>Ga0207867_1000201_pt1 | contig 73469 bp, 61 predicted proteins | sample HigsolmetaAR206D_FD_184838 | JGI IMG/M metagenome (GOLD analysis project Ga0207867, IMG submission 184838) | Ionic liquid and high solid enriched microbial communities from the Joint BioEnergy Institute, USA - AR20-6-D (SPAdes) (version 2) ...
ATTCCGAACCCGGTAGTTAAGCCCTCCAGCGCCGATGGTACTGCATGGGAGACTGTGTGGGAGAGTAGGTCACCGCCGGAACACACACGTTGAAAAGGGTTGGGGCTGGGTTCCCCGGGGGTGTCACCCCGGTGGAATTCCAGCCCCAACCCATGTCCAGGATCCGCTAAATATGCTGGATCCATCAGGTGACCAACGATAGTGACGGACGTGATGAGCGCGGAAAAGAACCGTCGCAGCGGCGACGACCGCGAGCGGCGTGGCAAGGGGCGGGGCGACGACGGGCACCGTGGGGCGTCTGCCAACCGGGAGAACCCCTCCCAGAGCGGGGGCAGGAACGGCGGAGCTTCGCCGCGCTCAGGAGGTCCCAAGGACGGCGGTCGGCGTGATCGCCGCAGAAACGACTCCCCGGGCGGAGCGAGATCGGACCGGCGTTTTCCGACATCGGGAGAACGCGGTTCTCGCCGTTGGTCCTCCGAAGGACGGGGCGGAAAGCGTCGTTTTGAAGGCTCCGATCCCCGACGGGAGGGATTCCCCCGAAAAGGCCGGGACGGCGGGCGGGAAGAGTTCGATTCGGCCGGATCGGAAAAGGGGGGCTCTGCGGTTTTCCGGCGAGGCCGCGATGAAGGCGATCGCCGCACGGGCTCTTGGCGGACTCGGAACGCAGATCAAGGACCCGGCGGCCGCCGTGGGGACGACGAGCGCGGTTTTGAGAAAGCGTCCAAGAGCGGTTCGTGGTACGAACGCCGGCGTGATGCGGCGGACCGGGCCGGGAGACGCCACGGCAAATCTCGTCCGGTGCGGGCCGGCAAGGGACATCCGGGCGGAGCCCGCTGGGAGCGCCGAGGAGAACCGGTCACCGGCAAGAACCGTGTGAACGAGCGGCGGGAACCCGTCTCTGCGGCGCCGGAAGTGCCCCAGGACGTCACCGGGGAGGAACTGCACGCCGAGGCGCGCGCCGAACTGCGCACGCTGCCCAAGGAACTGGCGACCAAGGTGGCCAGGCATCTGGTGATGGCCGGGCGGCTGATCGAAGAGGACCCGGCGACCGCCTACCTGCACGCCAAGGAGGCCCGCCGGCTCGCCTCGCGGGTCGGTGTCGTCCGGGAGGCGGCGGGACTGGCCGCCTACCACGCCGGTCAGTGGGCGGATGCGCTGGCCGAACTGCGGGCGGCTCGGCGGCTGCACCAGACCGAGGACGCCTACCTGCCCATCCTCGCCGACTGCGAACGCGGCCTGGGGCGTCCGGAACGGGCGCTGGAACTGGCCAAGTCGCCGGCGGCCCGGCGGCTGAGCCAGGCCGACCGGGTCGAGCTGCGGATCGTGGAGTCGGGAGCGCGCCGGGACATGGGGCAGCCCGAGGCCGCAGTGGTGACCTTGCAGATCCCCGAGCTGCGGGACACCCGGCTGCGTCCCTGGTCCACCCGCCTGTTCTACGCCTACGCCGACGCGTTGCTGGAGGCGGGACGCAAAGAGGAGGCCGGCGAGTGGTTCGCCCGGGCGGCCGCCGCCGACCGCGAGGGAGAGACCGACGCCGCCGAACGCTACGCCGAGCTGGAGGGCCTGCAGATCCTCGACCTGGAGGACGAGGAACCCACAGAGCCCGCACCCCCTTCGCAAGTCTCGGGCGAGGAGCTGAAATCGGAGGCCCCTGCCGACGGTCCGACCGGGGGCGGAGAGTCCTCGGAGGACGGCCCGCAGCGGTCCGCCGCTGCGGACGATGAGGAGCCTGCGGAGTCCGCCGAGGCCGAGGAGCCGAAGGCGGACGTTCCCGATGAGAGCCTCCCGGAGAGCTCGCAGCAGTCCACCGGCGTGGACGGCGAGGGACCGCGTGGGGAGACGGGCACTCCGAAGGCCGGCGACTGACCTTTCCGCGCAGTGGCTGCGGGTGAACGGTCCGCGGCCTCACCGAACCCGCGCAGGCGGACGATCGTGCCGCCGCACCCCGCTGCGAAAACGGGGTGCGGCGGGCCGCGCTCTGAACGTGCTCTTCTGGAACCGGTGTCCTGAGACCCGTCCCGGACCAGGCACCGGATACAAGCCCTCACCTGGGTGAACCCGAAAAATTCACGTTCAGGTCAATAAAGGCGGCGAAACATGTGACTTGACGGCAAAGGCTCTTCGCACGATAGTCACCAGATTGCGCCCCTCCGGATGTGATCGCTGTCACCTTCCGGCGGGGGCCGTCCTGGTCTCGGGTGAACAGTTGGAGAGCACCATGCCGATCGGGCTGAGCCGCCGAGCCTTCCTGCGCACCACGGCCATCGCGGGTGGAACCGCGGCCTTCACCGGAGGACTGTGGCAGCAGGCGTTCGCAGGACCCGCCCAACCCGGGGTCGGCCCGTACGGGCCGCTGCAGGCGCCCGACGCCAACGGCATCCAGCTGCCCGCGGGTTTCACCAGCCGGGTGATCGCCCGGTCGATGCAGCGGGTGCCCGGAACCCGCTACACCTGGCACCCCGCCCCCGACGGCGGCGCCTGCTTCCCCGACGGCGACGGCTGGATCTATGTCAGCAACTCCGAGGTGCCGGTGGTGGGCGGCGCCTCGGCCGTCCGTTTCGACGCCTCCGGCAACATCGTCGACGCCTACCGCATCCTCAACCTGACCACGCTGAACTGCGCGGGCGGAGCCACCCCCTGGGGGACCTGGCTGTCGTGCGAGGAGTACGCCTTCGGCATCGTGTACGAGACCTACCCGCAGGGCGGCCGGCCCGCCGTGCAGCGTCCGGCGATGGGGCGTTTCAAGCACGAAGCCGCCGCCTGCGACCCCGTCCGGAAGGTCGTCTATCTGACCGAGGACGAAAGAGACGGCTGTTTCTATCGCTTCCGCCCCAAGGTCTGGGGCGACCTGTCCGAGGGGGTGCTGGAGGTTTTGGTCGGCTCCGGCACCGGCCCCGTCACCTGGCGGAAAGTGCCCAACCCCCGGCTGTGGACGACTCCGACCCGCGACCAGGTCCCGGGCGCCATGCGTTTCAACGGCGGCGAGGGCTGCTACTACACCGGAGGGGTCTGCTATTTCACCACCAAGGGGGATGGACGGGTCTGGGCCTATGACGCCGAGGCCGAGACACTCGACCTGGCCTACGACGACGACCTGGTGACCGAGGGGGAGCCTCCGCTGACCGGCGTCGACAACATCACCGGCGCCTCCAGCGGCGACCTGTACGTGGCTGAGGACGGCGGGAACATGGAGATCAACATGATCACCCCGGACGGCGTGGTGACGCCGTTCCTGCGCGTCCTCGGCCATGACGAGTCGGAGATCACCGGCCCGGCCTTCTCCCCGGACGGCACGCGGCTGTACTTCTCCTCCCAGCGGGGCCGCAGCGGCTTCATCGGCGGCACCGACGGCTACACCTACGAGGTCACCGGCCCGTTCCGGCGCTGACGGAGACGGCCCGGCCGGTTGCGCCGGAGGGCGCAGCCGGCCGGGAGGCGCCCCTCAGGCGTGTTTGTCGAGGGAGTGCATGATGCCGGCGACGTTGCTGCGGACGCCGCTGAGCATCTCGTACTTGCCGGCCAGCTCCGGGTCGGCGTCCGGACCGTAGGCCCGGTAGCGCCCGGCGGTGCGTTCCTGGACGGCCGCGACCGCGTGGTCGAGGTCCAGGCCCTGGTCGCGGGCGTCCCGGACGGCCTCCACCCAGATCCGCAGTTCCTCGGCGGAGCGGTCGAGGGTGTCCTCCACCGCCTCGACCGGCCCGTAGTGGGCGAACAGCAGCCGCTGGGGACGCAGCGCCCGGAACTTCTCCAAGGAGGCCAGCGCGGTGTCCAGGTCGAAGTCCGGCGGGGGCGTCGCCGGGCGCACGTCGGCGGTCTCGGGGATGTAGACGCCCGCGGCGTCCCCGACGTACAGGTCGCCGGTGAGCGAGTCCAGCAGCCCTATGTGGTGCTTGGCGTGGCCGGGGGAGTAGTGCGACTGCAACCGCCGCCCGCCGCCCAGGTCGATCACCCCGGTCTCCTCCACCGCCCGGATGCGCGCCGCCTCGGTCGGCTTCAGCTCGCCGAACAGGGTGTCGAGCAGGTCGCCGTAGACCATCCGGGCGCTGCGCATCAGCCGCTGCGGGTCGGCCAGGTGCCGGGCGCCCTTTTCGTGCACGACGATCTCGGCCTGCGGGTACATCCGCGCGATGTCGCCGACCCCGCCGGCGTGGTCGAGGTGGATGTGCGTCACCACCACGGTCGCCAGGTCCCGCGGCCCGATCCCCAGTTCGGTCAGCGCCCGCTGCACCGTCGGCGCCGACCCGCTGGTGCCGGGCTCCACCAGGCAGGGCCGGTCGGAGCGGATCAGGTACCCGGCGGTGATGCCGGGGTGGCCGGCCAGCTGGGTGTCGATCTCATAGACCTCATCGCCCAGCGGGGTGATCAAACTCTGGGTGCTCATCGGCGGCTCCGCTCACAAGGCGGACCTTCGCAGCGTTTCGGCCGGTTGCGGCGAGATCCCGCCGGGCCTGCTGGAAAGGTCCGCTCGTCCACAGTTGCGGACGGGCCTGGCAGGGCCGGCCCGCCGGTCCCATCGTAGGAGCGGAAAGGGATCAGTCCAGGTCCAGCAGCCGCAGCACCAGCCCGGTGCGCGGTTTGGGAGCAAAGGAGGTGGACTTGCGCGGCACCCGCTCGCCCCCCGCGGCCACCGCCAGCACGTCGGCGACCGACAGCGGGTTCACGATGACGGCGGTGCCGCCGGCCCGCCGGGCCTGCTCTATGGCGGCCTCTGGATCGTCGTGGACGACCCGGACGGTGCGCTCATCGGCCGTGATGCCCCATAGCCGTGCGATGAGGAGCCGGTCCAGCACCGCGGTGTCCAGCCGCCGCCACCGCTCGGAGCGGCCCGCGGGCATCGCCTGCGCCAAGTGCCGGGCGTCGGGGTCGGTGAGCAGATACAGCCGCTCCCCGCCGCCCAGCAGGAACGCCGGCCGTCGCGTCGCCAGTTCCTTGACGGCCTCCTGCAGCCCGCCCTGGAGCTCGGTGACCCGGAAGGCCGCCTTGGCGCGTTCCACCGCCGTCTCGGGCGCCAGCCCCGGCAGCACCCGGTGAATGGCCCCCAGACGCGGCGGATGGCGGGCGGAGTCGACCAGCAGCGCCAGCCCGTAGTCCCACGGCCCCGGCCCGTCCCCGGCCGCACGGTGCCGGGCCTGCAGCGCCCGGTAGGTGGCGTACCGGTGATGCCCGTCGGCGATGAGCGCCCGGCATTCCCGCAGCCCCGCCGCGAGCCGCTCCTGCACCGCGGGATCGGTCACTCGCCACAGCCGATGGCGGGTCCCGTCCCTGCCGTGGAACTCCACGAGCGGGGCGGTCCGGTCGGCGATCGCCTCCACCAGGTCCGAGGTGCGCCGCGGCGCCGCGGCCTCGCCGTCGTAGACGAGGAAGATGGGTTCCAGATTGGCGCCGGTGGCGCTCATCAGCGCCAGGCGGTCGCGGACCGGGCCGGGAAAGACGTCCTCGTGCGGCAAGATCACCCCGGCCGACTCCGGGCGCAGCCCGAGCGCGCCGATCAGCCCGCGCTGGTGCAGGCCGTCCCCGGCGTGGACCTCGTAGATGTACAGGGCGGGAACCTCGTCGGCGATCAGCACGCCCTCCGCCAGCCACCGGCGCAACGTGGCGGCGGCCCGCCGGTAGCCGTCGGCGTCACCGGGCGGCAGGATCAGCCGGACCACGTTGTGCCCGTCGCTGGCCAGCAGCCGCTCGACCTCACCGGCGTCGATCAGGTCGTAGGGCGGGGTGGTCACCGCGGCCAGGTCCCCCACCGCCTCGGGCGCGAACCGCACTCCCCGAAACGGCCTCAACTCCAGCCCTTGGGCGCCGGCGTCACCGGCCGGCCACGGTTCTGCGGCGCCGAAGATCTGGGCGCTGAATTCCTCGGGAGTCCCGTTAAAGGGGAGATCGGCATCCACCGTGGGCATGGTAATTGGGGAGGCAATCGTGTCTGACGACCGGGTACGGTCGAGACCAGGGTCTGAGGGGAGGTCCATATGGGAGTACAAGGACCACAGGGAACAGAGGATTCCCCCGGCGAAGAACCCACCACACCCCCGAACACCACCGACGGCACCGATCCGAGAACCGGCGAAGCAGACCTCTCCACGACCCCTGGTATGCACACCGCGCCCGGTGGTGGTCATCCAGGCATCACGCGAGACGAATCCGCAGCACCCGGCATGACCGGTGACGGCGCTCAGGAGGCGGAAAGCGGCGCTCCCGGCGGGGGCGTCTACGAGTGGTACATGCGGGGGCTCGAACTGCTGGGATCGGGGAGCCCGGCGGCGGCCGCGCAGCTGCTGCAGCGGGCGGCCGATGCCGAGCCGTCCTCCCGCAGCATCCGGGAGGCGCTGGCACGAGCCCAGTACGGGGCGCGGCGTTTCGCCGAAGCGGCCGAGAGCTTCCGCTGGATCGTCCAGGAGAACCCCGCCGAGGACTACGCGTTGTTCGGGCTGGGGCTGTCGCTGTCGCGGCTGGGCGACTTCGAGGAGGCCGTGGAGCCGCTGGCGCTGGCCGTGGCGATGCGACCGGAGAACAAGCACTACGCCCAGGCGCTGCGGCACGTGCGGGCGACACTGGCGGCACGGCGCTGACCCGGGCTCTTCGCCGGCCGCCTGGCCCCGGGCGGCCGGCGAAGACCGGGCGCACCACCCTCCGCCGGCACGAAGCGGTCACCGGCGGTCTCCCACCCCCGGGGGAGGACGAGCCGCCCCGCCGGGGGACGATGATGAGCCGTGGCCGGAACCGAGCGGAGGAGGAACGTTTTCCGTGCGTGGATGCGACCGTCCCCTGTGCGAGGCCTACGACGTGGCGCTGCTCGACCTCGACGGCGTGGTCTACGTCGGGCAGCGCGCCGTGCCCGGTGCGCCCGAGGCGCTGGCCAAGGCACGGGCGGCCGGGCAGCGGACGGCGTTCGTCACCAACAACGCCTCCCGCACCCCCGGCGCGGTCGCCGCGCTGCTCACCCGGGTGGGGGTGCCGGCCACCGAACAGGACGTGGTGACCTCCGCGCAGGCCGCCGCCCGGCTGCTGGCCGAACGGCTGCCCCGCGGCGCCAAGGTGCTGGTGGTCGGCGGGATGGGCCTGCGGCACGCGCTGTACGCCCAGGGCCTGGTGCCGGTTTCCACGGCGGCCGAACGCCCCGCCGCCGTGGTCCAGGGCTATGACCCGAATCTGTCGTACGGGCTGATCGCCCAGGGGGCGCAGGCGGTGGCGCAGGGCGCGCTGTTCGTGGCCTCCAACGGCGATCTGACCATCCCGCGCGGGGACGGCCCGCCCGCCCCCGGCAACGGTGCGCTGATGCAGGTGATCCGGGCGGCGACCGGGGTGGAACCGATCGTCACCGGCAAACCCGAACGCCCTCTGCACGCCGAGTCGATTCTGCGGACCGGGGCGCGCCGCCCGCTGGTGGTGGGCGACCGGCTCGACACCGACATCGAGGGCGCCCACAACGGCGGCGCCGACAGCCTGCTGGTCTTCACCGGCGTCACCGACCCGCTCGCCGCGCTGACCGCCCCTCCCCGGCACCGCCCCACCTATCTGGCCGCCGACCTGGGCGGCCTGCTGGTGCCCCACCCTGCGGTGCGGCGGGACGAGCACGGATGCCACTGCCGGGGCTGGAGCGCCCGCTGGAACGGCACGAAGATCGAGCTGACCGGCGAGGGGGACCCCTATGACGGCCTGCGCGCCCTGTGCGCGGCCGCCTGGCGCTCTGATGAGCCGGCGAAGGCGGCGGCCGTCGCCCCGGCGCTGGCCCGCCTCGGCCTGGCGTGACCGCCTGCGGCCCGTGCGGCGGCAGCCGTCATAGCAGCTTGCGCAGTCGCAGCAGGTCCCGGAAGCCGGCCTCCACCTTCAGCCGTCCGGTGGCCCACGCCTTGGCCGCGTGCAACTCGTCGTTGGCCAACGCCACCAGGTCATCGCTGCTGACGGTCAGCCGCACCTGGGCCGGCCGGGCGTCCTCGGCGGGCTCGAACGGGTCCAGCCCGCCCCGGTGAATCGCAGAATGCAACGTCAGGCCCAGATCGCTGATCCGGCAGCTGATCGTCCGCTCCACCACGTGCTCGGCGAACAGCTCGGGATGCACCTTCGCCAGCCGGGCGCGGATGAGGTCCAGCGCGGCCCGGCACTCCTCCTCGTTCGCCATGATCAGGCAGTTCCCCCATCGGTCGCCGACGATGCCGCCCCCAGGACGGTAGCGTTCACCACGACGCGAAGCGACCCGGGCGGCCGGCCCGGGGCTGTCTTGGAGGGAGCACATGTCCGGTGAACCCCCGGCGGACCAGGCCGGGACCGCGCCCGCCCTGGAGATCTCCGAGGACGGGACCTGGCGCCCCGCCCCCGCCCCGCCCCCGCCCGCCGCGGTGCCCTTCCCCGCCGCCCCGCCCCCCGAGCCGACCGGCGAGGAGAAGGTGGACGCCGCGCTGGGCAGGCTGGCGGAGCTGGCCCGCCTGCCGGTGTCGGAGCATGTGGCGGTCTTCGAGGACGTCCACCGGCGGCTGCAGGACGTCCTGACCTCCGTCGACCAGGAGACGGCCGGGCCGCCGACGCCCCGTCCCCCCGGACCGGGTATCGTCCCTGCGCGCCCTGACGGACGCCCGTGACCGCCCGTGCGGTGAACGCCGGGGCCCACGGCGTCCGTACCGAGGGCGGGGAGGAAACGACAGAGGCAATAGGGGACCGGGCCGAAACGGGAATGGTGACGAGCGAGGGAGGCGGGGAGGCGCCGCGATGGCGGTGACGAGGCGACGGCTGGACGCCGAGCTGGTGCGGCGCAACCTGGCCCGCTCCCGGGAGCAGGCCCGCGAGCTGATCGAACAGGGCCGGGTACGGGTCGGCGGCCGGCCGGCCACCAAGGCGGCCACCCAGGTGGCGGCCGACGCGGCCATCGTCGTCGCCGGCGCCGGGCAGGACCCCGAGTACGTCTCCCGCGGCGGGCACAAGCTCGCCGGGGCGCTCAAGGCGTTCACTGCCTTGCGGGTCGAGGGCCGCCGCTGCCTGGACGCCGGGGCCTCCACCGGCGGTTTCACCGACGTGCTGCTGCGCGCCGGCGCCGCCCATGTGATCGCCGTCGATGTCGGCTACGGCCAGCTGGCCTGGTCGCTGCGCACCGATGCGCGGGTCACCGCCCTGGAGCGGGTCAACGTGCGCGACCTGACCCCCGAGCAGCTGCCGGGCGAGCCGCCCACCCTGGTCGTGGGCGACCTGTCGTTCATCTCGCTGCGGCTGGTGCTGGCGCCGCTGCGGCGCTGCGCGGCGCCCGAGGCCGACTTCGTGCTGATGGTCAAGCCGCAGTTCGAGGTCGGCCGGGAGCGGGTCGGGGCCGGCGGGGTGGTGCGCGACCCGGCGCTGCGCGCCGAGGCCGTCCGGGAGGTGGCCGCCTGCGCCGCGACGCTGGGACTGGGCGTGCTCGGGGTGACCGCCAGCCCCCTGCCCGGTCCGTCCGGCAACGTGGAGTACTTCCTGTGGCTGCGCTCCGGGGCGCCGCCGTTGCAGGAGGCGGATCTGGAGCGGGCCATCGCGGAGGGGCCGCAATGAGCTCACCCCGGCAACCGGCGATGATGCGTGAGGGCACCGGGGACCGCGCCGCAGGCGGCGGGGGTGATCGGTGAGCGGCAGGTCGGTGCTGGTCGTCGCGCACACCGGACGCCCGGAGGCGGTCCGCAGCGCGCAACTGGTCATCGAACGGCTCAGCAAGGCCGGCATCACCGTGCGGGTCCTGGACGAAGAGGCCCCCGAGCTGCACTGCGCCGGGGTGCAGGCGCTGCCCGGCACGGCCGCCGCGGCCCAGGACGCCGAACTGGTGATCGTGCTCGGCGGGGACGGCACCATCCTGCGCGCCGCCGACCTGGTGCGCATGTCGGGCACCCCGCTGCTGGGCGTCAACCTCGGCCACGTCGGTTTCCTGGCCGAGGCCGAACGCGACGATCTGACCTCCACCGTCGAACGGGTCGTCGAGCGGCGCTACCACGTCGAGGAGCGGATGACCATCGACGTGACCGTCCACCGCAACGGCACGGTGGCCGCCACCACCTGGGCGCTCAACGAGGCCACCGTGGAGAAGGCCGAACGGGAGCGGATGCTGGAGGTCGTCGTCGAGGTCGACGGCCGGCCGCTGTCGCACTGGGGCTGCGACGGGGTGGTGTGCGCCACCCCGACCGGCTCCACCGCCTACGCCTTCTCCGCCGGCGGCCCGGTGGTGTGGCCGCAGGTGGAGGCGATGCTGGTGGTGCCGATCAGCGCGCACGCCCTGTTCGCCCGTCCGCTGGTGGTCTCCCCCCGCTCGGCGGTGGCCGTGGAGGTGCTGCCCGACACCCCCCGCGCCGTGCTGTGGTGCGACGGGCGCCGCACGGTGGGCCTGCCGCCGGGGGCCCGGGTGGAGGTGCGGCGCGGCGCCGTGCCGGTCAGGCTGGCCAGGCTCCACCAGACCCCCTTCACCGACCGGCTGGTGACCAAATTCGGATTGCCGGTGACGGGCTGGCGTGGCCGGGCACTCCCTGAAGAAGGGGGCGGCGGGCGACGGCAACGCCGGTGACCGAGGCGCGGGATAATCTTCGGACCGTCGACCAAGGAGAGGGTGTGACGCTCGTGCGGCCGATGGTCGAGGAGGTTCGGATCCAGGGCCTCGGCGTGATCGACGAGGCGGTCCTGGAACTGTCCCCGGGGTTCAACGTGGTCACCGGAGAGACCGGGGCGGGCAAGACCATGGTGGTCACCAGCCTGGGCCTGCTGTTCGGCGGGCGCGCCGACCCCCAGCGGGTGCGGCCCGGCGCCGGACGCGCCACCGTCGAGGGCCGGATCGTGGTCGACCCCGCCGGGCGGGTGGCCTCCCGGGTCGCCGAGGCCGGCGCCGAGCTGGACGAAGACACCCTGATCATCACCCGGTCGGTGTCGGCCGAGGGCCGCTCGCGGGCCCATCTGGGCGGCCGGTCGGTGCCGGTCGGCCTGCTGATCGCGCTGGCCGACGACCTGGTGGCCGTGCACGGCCAGTCCGACCAGCAGCGCCTGCTGCAGCCCGGCCGGCAGCGCGCCGCGCTGGACCGCTACGCCGGGCGGGAGCTCGCCGCTCCGCTGCGCGCCTACACCGCCGCCTACCAGCGGCACCGCAAGGTCACCGCGCAGCTGGAGGAGCTGACCGCCCAGGCCCGCGAACGCGCCGCCGAGGCCGAGATGCTGCGCTTTGGCCTGGAGGAGATCGAAAAGGTCGACCCCAAGGCCGGTGAGGACGCCGAGCTGGCCGCCGAGGCCGAGCGGCTGGGCAACGCCGACGCCCTGCGCACCGCCGCCACCACCGCCCACCAGGCCCTGCTGGGCGACCCGGACGCCGCCGCGCTGACCCCCGCCGACGTGATGACCCTGCTGGGGACGGCGCGCAACGCCCTGGAGGGCGTCCGCGACCACGACCCGGCGCTGGGGCAGCTGGCCGACCGGCTGGCCGAGGCCGGCTACCTGATCTCCGATGCCGCCACCGAGCTGGCCGCCTACGCCGAGTCGGTGGAGGCCGACCCGATCCGCCTGGCGGCCGTGCAGGAACGGCGCGCCGAGCTGAACGCGCTGACCCGCAAATACGGCCCCACCCTGGAGGACGTGCTGGCCTGGGCGCAGCGGTCGGCGGCGCGGCTGGCGGAGCTGGAGGGCGACGATGAGCGCATCGAGCGGCTGCGCTCCGAGCAGGCCGAGCTGGAGCAGCGGCTGGGGGAGCTGGCCGCCGAGCTGACGGCGGTGCGCTCCCGCGCCGCCGAGCGTTTTTCGGCCGCGGTCACCGAGGAGCTGACCGCGCTGGCCATGCCGCACGCCCGGGTGGTGGTGAACGTCACCGCCACCGAGGAGTTCGGCCCGCACGGCGCCGACGAGGTGGAGATCCTGCTGGCCCCCCACCCGGGGGCGCCGCCGCTGCCGCTGCACAAGGGCGCCTCCGGCGGCGAGCTGTCGCGGGTGATGCTGGCGATCGAGGTGGTCTTCGCCGGCGCCGACCCGGTGCCCACGTTCGTCTTCGACGAGGTCGACGCCGGGGTGGGCGGCAAGGCCGCGGTCGAGATCGGCCGCCGCCTGGCCCGCCTGGCCCGCACCTCCCAGGTGATCGTGGTCACCCACCTGCCGCAGGTCGCCGCGTTCGCCGACCAGCACCTGCTGGTCGCCAAGTCCGACGACGGCTCGGTCACCCGCAGCGGCGTGACCGTGCTGGACCACGAGGGCCGCGTCAGGGAGCTGTCGCGGATGCTGGCCGGGCTGGAGGACTCCGAGCTCGGCCGCGCCCACGCCGAGGAGCTGCTGGAGCTGGCCGCCCGGGAGCGGCAGGCCACCTGAAGGGGCGGACACGCCCAAAGCGCCGCCTTGGCGGCCTGCGGCCTTCCGGCTCTGGCAGGATGGCAGTCGCCGGCCTCCTCCCGCGCGGAGGGAAGTTCCACGGTCGCCGTCAGGCGGGTCCGCTCCGCGGCCGACCGCCTCGCCGGGAGGGATATCCTCCTTCGGCGAGGCCGCACGCCGCCTGCGCAGGCGGCCGGCCTCCGTGCCGCCGCGACGGCGGGGGCGGCGCTTTGGCGCGTATCAGCTCGCTTGTCGCTGACACGCCGCAACGCAGCATGTGCAGACAGGGAGGAATCACGTGTTCTGCGAACCGGACGGCAAGGCGCGCACTCTCCTCATTCCATGAAGGTCTTTCCACAGGCGGCCGAGCGGCGCGCCCGCCTCCTCCCGTTGCGGCTGCCGCGGCGCATCCTCAGGCTCGGCGCGGCCGGGGCCGGCGAACGCCCGGGGGTGTGGGCCACGGTCCGGCTGGACCGCCGCACCAAGAAGCTGACCAAGCGGCTGCAGCCCGGCGAGATCGCCGTGATCGACCATGTGGACCTGGACCGGGTCAGCGCCGAAGCGCTGGTGTCCTGCCAGGCCGCCGCCGTGATCAACGCCGCCCCCAGCATCTCCGGCCGCTACCCCAACATGGGGCCGCAGATCCTGCTGGAGGCCGGCATCCCGCTCATCGACGACGTCGGCCCGGAGATCTTCACCAAGCTCAGCGAGGGCGAGACGGTGCGGGTTCGCGGCGGCGCCGTGCTGCGCGGCGACGAGGTGATCGCCCAGGGCATCGAGCAGACCCCCGAGTCGGTGGAGGCCGCGCTGACCGCCGCCAAGGCGGGCCTGGCCGACCAGATCGAGGCGTTCGCCGCCAACACCATGGAGTACATCCGGCGCGAACGCGAACTGCTCATCGACGGCGTCGGCGTCCCGGACGTGGCCACCCCGATCGAGGGGCGGCACGCGCTGATCGTGGTGCGCGGCTACCACTACCGCGAGGACATCGCCACGCTGCGCCCCTACATCCGCGAGTACCGGCCGGTGCTGATCGGGGTGGACGGCGGCGCGGACGCGCTGCTGGAGGCCGGCTACCGGCCCGACATGATCGTCGGGGACATGGACTCGGTCTCCGACGAGGCGCTGACCTGCGGCGCCGAGCTGGTCGTGCACGCCTACCGGGACGGCCGGGCCCCCGGCCTGAAACGGGTCAAGGAGCTGGGGCTGGACGCGGTGATCTTCCCCGCCACCGCCACCAGCGAGGACATCGCGATGCTGCTGGCCGACGACAAGGGCGCCTCCTTGATCGTGGCGGTCGGCACGCACGCCAACATGGAGGAGTTCCTCGACAAGGGCCGCGCCGGGATGGCCAGCACCTTCCTGACCCGGCTGCGGGTGGGCAGCAAGCTGGTGGACGCCAAGGGCGTCTCCCGGCTGTACCGCAGCCGCATCTCCGGCGGGTCGCTGCTGCTGCTGGTGCTGGGGGCGTTCATCGCCATGACCGTGGCCGTGCTGGTCTCCCCGACCGGGGAGGTGATCTGGCCGCTGTTGGCCGAACGCTGGCACGCCTTCCTCTTCTGGTTGACCGGACTGCTGACGTGATCGATTTCCGTTACCACCTCGTCTCCCTCGTCGCGGTGTTCCTGGCCCTGGCGGTGGGGCTGGTGCTGGGCGCCACCGCGCTCAGCGACCCGCTGCTGGGCACCTTGAAGAAGGAGGCCGCCGCCGCCGGCAAGCGCAACGAGGAGCTGCGCGCCCGCCAGCGCGAGCTGCAGCGGCAAAGCGACGGCGAAGAACAGTTCGCCCGCACGCTCGCCCCGCAGCTGCTGGCCGGGCGGCTGAAGAACCAGTCGGTGGTGCTGATCGAGACGCCCGGCGCGGGCCAGGAGAGCCTGGACCGGATCGCCGAGCTGCTGGGCGACAAGGGCGCCGGGGCCACCGTCACCGGCCGCGTCACCGTCCAGAAGAAGTACCTGGACGACGACCAGGTGGCCACCGTGGACCAGCTCGCCGAGCAGCTGCGGCCGGCCGGCATGACCTTCTCCGGCAACGCCGGCCCCTACGACAAGGCCGCCCGGGTGCTGGCCGCGGCGCTGGTGACCGACGACGCCTCCGAGGCGCTGCGCGACGACGCCTCCGGCAAGTCGATCCTGGAGGCGTTCAAGTCGGCGGGTTTCGTGACCACCAGCGGAAAACCCGCCCAGCATGCGACACTCGCCGTCATGGTCGCACCCTCCTCCCCCTACCAGGACGGGGCCGACGCCGACAACAAGGCGCTGATCGCGCTGGCGGACGCGCTGGATGCGGCCGGGCGCGGCAGTGTGGTGGCCGGTCCGCTCACCGCCGCCGGCGAGGGCGGGCTGATCGCCGCGCTGCGCGACTCGGAGGCCGGTGAGCGGGTCTCCTCGGTCGACGCCATCGACTACTCCTCCGGCCGCATCGTCACCGTGCTGGCCCTGCAGGAGCAGCTGGCCGGCCGCACCGGGCACTTCGGCACCGGCGACGGCGCCGGCTCCTACCTGCCCTCCCCGGCCCCAGGAGGCAGCGGATGACAGTGCAGAAGACGGTGAAGTCCCTGATCGTCGGCGGGCTGGCGGGAGCCGCCGCGGCCCGCCTGGCCTACGCCGCGCTCACCCGCAACCCGCCCGGCTGCAAAGGGCGGGACGGCCGGCGGGTGTGGGGCCGCACCAACCACCGGGGCGAGCCGGTCACCCTGCTGGAGGGCCCGGCGCTGGTGGCCGGGGCCGCGGTGGGGGGAGCGCTGACCCCCGGGCTGCCCGGCCGGGTGCGCGCCGCCGCGCTGCTGGCCGGCACCGTCTGCGGGGCGCTGGGCGCCTACGACGACCTGGCCGGCTCGGCCTCCTCCCGGGGATTCAAAGGGCACCTGGGGGCGTTGGCGCGCGGCGAGGTCACCAGCGGCGCGGTCAAGATCGTCGGGATCGGGACCTGCGGGCTGGCCGCCGCCGCCCTGGCCGGCACGGCGGCGCCCACCCGCGCCGGACGGGCCTTCGATGTGCTGACCGGCGGCGCGGTGGTGGCCGCCGCCGCCAATTTGATGAACCTGTTCGACCTGCGTCCCGGACGGGCCATCAAGGTGGGGCTGCTGACCGGGACGCCGCTGGCGGCCGGGGGAGCGGGCCGGGCCGCCGTGGTGGCCGCCCCGCTGGGCGCCGCGATCGCGCTGCTGCCCGAGGACCTGGGAGAGCGGGCGATGCTGGGTGACGCCGGCGCCAACGCCCTCGGCGCCCTGCTGGGATTGGCCGCGACGCGGCTGGAGCGCGGGCCCCGCCTGGCGGTGCTGGCCGGCCTGGTCGCCTTGAACGTCGCCAGCGAGTTCGTCAGCTTCACCAAGGTCATCGCCGGCAACCCCGTCCTGAACCGCCTGGACATGCTGGGCCGCCGCCCGCCCGCCCCGTCCGCCGGGGCGGCGCCGGCAAGCGAGGCAGAAAAGGACATCGCCTAGGTGAACCCCCCGTCGAACCCCCTGCAGTGCGGAAGCTGACCCAAGGGCTGGCCGGGGCGGCCGTCCTGATCGGTGCGCTGACGGTGCTGGCCCGCCTGGCGGGCTTCGGCCGCACCGTGGTGTTCTCCCAGACCGTCACCGCCCAGTGCGTGGGCCAGGTCTACAACGCCGCCAACATGATCCCGACGATCGTGTTCGAGATCGTCGCGGGCGGGGCGCTGGCCGGCATGGTCGTGCCGGTGCTGGCCGGCCCGGCCGAGCGCGGCGAGCGCGACCACGTGCGGCGCACCGCGTCGGCCATGCTGACCTGGGTGGTGCTGGCGCTGACGCCGCTGTCGGTGCTGATCGCCGTGGCGGCCGGCCCGATCATGGCGCTGCTCATCCCCGGTGAGGCGCACGGCTGCTCGGCCGCCGACGCGGTGGCCGTCGGCGCCGACATGCTGGTGGTGTTCGCCCCCCAGGTGGTGCTGTACGGCCTGGCCGTGGTGCTGTACGGGGTGCTGCAGGCGCACCGGCGCTTCACCGCCCCGGCGCTGGCCCCGCTGGTGTCCAGCCTGGTGGTCATGGTCGCCTACCTGGCGTTCGTCCCGCTGGGCGCGGGGCACCGCGACGACCTGGCCGGCCTGCCGGAAAGCGCCGAGCTGACCTTGTCGGTGGGCACCACGCTGGGCGTGCTGTCGCTGCCGCTGACCGCGGCGGTGGCCGCCCGGTCGCTGCGGCTGCGGCCCCGGCCGACGCTGCGTTTCCCGCCCGGCGTGGCCGCCCGGGTGCGGCATCTGGCGGCGGCGGGCCTGGCCACGGTGGTGGCCCAGCAGGTGGCCACCTTGGCGGTCATCGTGCTGAGCTGGCACGGCACGCCCGGCGCGCTGGCCGACTACAACTACGCTTGGGCGATCTACCTGCTGCCGTGGGCGGTGCTGGCGGTGCCCATCGCCACCAGCGCCTTCCCGACGCTGTCGGCGCGGGCGGGCGATGCGGACCGCTTCGACGCCATCGCCGCCGCCACCACCCGGGCGGTGCTGCTGGCCTCCGGGCTGGGCGCCGCGGTGGTCGCCGCCGTGGCGGTGCCCGCCGCCCACTTCCTCGACAGCGCCGAGGGGACGCATCCGCAGGTGCTGGCGCGGGGCGTGCTGGCGTTCGCGCCCGGGCTGATCGGCTATGGGCTGGTGGCGCACCTGGGGCGGGTGCTGTTCGCCTGCGGGCGGGGCCGGGCCGCGGCGATGGCCACGGTGGTCGGCTGGCTGGTCGTGCCGGTCGCCGACATCGCGCTGGTGGCGGCCGTCCCGCAGGAGTGGGTGGTGGCCGCGTTCGGGGCGGGCAACACGCTCGGGATGACGGTGGCGGGCGCGCTGCTGCTGGGCGCGCTGGTGCGGGTGCGCGGCCGGGCGGTGCTGAACGGGTTCGGCCGTGCGGTGCCGGCCGGGCTGCTGGGCGCCCTGGCGGGCGGCGCGGCCGGCTACGGCGCGGCCGCCGTGGTGGGAACCGGCGGCCGGCTGCTGAACGTGGGCGCGGCGGCGCTGGCCGCGGCGGTCGCCGGGGCGGTCTTCCTGGCGCTGGCCCTCATGGTCGACGGCCGTGACCTGCGGGCCGTCCTCAACCGGAAGGTGTGACGCGATGGACCTGGACGGCGTGAAGATCGCTCTCGTCCTGGCGAGCAGCGCCGGGGGAGTGGGCCGGCACGTCCGCTCGGTCGCCGAACGGCTGGTGCGGCGCGGGGCGCGGGTGGTGGTCTGCGGCCCCGCCGACACCGAGCGGCTGTTCGGCTTCACCGCCGGCGGGGCGCGCTTCGCCGCCGTCGAGATCGCCGACCGGCCCCGGCCGCCGGCCGACGCCCGGGCTATCGCCCGGCTGCGCGCCCTGCTGCGCGGCGCCGACCTGGCGCACGCGCACGGGCTGCGCGCCGGCGGGCTGACCGTGGCCGCCTGCGCCCGTCCGCTCGCCGGGCCGCTGCGCATCGGCAAGGGCGGCCCTGCCGTGGTGGTGACGCTGCACAACGCGCTGCTGGCGGGCGGGCTGGTCGGGGCGGCCTACCGGGTGCTGGAGCGGATCGTGGCGGTGGGCGCCGACCGGGTGCTGGCGGTCTCCCCGGACCTGGAGGAGCGGATGCGCGCCCTCGGCGCCCGCCGGGTCGGCCGCGCCCTGGTCCCCGCGCCCGCCGCCCCGCCGCCGGACCCGTCCGCCTGCCGGGCGGTCCGCGCCGAGCTGGGGGCCGACGGCCGGCCGTTGATCGTCACCGTGGGGCGGCTGGCCGAGCAGAAGGGGCTGTTGACGCTGCTGGAGGCGGCGGCCGGGTGGGCGCGCCGCACCCCGCCTCCGCTGGTGGCCGTCGCCGGGGACGGGCCGCTGCGGGATGAGCTGCAGGCCCGCATCGACGCTGCGGCCCTGCCGGTGCGGCTGCTGGGCCGCCGCTCGGACGTGCCGGATCTGCTGGCCGCCGCCGACGTGGCCGTGGTGCCCAGCCTGTGGGAGGGCCAGCCGCTGATCGTCCAGGAGATCCTGCGCGCCGGCCGTCCCCTGGTGGCCACCCGGGTCGGCGGGATCCCCCCGCTGCTGGGCACCGAGGAGGCCGGGGAGGTGGCGGGCCTGCTGGTGCCGCCCGGCGACGCCGCCGCCCTGGAGGGGGCGGTCTCCCGGATCCTGGACGATGCGGCGCTGGCCGACCGGCTCGCCGCGGCGGCGGCCCGCCGCGCCGCCGCGCTGCCCACCGAGGACGAGGCGGTCGACGCGCTCGTTCGCGTCTACCGCGACCTGCTGCGCTGATCGCCCCAGGGGGCGGATCCGGGCGCCGGCGGCCGTGCTCGGCGTGGGCGGTCATGGCGTCTTGTGCCGCGCGTGCGCAATGGGCGCCGCAGAGCGCATGGCACGGACTTGTGCCGCAGGGTTTTCACCGGTTGTTTTCCCACGGCCGGTGCACCTTTCTCAACGCGCCGTCTCCGCGGATCGAGACGGGCATCGCAGCCGGGGACGATGCCGTGACTTGGAACGTGCCGGTACCGGACGCCATCGGGGTTCCCGTCCCCGGCGCCTGAGGCCGCGTGTGGAAAAGGCGCGGTGCGCCGGAACGGCGCGAGGAAGGTTGTGAAAGCGTCGCGTGTTTCGGCGCTGCGATTGTCACCGGGCACCGAATTCCCGGCGCGGGCAACGCGTGCGGTGACCGGCTCTGACCTGCGCGGTCGCCGTGAAACGGGGCGGGCGGTGCGGTCAATGGTGAGCGGATGCCAAATTTCGGCCGGTCACGGCGATGACGGCTGAGTAGCCGTCGCCGTGCGGTGGCGCAAGGCTGGCCCTCCAGGTACTGGAACGGGACTCGGGTTTGGGAGTAGGGTCTGCCCCAGGGAATCCGAATCCTGTTCTAGAATCTGCGTCGAGCAGGTGTGGGACCCGGGAAACCCCCACCGGTACGGAGCCACTAGCCACAGCAGAGAAGGTGACCAATGGCCATCGGGCTTACCGAAGAGCACGAGGCGCTAGCGGAGTCGGTGCGCGGATTCGCCGAGCGCAACATCTCCACGCAGGTCGTGCGGACGGCGCTGGATGCGGACACCGAGAGCCGGCCGGCGTTCTGGCCCGCGCTGGCCGAGCAGGGGCTGCTGGGCCTGCACCTGCCCGAAGAGCACGGCGGCCAGGGTTTCGGGCTGCTGGAGCTGGCGGTGACGCTGGAGGAGCTGGGCCGCGCCGCCGCCCCCGGGCCGTTCCTGCCCACCGTGCTGGCCAGCGCCGCCATCAACGCCTGCGGCAACGCCAAGGCCAAGGCCGAGCTGCTGCCCGCGCTGGCCGACGGGTCCAAGACCGGGGCGCTGGCGCTGACCGCCGAGCTGACCGGGCGGCGTGACGGCGACGCCCTGGTGATCAGCGGCGCCGCCGAGCCGGTGCTGGGCGCGGCGCTGGCCGATGTGATCGTCCTCCCGGTCGCCACCGACCAGGGCGAGGAGTGGGTCGCCCTGGACGCCGCCGACCTGACCGTCACCGCCGTGCCGAGCCTGGACAAGGTCCGGCGGGTGGCCAAGGTCGAGGCCGCCGAGCTGACCGTGGCGGCCGACCGCGTGCTGGACGGCCTCAAGGGCCGGGACGTGCAGAACCTGGCCGCCGTGCTGCTGGGCGCCGAGGCCGCCGGGGTGGCCTCCTGGTGCGTGACCACCGCCGCCGAGTACGCCAAGGTCCGTGAGCAGTTCGGCCGTCCCATCGGCCAGTTCCAGGGCGTCAAGCACAAGGCCGCCCGGATGCTCATCGCCCTGGAGCAGGCCCGCGCCGCGGTCTGGGACGCCGCCGTCGCCCTGGGCGACGAACCCGGCCCGCAGGTGGAGTTCGCCGCGGCGGTGGCCGGCACGATCGCCCCCGAGGCCGCCGTGCAGACCTCCCGCGACTGCATCCAGATCCTCGGCGGCATCGGCTTCACCTGGGAGCACGACGCCCACATCTACCTGCGCCGGGCGCTGACGCTGCGCGCCCTGCTCGGCCCGGCCAAGGACTGGGCCGCCACCGTCGCCACGCTGGCCCTGGACGGCCACCGCCGCCCGATCGAGCTGGAGCTGGGCGAGGACACCCAGCCGCTGCGCGAGCGCATCCGCGCCGAGGTCGCCGAGCTGGCCGCCATCACCGACCGCAAGGAACTGAACGCCAAGATGGGCGATGAGGGCTGGACGATGCCGCACTTCCCCAAGCCGTGGGGACGCGGCGCCGGCCCGGTGGAGCAGATCCTCATCGCCCAGGAGCTCAAGGCCGCCGGGGTCAAGCCGCCCAGCATGGTGATCGGCGCCTGGCTGGTGCCCTCGCTGGTGGCCTACGGCACCGAGGAGCAAAAGGAGCGCTTCCTGCGGCCCACGCTGCGCGGGGAGATGGTCTGGTGCCAGCTGTTCAGCGAGCCCGGCGCCGGCTCGGACCTGGCCTCGCTGTCGATGAAGGCCGAGCGGGTCGAAGGCGGCTGGAAGCTGACCGGCCAGAAGATCTGGACCTCCATGGCGCAGATGGCCGAGTGGGGCTTCTGCCTGGCCCGCACCGACCCCGAGGCCCCCAAGCACGAGGGCATCACCTACTTCCTGGTGGACATGAAGTCCCCGGGCGTGGAGGTGCGCCCGCTGCGCGAGCTGACCGGCGACGCCCTGTTCAACGAGGTGTTCCTGGACGGGGTGTTCGTCCCCGACGACTGCGTGGTCGGCAAGGTCAACGAGGGCTGGAAGGTCGCCCGCAACACCCTCAGCAACGAGCGGGTCACCCTGTCGACCGGCAGCGGCCTGGGCATGGGCATGGACGACCTGCTGAAGTTCTTCCAGGGCACCGAGCTGGACCCGGTGACCCGCGTGGAGGTCGGCAAGCTGGTCGCCCAGGGCCACTCCATCGACCTGCTGGCGCTGCGCACCACCCTCAAGCAGCTGAATGGGGTCGAGCCGGGCGCCGAGGCCAGCGTCCGCAAGCTGCTGGGCGTGCAGTTCAGCCAGGACGTGGCCGACTACTGCTGGGCCGCCCAGGGCGCGGCGGCCGCCACCGAGGTGCCGGCCGAGCGCAGCGGCATCGTCGGCCGGGCCATGCTGTTCAGCCGCGCCATGACCATCTACGGCGGCACCACCGAGGTGCAGCTCAACATCATCGCCGAGCGGCTGCTGGGTCTGCCGCGCGACCCGGAGCCCGGCAAGTGACCCTGCCGGAGTGAAGGCGCCACCGCGTCCCCCGCCGCGGCGGGGGACGCGGTCACCGGCCGTGAGAACACCACCGGAAAAGATGAGGCGCCGCATCGCGGCCCGGGCCGTCCGCGCCGGGAACGCCCCGGGAGCCGCTCGGGCCGATGGGCGCGCCATGGCAGAAGAACCTGTCCGTTGATGGGACCATTTGTCCGTCCCTTCCGGGTGTGAACCGTTGGTTAAACTGCCGCAATTTCCACGAGCTTTTCCGGAGGTCCACGTGCGAGGTCCATCCCGGCGACCCAGACCGATGCTGGTGACGGTGCTGACCGCGTCCGTGATCGCCCTCGCCGCATGCGGCGGAGGCGACGGGCACGGCGGCGGCTCCCCGGCCGCGGCGGGCGGCCACGGAGCACCCGGCGGGCAGCAGGCCGAGGGCGGCTCGTCCGCCACCGAGACCTCCGCTCCGCTGCCCAAGGTCCAGCCGTCCCAGGTCAAGGCGCTGGTGGGCACCTGGGTCAGCCGAGGGGGACCCGAGGGGCAGCCCAAGGACTACTTCGTGTTCAAGGCGGACGGCACGGCGACGTGGATGGCGCGGAAGCAGACCCTGTGGAGCGGGCAGGTGATCCCCGAGGGGAACCGCAAGTTCCGCTTCTCCTGGAACGGCGGTGACCCCAAGGACGCCTCGTACTGGGGCGTCACCCTCAACGCCGACGGCAAGTCACTGATCTTCAACGGCACCAACCAGACCTATACCAAGGTGACTTCGTGACCTCTTTGTTCTCCTCGCCCGAGGATGTCTCCCGGCGGCTGGCGGCCGTCGGCTACCTGGCCGACGAGGCCATCGCGACCACCGTGTTCCTGGCCGACCGGCTGGGCAAACCGCTGCTGGTCGAGGGCCCGGCCGGGGTCGGCAAGACCGAGCTGGCCAAGGCGGTCGCCGCCGCCACCGGCGCCGAACTGGTCCGCCTGCAGTGCTATGAGGGCCTGGACGAGGCCCGCGCGCTGTATGAGTGGAACTACAAAAAGCAGCTGCTGCGCATCCAGGCCGCACCTTCCGACCAGGCCTGGGAGACCACCCACGACGACATCTTCACCGCCGAGTTCCTGCTGGAACGTCCCCTGCTGGCGGCCATCCGGCGCACCGGCCCCACCGTGCTGCTGATCGACGAGACCGACAAGGCCGACGTCGAGATGGAGGGGCTGCTGCTGGAGGTGCTGTCGGACTTCCAGGTCACCATCCCCGAGCTGGGCACCATCACCGCCACCCGCCGTCCGCTGGTGGTGCTGACCTCCAACGCCGCCCGCGAGCTGTCGGAGGCCCTCAAGCGCCGCTGCCTGTACCTGCACCTGGACTACCCGACCCCGGAGCGGGAACGCGACATCGTGCTCGCCCAGGTGCCCGGCATCGAGGCGGAGCTGGCCGAGCAGCTGGTGCGCACCGTCGGCGCGCTGCGCGCCCTGGAGGTCAAGAAGGCCCCCTCCATCGCCGAGACCGTGGACTGGGCCCGCACCCTGCTGGCGCTGGGCCTGGACGAGCTGAACGAGGAGGCCGTCTCCCGCACCCTGGGCGTCGTCCTCAAGCACGTCACCGACCAGCAGCGGGCCGTCCGGGAGCTGAAGCTGCCGGTCGACGGCCGCTGAGGGCGGGAGAGCCCCGGCCATGGCTTCGCTCGTCGACCGCCACACCGGCTTCGTGGCCGCGCTGCGGGAGGCCGGGCTGCCGGTGTCGGTCTCCGAAGGGCTGGACGCCGTGCGCGCCCTGACGGTGATCGATCTGATCGACCGGGAGGCGCTGCGCGCCGCCTACGCCGCCACGCTGGTCAAACGCCCGGCCCACCGCAAGACCTTCGACACGCTGTTCGACCTGTGGTTTCCCGCCGCGCTCGGCGACGGGGTCGCCGCCGCCCGGCGGCCCGCCCCTGCCGCCGAGGCCGGCGCGGACCGTGCCGCGCCGCTGCCGCCGCCGCTGGACCCGGAGGTGCAGCGCTACCGGCAGGAGCTGTTCGAGCTGCTGCTGAACGGCGACGATGTGTCCCTGGCCCAGTTCGCCCGCGCCGCCGTGGCCCGCTTCGGCCGCTCCCCGGGCCAGCAGTCGTGGTTCTCCTCCGGGGTGCTGCGCGCACTGTCCCCGCAGACGCTGATGGCCGGGCTGCTGAACGCCGTGCTGGCCGGGCGGGAGCGCGGCGGCATGGCCGAGCAGGTCGCCCGGCAGACCTTCCGCGAGCGGATCGGCCGTTTCGAATCCCTGGTGGCCACCGAGGTGCGGCGCCGCATCGCCGAGGACGGCGGCGTCGAACGCGCCGCCCGCATGGCCGTGCGCCCCCCGCTGGAGCAGCTGGACTTCAACCGCGCCACCCGCGCCGACCTGGCCGCGCTGCGCCGCCAGGTCTACCCGCTGGCCCGCCGGCTGGCCACCCGGCTGGCCCAGCGGCAGCGCCTGGCCGACCGCGGCCGGCTGGACTTCCGCCGCACCGTGCGGGCCTCGCTGTCCACCGGGGGAGTGCCGCTGACCACCCATCACCGGCCCCGCCGCCCGCACCGGCCGGAACTGGTCATCTTGTGCGACGCCAGCGACTCGGTCGCCGCCTTCGCCCACTTCACCCTGCTGCTGACCTTCGCGCTGCGCGAGCAGTTCACCAAGGTCCGCGCCTTTGCGTTCATCGACACCACCGACGAGATCACCCGCTTCTTCACTCCCGGAGCGGACGTGGTGGACGCGATGACCGCCATGGTCAAAGAGGCCGACCTGGTGTGGATCACCGGGCGCAGCAATTACGGCAACGCCATCAAGGTCTTCGCCGAAAAATACGGCGACGCCATCACTCCGCGCACCTCGTTGCTCATCCTCGGCGACGCCCGCTCCAACTACGGCCCGCTGTCGCTGCCGATCCTGCGCCGCCTGGTCGACCAGGCCCGCAACGCCTACTGGCTCAACCCCGAACCCCGCCGCAACTGGGACACCGGGGATTCGGCCGCCTCCGCCTACGGCGAGATCGTCCCGATGCACGAGTGCCGCAACCTCACCCAGCTCGCCCAGTTCATCGAGGAGCTCGCCGGCTAGGGCGGCGGGCCGTCAGGTTCCCAGGGAGCGGGCGATGAGGTCGGCGACGGCGTCGGGGTCGATGTGCTCGCCGGTGAGCTGGGAGAGATTCTCCTGGTAGAGCAGGACGGCGGTGAAGGTGGCGGCGGCGACCTCCAGGCGGGCGGCGTCGCCGCGGGCGCCGGGCAGCGCCATCTCCAGGGCCAGGCGGGCGCGGCGCAGCACCTCCCGGTTGAGGCTGCGCAGCCGCTCGCGCACCGAGCGGTGGGTGTCGGCCTCGCGGAACAGGATGCGGCGCATGGCGGGGGAGGCGCGCAGCGGCAGGCGGCGGGCCAGGCGGGACAGGGTGCCGGCCGGGTCGCCCGGGGTGGCCTCCACCGGCTCCTCCGGCAGCGTCTCGATGAAGGTGCGCTCTTCGACCAGGGCGATCAGCAGGTCGATCTTCTGCGGAAAGTAGTGGAACACCAGGCCCTTGGGCACCTTGGCGCGGCGGGCCACCTTGGCGGTGGAGGTGGCCTCATAGCCGTCGGCGGCGAACAGCTCCTCGGCGGCGTCCAGGATCCTGGTCCGGGCGTCGCCCCCGGCACGCCCGCGTCGTCTCATCGCCCCTCCAGGTGGACGTCCCGGCCGCCGCCCGCCGCGCGCGTGGCCCCGGTGCGCCGGGGCGCACGGGGCCACGCGGGGCCGGAAGCCGGGATCGCCTTGTGATCGAACCGCTCAGGCGACCGCCTGATCGGCGCGCCGGCCGGGAGCGTTCCCGGACGGGCCGTCTCAGGCGGCGACCCGCTCGCCGGTCTGCGCCGATGTGGTCTGCGTCGCCGTCCACAGGCCGACGATAGCGGCCACGCCTCCGGCGATCCATGCCGTCCAGGCGGCGGCCGCCTCACCGGTGAAGCCGAACGCCCAGGGCGAGATGAAGATCAGCACGGCGAAGGCCGTGGTCGTCCAGGCCGACGGGCCCGCCGCGCCCAGCAGCGCGTACAGGCCGGCCAGCGCCAGCAGCGCGCCCAGCACCATCAGCGGCTGCTTGCCGGCGTCGTCGGCCCACAGCTCCGGGGCCAGGACCGCCGCAAGTCCCGCCACGAACGCCACCGCGTCCTGCCACGCGAACTTGCCCATGGGACACCTCCAGTGGATCACCTGGGACTACTTTGTCCTGGTTTGAGAAGTTCCTGATTGACCGGCCGGTCAACCTCACCGAAGGTGGACAGTGGGCTTACCTTTCCTTGCCCTCGCCCCGGGTGATCCGCTAAAAGATCTTGGTTTGCGGGATCGCGGCGCAACCGGCTCCCCGTCGTGACGCTCGGCGTCCACGGCGGCGCGCATCGTGAAAACCCGCCCGGGGAGAAGACCGCCCGAGCGGGAAGGGACGTCCCGGCGCCTTTTGGGACGGGCTACCCTCCACCGATATGGACGACAAGGGGCCGAAGCCGATCCTGCCGCGACCGTTGCGCACCCTCCTCGGCCCCTTGGCGAGGCTGATCGACGGACCCCCCGACGCGACCCCCGCGCAGATCGCCGCCCGCGCCCACGTGCTGGTGACGGTCTCCGCCGCGGTGGCCAACCTCGGCGGCGCCCTGGTGGTGCTGCTGCTGGCCACCCTCGTGGTGCCCGTCCCCGAGACCGGCTCGGAGCGGCTGCGGCTGGTCAACGTGGCGGTCTTCACCGCCTACGTGGTCGCCGCGGTGCCCACCGGGCTGCTGCTGGGGGAGCGGTTCTTCCGGCAGGTGCGCCGCCTGATGGAGCAGGACCGCACCCTGGACAAGCGGGAGCGCTTCCTGCTGCTGTACGGGCCGCTGCGGCTGATGACGGTGCACCTGACGCTGTGGGCCATCGGCACGGTCGGCTGGGCGGCCATCAACCTTCCCTTCGCGCCGCCGCTGGCGCTGAAGTTCGGCGTCGCCGGCACCCTGGGCGGCCTGGCCACCTGCACCATCGTCTACCTGATGACCGAGCGGATCCTGCGCCGGGCGGTCACCACCGCGCTGCGGGCCGGCGTGCCGCGCGCCACCGGGCTGCCCGGCGTGGTGGCCCGCTCGATGCTGGCCTGGTCGCTGGGCACCGCCGTGCCGCTGCTCGGCCTGCTCGCCATGGCCGTCGGGGTGTTCTTCATGCCCGACCCGCACGTGGAGGACTTCGCCATCGGGGCGCTGGTGCTGGGCTGCACCGCGCTGGCCCTCGGGTTCAGCGTCACCTACATCGCCGCCCGCGCCATCGCCGACCCCATCGAGTCGGTCCGCCTGGCCATGGCCCGGGTCGAACGCGGCGACCTGAACGCCGAGGTCGCCGTCTACGACGGCAGCGAGGTCGGGCTGCTGCAGGCCGGGTTCAACCACATGGTGGCCGGGCTGCGCGAGCGCGAGCGGCTGCAGGACCTGTTCGGCCGCCAGGTCGGCGAGGACGTGGCCAAGGTCGCCCTGGAGCGCGGGGTGGACCTGGGCGGCGAGATCCGCCAGGTCGCGGTGATCTTCGTGGACATCATCGGCTCCACCCGCCTGGCCGCCGACCGCCCGCCGACCGAGGTGGTCGCGCTGCTCAACCGCTTCTTCGCCGTGGTGGTCGAGGTGGTCGGCGAGCACGGCGGCTGGATCAACAAGTTCGAAGGGGACGCCGCGCTGGCGGTCTTCGGCGCCCCCCAGGACCTGCCGGACGCCCCCACCCGGGCGCTGCGGGCCGCCCGCGAGCTGGCCGTCCGGCTGCGCGAGCAGGTCCCCGAGCTGGCCGCGGCGGTGGGCGTGTCCGCCGGCGAGGCGGTGGCCGGGCACATCGGCGCCGAGGAGCGCTTTGAGTACACCGTCATCGGCGACCCGGTCAACGAGGCGGCCCGGCTCACCGACCTGGCCAAGACCACCCCGCAGCGGGTGCTGGCCGCCGGAACGGCGCTGGCCGGTGCCGACGCCGAGGAGGCCGCCTGCTGGACGCTGGGCGAGGAGGTCACCTTGCGCGGCCGCACCCGCGGCACCCGCCTGGCCGCCCCCCGCACCCCCGACGCGGCGCCCTCTGACCGCAGCGCGGCCGGCACGGCGTGAGCGGCGTGCCGGCCGCCGCGGGGAAGCCGGAGAGAACCGGCGCGGAGGACCTCCCGCCTCGAAGAGCGCGCCGAAAACCGCCGGAACCCCCCGAAGACGGACCGGCCTCGGCACGATGAGGAGGAAGCACGCCGGCGATCGACCTGGGAGACCACCGATGACCGACCACGACCTGCCGACCGGCTTTCCACCCGGCTTCCTGTGGGGCGCGGCGACCTCCGCCTACCAGATCGAAGGCGGCGTCGACGCCGACGGGCGCGTCCCGTCCATCTGGGACACCTACAGCCACACCCCCGGCCGGGTGCGGGACGGGGACACCGGCGACGTGGCCTGCGACCACTACCACCGGTGGGCCGAGGACGTCGCCATCATGGCCGAGCTCGGGCTGAACGCCTACCGCTTCTCCATCGCCTGGCCGCGGATCATGCCCGGCGGCCGGTTCAACCCCAAGGGCGCCGACTTCTACTCCCGGCTGGTGGACGCCCTGCTGGAACGCGGCATCGCCCCCGTGGCCACCCTCTACCACTGGGACCTGCCCCAGGAACTGGAGGACGCCGGCGGCTGGCCCGCCCGGCAGACCGCCTTCCGCTTCGCCGAGTACGCCGAGGCGATCGGGCGCGTCCTCGGCGACCGCGTGCACATCTGGACGACCCTCAACGAACCGTGGTGCTCGGCCTTCCTGGGATACTGCTCGGGCTCACACGCCCCCGGCCGCACCGACCCGGCCGCCGCCCTCGCCGCCGCCCACCACCTCAACCTCGCCCACGGCCTGGCCGTGCGGGCGCTGCGCCGGGCGGCGCCCGGGGCCCGCTGCTCGGTCACCTTGAATCTGCACCATGCGCGCGGGGCGTCCGCCGCGGACGCCGACGCGGTCCGCAGGGTGGACGCCGTCGCCAACCGGATCTTCCTCGGCCCCATGCTGACCGGCCGCTACCCGGCCGACCTGATCGACGACACCGCCTCCATCACCGACTGGGCGTTCGTGCACCCCGGCGACGAGCAGACCATCGCCGCGCCGCTGGATGTGCTGGGCGTCAACTACTACGCGCCCGTCCTGGTCCGCCGCTGGGACGGCAGCGCCCCCCGCCAGAGCGCCGACGGGCACCGGCCCGGCTCCCGCAGCGCCTTCCCCGGCTGCGAGGAAGTGGAGTTCCTGCCCATGCCGGGCCCCCGCACCGCCATGGGCTGGCCGATCGACCCGGCCGGGCTGACCGAGCTGCTGATGCGGCTGCACCGCGACCATCCCGGCATCCCGCTGATGATCACCGAGAACGGCGCCGCCTTCGAGGAGGAGGCGGACGTCGACGGCCGCGTCCACGACGCACGCCGCATCGGCTACCTGCGCGACCACCTGGCCGCCGCCAAGGCGGCCATGGACGCCGGAGCCGACCTGCGCGGCTACTTCGTCTGGTCGCTGATGGACAACTTCGAGTGGGCCCGCGGCTACTCCAAGCGCTTTGGGATCGTCCGCGTCGACTACCGCACCCAGCGCCGCACCTGGAAGGACAGCGCCCACTGGTACCGGAGGGTCATCGCCGCCAACGCCCGGCCTCACCAAGCGCCCCGCCCGTGAAGCGCAAAAGGCCTCCCCGCTGTTTGAAGGCGGGGCGGCCTTTTGCAGGAATGCGCAGGTCAGGCGCGCCAAGAACGCACCAGTTCCTCCAGCGTGGCCGCGTCGAACTCGATGCCCCGCGAGGTCAGCTCCTGGCGGACCATCTCGCCGTCGCCCTTGTACTTGGCCAGCAGGCGGTACACCGCGTACGGGAACCAGTGGTTGTCGCGGATGCGCCGGATGTCGGCCTCATCGGCGTGGTACCCCTCGGCGCGCACCGCCTGCAGCGCGGCGGTCAGGTCGCCGTCGTGCTTCTCCAGGGCGTCCATCGCGACGTTGCGCAGGCCCTCGGGGTTGGTGACCGTCGGCACGTCGGGCTGGGGGGCCAGCACCGGCTGCTCCAGGGCGTTGGTGTCCAGCGTGCCGTGGCCGTTGACGCTGGCGCGGGCGGCGGCGCCGACGGCGGCCAGTTCCGGAGCGGGCTCGGGAGCGGGTTCGGGAGCGGCGTGCTTGGGACGGGAACGGCGCGGGGCCGCAGGGGCCGGCTGCGGCTCGGCCTGCGCGGTGGCCTGCGCGGTGCGGGTGGCGGCCGGAGCCTGCTCACCCTGGTTGTTCTTGCCGGTCTGCGAAGCGCGGGCGCTGCCGGACTCCAGGGCCTTGTCCACGCGGACCGCGCCGATCTGGGGCATGGGCCCGGTGACGCGCATCGGCATCAGGGTGATCTGCTGCAGCGTCACCGGGGAGGCGATGGCGCGCGGCTGGCCGCCGTCGGGCGGCGACAGCTTGCGGGCCGTCTCCTCGTTGGTGCGCTGGGAGACGTACCTGTGCAGCGTCCGCAGCAGCACGAACAAGCCCAGCATGGACACGATCGGCGGCACCGCCGCGGTGGCCTGGTAGGAGAACTTCGCGGTGCCCACGTGGCCCACGTTGAAGATGAGGCTGGCGGTCCATCCGGCCATCGCGATGGTCAGCGGCAGGCAGAAGTCCAGCCAGCTGAGCATGTTGCGGCGGTGGATCACGTAGGCGTCGATGGCCAGCAGGAACAGGCCCAGCTCGCCGACGATGATGAACAGGTCGACCAGCAGCGGGAAGGACTGGGCCTTCCAGCCGCTGAGCCCGTGATCCAGTGCCCAGTGGTAGAGACCGGCGTAAGACTGGGCGAAGCCGCTCGCCGTGGCGGTCAGGACCGCAGCGGCCATGACGGCCACGGCTGCCCAACGGGTGATGGCCTGTGCGCGAGTGGCGGCGGACATGTGGCGTGCGCTCCCAAGGTCGTGATCCAGGCAAGAAGGTGTGATCTGTTGGAGACTACCGTTGTCGGTGTGGCGTGTGGGACTTTCCTTGTTACGTTCTCCGCACAGTTCACAGAAGGTTGCCCGATTTGGGAGTTTTGTCGTTTTATTTCGCGTCCTGCTATTCCAGTGCCAGCGTCGCGCCGTCGAGCGTGGTGTAAAGCGGCGACTTGGTGAAGCCGGGCCCGGTCTCCTCCCCGATGTAGACGTCGGCGTGGTGCGCCCCGCCGTATCCGGGAGCGAACACGTCCACCACCGTCCACCGCGCCGCCCGGAACCGGGCGCAGACCTCGGGCGGTACGGGACGGCCCGCCCGGCCCCGGCCGCAGGCGGTGATGACGAAACGCGACCCGCGCCTCAGCACCGACCGGTCGGCGGCGGCGGTGACCCAGGGACGCAGCGGCCGGCCGGTGGCGTCCTTGGCGGCCTCATCCAGCCAGAACTGGCCGACCCGCCGTGACCAGGCCAGATAGCGGCCCTTGTGCGGGCCGCTGGTGATCCGGCCGGCACCTTCGGTCCGCACCGCCTCGATGAAGCTCTCCGGGTAGGAGCCCAGATCGGCCTTGGGACGGCCGCATCCGTAGACCGGGCATCCCCGCACCCGCTTGCGCGGGCCGCTGTGGAAGGACTCGACCGGCGTGTAGTAGACGGTGATCCGCCAGCCCGCCGACAGCTTCGTGGGCGTGACCGTCACCGCGGCACGGGCACGGGGCGGGTCGGCCGCGGGCGGCGCGGCGGGCGGGGCCGCCGCGGTGGGCGGCGCCACCGGGAACGCCGGGGACACCTGCGAGGCGGCCGTCCCGCACCCCGCCGAACCCGCGCACAGCACGGCCATCACGGCACCGGCCCACCGGCTCCGGCGCATCCGGTCTCCTCCCCAAGGCGCCGTCGGCGGCGTCCGCTCCGGACGCCCGGACCAGGATGCCCTCTCGCGCCCGCCCCGGTCACGCCTTCGGCGCGGCGGAGGCGGGTTCGGGCACCGGTTCCAGCCGGACCGCCAGCCCGTTGAGGTGGGCCATTCCCGCCAGCGGCTCCAGGTCGCCGGGGTCGGCGGAGGCCAGGGCGTTGACGTTGGCGCCCCCGGCGGCGTTGGCCACCCGCCAGCCGCCCCGGTGCCCCCAGCCGTGCGGGACGGCCACCACGCCCTCGGTCATCTCGTCGGTGATCTCCACCGGCAGCTCCACCGACCCGTGCGCGGAGACGACCCGGCAGAGCGCACCGTCCCGCAGGCCGCAGGCGGCGGCGTCCTTGGGGTTGACGCGGACCCGATGGGTCCGCTTGCCGCGCATCAGGGACGGGGCGTTGTGCATCCAGGAGTTGTGCGAGCGCAGCTCGCGCAGCCCGATCAGCCGCAGCGGCAGCTCCGGCGGCGGCTCCGGTGCCCGCTGCAGGCGCCGGAACTCCCCGATGATCTCCGGGGGCGCCAGATGCACCCGCTTGTCGCGGTGGACGATCCGGCGGCGCAGCGTGCCGGCCTCGTGGTGGTCGGCCAGCACCAGGCCGTGCGGGAAGCGGCGCAGCCTGCGCAGGCTCAGCCCGTCGCGGCGCAGCCCGAACAGATCCCCGCGCCGGCCGGTGCGCAGCAGCAGGTCGGCCAGCATCCGGGGGGTGGGCCGCACGCCCAGCCGGTGCGCCAGCCGCTGCAGGGGGAGGGCGCCCAGCCCCAGCCCCATGCGGCGGGCCAGATCCTCGATGATCTCCCACTCCTGCCGGGCCTGGCCGCGCGGCGCCACCACCGGCTCGGTCCAGGTGATGTAGGGCACCAGGTAGTTCTGCAGGAACGGCAGCGGCAGGTCCTCGCGCTCCAGGAACGTGGTGGCCGGCAGCACGTAGTGGGCCTTGGCGGCGGTCTCGCTGAGGTAGAAGTCGATGCACACCAGCAGCTCCAGCCGCTCGAAGGCGGCCGCCAGGCGCTCGCCGCCGGGCACGCTCAGCAGCGGGTTGCCGCCGGAGACCAGCAGCGCGCGCAGCCGCCCGGGGCCGGGTGTGGTGATCTCCTCGGCCATCACTCCCGCCGGGGCGGTGCCCAGCACATCGGGGTAGCCGCCGACGCGGGAGAAGGTCTTGCCGTAGGTGCCCTTGCCCGACAGGCGCAGCAGCTCGTCCACATGCAGCGGGGAGCGGCCGAAGATGGCGCCGCCCTCGCGGTCGAGGTTGCCGGTGACCAGGCACAGTGCGTCGATGAGGAACGCGGTGAGGGTGCCGAAGCGGCCCAGGCAGGTGCCGATCCGCCCGTAGACCGCGGCGCGCTCGGCGGCGGCCAGGTCACGGGCCAGCTCCCGCACCGCGGCGGCGGGCACGCCGCTGCGGCGCTCGGTGCGCTCGGGCGGGAAGGCGGCGACCAGCCGGCGCAGCGTCTGCGCGCCGCGGGCCTGGCGGGCGATGGCCGCCTCGTCGGCCAGGCCCTCGGCGAAGATCACCTGCAGCAGGGACAGCAGCAGCCACACGTCCCCCTCGGGCAGGATCGGCAGGTGCTCGTGAAGGCGGGCGGTCTCGGTGCGGCGCGGGTCCACCACGATCACCCGGCCGCCGCGCCGCTCGATGGCGGCCAGCTCGTCCTTGATGCGCGGGGCGGTGATCAGGCTGCCGTGCGAGACCAGCGGGTTGGCCCCCAGCATCAGCAGCAGGTCGGTGCGTCGCAGGTCGGGGATGGGCACCAGGACCGGCGAGCCGTACAGCAGCGCGCTGGCGGCGAAGCGGTTGTTGGTGTCCTGGGAGCCGGCCGAGTACAGGTGCGGCGAGCCCAGCGCCGCCATGAACTGGGCGATCCACAGCGGGTGGCTGTAGGAGAAGGCGGCGGGGTTGCCGAAGTACCAGCCGATGGAGTCCCCGCCGTGTTCGGCGCGCAGCCGGCTCAGCCGGCCGGCGATGTCCTCCAGCGCCTCGTCCCAGCTCACCTGCTCGAACTCCCCGTCGGGGCGGCGGCGCAGGGGGTGGAGCACGCGGTCGGGGTCGTTTTGCACCTCCGCCATGGCGATGCCCTTGGGGCAGGCGAAGCCCTTGGAGAGGGGGTGGTCGCGGTCGGGGCGCAGCTGCGTCACCGTGCCGTCCTCGACGGTGGCCACCAGTCCGCACAGCGGCTCGCAGATCCGGCAGTAAGTAATTACTTGCGAGGTGCCCATGGTGGAATTGTTCCCCCCTCCCGGGGCGCTGTCCAGGCTTCCCCGCCCGCGCTCACTCCGGCCCGCCGAAGCGGAACGCCGTCAGCCGGTCGGCGGAGGGACGGTCCAGCACGGTCACGGTGCGGGCGGGCGGCAGCGTCCCCCGCCGGGCCCGGGCCACCAGGCGCCGCCAGCGGCGGCAGTGCCGGGCGAAGACGGCGGGGGTCAGCATCCGCCCGCGGGCCACCTGCCCGGCGCGCGCCACCTCCGGGGGCACGTCCAGCAGCACCAGATGCAGACTCGCCCCGCGGCGGCGGGCCAGCCAGGCGAGCCCGTGCAGCAGATGCGGCCAGGTCCCCCGGGTGTGGGCGACCACCGCGCGCCCGGCCGTCAGCGCCCGCGCGATGCGCCACACGTGAGTGGTGTAGACGAACGGGATCTGAGCGCGCGGCGGCAGCGCCCACAGCCGCCGCGCCCACCAGTTGCGCGCCTGCCGGGAGTCGATCACACAGACCCCGCCTGAGACCACCGGGTGCGTCTCGTCCCCGCGCAGCCCGTACAGGCGCGCCAGCAGCGTGCTCTTGCCCGCCCCGGGCAGCCCGGCCACCAGCACCAGCGCCCGGGCCGGGAAGCCCAGCACGATGGGCGCGGCATCGGGCGCCGCGCCCGCGTCACCGGCCGGTGCGGTGGGCGCGGCGGCGGGACCGGGAACCTCGTCGCGCTCGCGAATGGGCCGATCTCCTGTCCACAGGGGGCGGGATCATCCACGATATGCGCCGGGCCTCCCGATCGTCCCTCCCCGGCCGGGACCGGCCGCCCGCCGGGGAAGGGGAGTCACCAGCCGCGCTCGCGCCACTCCGGCAGGTGCGGGCGCTCGGCGCCCAGCGTGGAGTCCTTGCCGTGGCCGGGGTAGAACCAGGTGGCGTCCGGCAGCCGGTCGAAGATCCGCTCCTGGACGTCGGTCAGCAGCTGGTTGAACAGCTCCGGATCGCCCCAGGTGTTGCCGACCCCGCCGGGGAAGAGGCTGTCGCCGGTGAACAGGTGGGGGGAGCCGGCCAGCTCGCCGCCGGCGTCGTACAGCAGCGCGATCGAGCCGGGGGTGTGCCCGCGCAGGTGGATGACCTCCAGCTCGGCCTTCCCCACCCGCACCCGGTCGCCGTGCTCGACCGGCTCGGTCACCGGCTCCGGCAGCTCGCCGGCGTCGATGGGGTGCGCCGTCACCGCCGCCCCGGTGGCGCGCACCACCTCGCTGAGCGCCTGCCAGTGGTCCTGATGGCGGTGGGTGGTGACGACGCGGGTCAGCGGCCCCTCGCCGATCAGCTCCAGCAGCCGCTGCGCCTCTGCGGCCGCGTCCACCAGCAGCTGCTCGCCGGTGGCGGTGCAGCGCAGCAGATAGGCGTTGTTGTCGAAGGGGCCGACCGCCACCTTGGTGATCGTGAGGCCGGGCAGCTCCCGCACGTCGGGCGGTCCCCCGACCTGGACATCTCCGGTGTAGGCCATAGGGCAATCCATATCTCATCATCGGCCCGCCGATCGAGCCCGCCCCCGCCCGTGCCCCCGATCACATTCGTCCGGTTTGCGGCACCGGTCACCAAATCCGCCCGGGCGGCGCTGTTTTCTGGACGGTGGAGGTGAGGCGGTGCTGGCCAGACGGGGGACCGTGACGGAGGGGGAGGCGCGGCAGGCGCTTGCCGAGCTGCTGAGGGCGATCGGGCGGGACGTGGCGGCGACGGGGGCGATCTTGACGCTGGTGCTGGCCGGTCTGCTGGTCCGGCTGCCGGCCGGGCCCGCGCTCGACCCGCTGGGGCTGCCGATCCTGCTCGCCGAGGTCGGGGCGTTCCTGATCTCTGCCGGGTACGCGGTGCGCACCCGGGTGGTCATCCGGCGGGCGCTGGAACGGCTCCGGGAACGGAGTGGCGCCCCGCTGCACCCCGGGGTGCCCTGGGAGCCGCTCGGCTCATCCGCCGCGCTGGATGAGCGGGAGCTGCGCCGGGAGCTGCGGCATCTGGTGAGCACCGCCTGCCGGTGCCACGACCTGTCCCTGAACGCCCTGGTCTGGGCCTTGATCACCGGCCTGCTGGCGGTGCTGTGGCACGTGATGTGACCGGTGGAACGTGAGGGAAAGCCTCATCTCGGTGGCAGGAGATCTTCGAACACGTGTACGGTTCATAGCGTCCGAGCCGGGTGCCCGTCATGACGGACCGTTCCGTCGGCGCCCGCGGTTAGCCTGATGCCGACTTGTCTGAGACCGGCTCGTCATGAGACCAGCGCGTCTCACCGAGCGGGCCCCAAGGGAGCCGAGTACCGTCGTGCATGACCGTCTCATCGTGCGCGGAGCGCGCGAGCACAACCTCAAGGACGTCTCGCTGGAGTTGCCGCGGGACTCCCTGATCGTGTTCACCGGGCTGTCGGGGTCCGGCAAGTCCAGCCTGGCCTTCGACACCATCTTCGCCGAGGGGCAGCGCCGCTACGTGGAGTCGCTGTCGGCCTACGCCCGCCAGTTCCTGGGCCAGATGGACAAGCCCGACGTCGACTTCATCGAGGGCCTGTCGCCGGCGGTGTCCATCGACCAGAAGTCCACCTCCAAAAACCCCCGCTCCACCGTCGGCACCATCACCGAGGTCTACGACTACCTGCGGCTGCTATACGCCCGCATCGGCCGCCCCCACTGCCCCGAGTGCGGCCGCCCCATCAGCCGGCAGACCCCCCAGCAGATCGTCGACCGGGTGCTGGAACTGGAGCCGGGCACCCGCTTCCAGGTGCTGGCGCCGGTCATCCGCGGACGCAAGGGCGAGTACGCCGAGCTGTTCCGCGAGCTGCAGTCCAAGGGCTACTCGCGGGCCCTGGTGGACGGCGTCATGGTCCGCCTGGACGACCCGCCCAAGCTCAAAAAGCAGGAAAAACACGACATCGCGGTGGTGGTGGACCGGCTGACGGTCAAGGACTCGGCCCGCCGGCGCCTGGCCGACTCGGTGGAGACCGCCCTGGGGCTGGCCGGCGGCACCATCGTGCTGGACTTCGTCGACCTGCCCGAGGACGACGAGCGCCGCACCCGGATGTTCTCCGAGCACCTGTACTGCCCCTACGACGACCTGTCGTTCGAGGAGCTGGAGCCGCGCTCGTTCTCCTTCAACTCCCCCTACGGGGCCTGCCCGGAGTGCACCGGGCTGGGCACCCGCATGGAGGTCGATCCGGAACTGGTCGTCCCCGACCCGGAGAAGACCCTCGCCGAGGGCGCCATCCAGCCGTGGTCCAACGGCCATGTCAGCGAGTACTTCCTGCGGCTGCTGTCGGCTCTCGGCGACGCCATGGGCTTCACCCTGGACACCCCCTGGGAGAAGCTGCCCGCCAAGGTCCGCAGGGCCATTCTCAAGGGGTACGACACCCAGGTCCACGTCAGCTACAAGAACCGCTACGGCCGCACCCGCTCCTACTACACCACCTACGAAGGCGTCATCCCCTACATCCACCGGCGGCACGCCGAGTCCGAAAGCGACGCCACGCGCGAGCGGTTCGAAGGCTACATGCGGCAGGTGCCCTGCCCGGCCTGCGACGGCGCGCGCCTGAAGCCCTCCGTCCTGGCGGTCACCGTGGGCGGCAAGTCGATCGCCGAGGTCGCCGCCATGCCCATCAGCGAGTGCGCCGAGTTCCTGCGGACGCTGGAGCTGGACGACCGCGAGGCGCACATCGCCGCCCGGGTGCTCAAAGAGGTCAACGCCCGGCTGGGCTTCCTGCTGGACGTCGGGCTGGACTACCTGACGCTGGACCGCCCGGCGGCCACGCTGGCCGGCGGCGAGGCCCAGCGCATCCGGCTGGCCACCCAGATCGGCTCCGGCCTGGTCGGCGTGCTGTACGTGCTGGACGAGCCGTCCATCGGGCTGCACCAGCGCGACAACCACCGGCTGCTGGAGACGCTGCTGCGGCTGCGCGACATGGGCAACACCTTGATCGTCGTCGAGCACGACGAGGACACCATCGCCGCCGCCGACTGGGTGGTGGACATCGGCCCCGGCGCCGGCGAGCACGGCGGCCAGATCGTGGTCTCCGGCCCGGTGGAGGAGCTGAAGGCCTCCCCCAAGTCGATCACCGGCGCCTACCTGTCGGGCCGCCGCCGCATCGAGGTGCCCCAGATGCGCCGTCCCCGCACCAAGGGCCGCGAGATCGTGGTCAGGGGCGCCCAGCAGAACAACCTCAAGAACATCGACGTGACGTTCCCGCTGGGGGTCTTCACCGCCGTCACCGGCGTGTCCGGCTCCGGCAAGTCCACCCTGGTCAACGACATCCTCTACAACGCGCTGGCCAAGGAGCTGCACGGCGCCCGCACCGTCCCCGGCAAGCACCGGCGCATCACCGGCCTGGAGCACGTCGACAAGGTGGTGCACGTCGACCAGTCCCCGATCGGCCGCACCCCCCGCTCCAACCCGGCCACCTACACCGGGGTGTTCGACCACATCCGCAAGCTGTTCGCGGCCACCCCCGAGGCCAAGGTGCGCGGCTACCAGCCGGGCCGGTTCTCCTTCAACGTCAAGGGCGGGCGCTGCGAGAACTGCGCCGGCGACGGCACCATCAAGATCGAGATGAACTTCCTGCCGGACGTCTACGTCCCGTGCGAGGTCTGCCACGGCGCCCGCTACAACCGCGAGACGCTGGAGGTCCGCTACAAGGGCAAGACCATCGCCGAGGTGCTGGACATGCCGATCGAGGAGGCCACCCGCTTCTTCGAGCCGATCAGCGCCATCCACCGGCACCTGTCCACCCTCAACGACGTCGGGCTGGGGTACGTGCGGCTGGGCCAGCCCGCCCCCACCCTCTCCGGCGGCGAGGCCCAGCGCGTCAAGCTCGCCGCCGAGCTGCAGCGCCGCTCTACCGGCCGCACCATCTACGTGCTGGACGAGCCCACCACCGGGCTGCACTTCGAAGACATCCGCAAGCTGCTGGGCGTGCTCAACGGCCTGGTCGACAAGGGCAACACCGTGGTGGTCATCGAGCACAACCTGGATGTGATCAAGACCGCCGACTGGATCATCGACATGGGCCCCGAGGGCGGCTCGCGCGGCGGCACCGTGGTCGCCGCCGGCACCCCCGAGGAGGTCGCCCGGGTCGAGGCCAGCCACACCGGCCGTTTCCTGGCCAAGCTGCTGGATCGGTGATCTGCGCGTCCCGCCTCACGACGGCACCGCGCGCCGGTTTTGCTCCGGCGGGGTGGCGGCGGGGGGTATGGGGGTGGACCGGAATCATGGACGCCATGAGCGAGGATGCGAAGAACGCGCCGGCCGGTCAGGTGGGCAGGCGTGCGGTGGTGTGCGGGGCCGCGGCCGTGGGCGCCGCCGCGCTGGCCGGCTGCGGGGTCGGGCAGCCGCGCCGGGCGGAGCCGGCCGCCGAGCTGAAGGGCAAGGAGATCGCCAAGGTCGCCGACGTGCCGGTCGGCGGCGGCAAGGTGCTGCCCCAGTACAAGATCGTGGTCACCCAGCCCACCGAGGGCACCTTCAAGGTCTTCGACGCGCGCTGCACCCACTCCGGCTGTCCGGTGGACCGCATCCGGCAGGGCGCGATGTACTGCCCCTGCCACGGCAGCGAGTTCAAGATCACCGATGGCTCGGTGGCCCGCGGCCCCGCCTCCCGCGGCCTGCTGGAGTACCCGGTGCAGGTCAAAGGGGACGGCCTGGTGATCGTCTGAACCCCGCCGGCGGGCCGGGAACGCAAAAAAGTTGAACGTTCATGGAACTGGCGGTCGTCCCCGTTCGTGATAGGTGGTGTGGACGGGGCCACAGGGGTCCCGGGGGAAACGGAGGACGACGTCCATGGCTCAGGAGACCGCACCGGGAACCGGCGTTTCCGCCCCCGCACCGCAGGCGGACCCGCCGCGGACGGGGAGCACCCGGCGCGGAATCCTGGTCGGCGCGGGGCTGCTGGGGGTGGCCGGTGCCGTGGCCGCCTGCGGCGGCGGGGATGAGACCTCGGGGGCGTCCGGATCGGGAGGCGGCGCGCAGGCCGCGGCCGGCGGCGTGCTGGCGCAGACCGGCGACATCCCGGTCGGCGGAGGCAAGATCTTCAAAGACCGGGAAGTGGTGGTCACCCAGCCGGCACAAGGCGAGTTCAAGGCCTTCAGCACCAAGTGCACCCACCGGGGCTGCCCGGTGACCTCCGTGCAGAACGGAGTGATCAGGTGCGAATGCCACGGCAGCACCTTCAGCATCGCCGACGGCTCGGTGCAAAGCGGCCCGGCCGACAAGCCGCTGCCCGCCAAGCAGATCATCGTCGAGGGCGGCGGCATCAAACTGGCCTAGCCCCATCCCGGCCGGCCCCGGGTGCGGCGTCGCGGGCGCCGCACCCGGGGCCGGCCTCGCCCGGACGCAAAGTCCCGCCGGTTCCTCTGCGGCGGACGGCGAGCCGGCAGAGGGTGCAAAAGGCGGCAAAGCGCGAGAAAAACGGTGCCGCATCGAGCCGCCCGCGCCGCTGAAAGTTCTCCACGCCCACAACAGGGGAGTTCGTCCATCTCTTTCTTCACCGCCGATCCGCCCGCGCGGCGTCATGATCATGCGGGCGGTGCGCTGAACGATATTCGGATCATGCCGGCGGCGGGCCCGCCGCGCCGTCCCGCGCGTTCTGTCACGGCGCCCCACTAGGCTTTTACCGTGGCTGATCCGGCGAACTACCGTCCCGCGCCCGGGACGATCCCCGACTCGCCGGGGGTCTATCGCTTCCGTGACGAACACGGCCGGGTGATCTACGTCGGCAAGGCCAAGAGCCTGCGCTCCCGGCTGAACTCCTACTTCGCCGATTTCGCGAGCCTGCACCCCCGGACCCAGACCATGCTGCGGACCGCCGCGGGAGTCGACTGGACGGTGGTCGGCACCGAGGTGGAGGCGCTGCAGCTCGAATACTCCTGGATCAAGGAGTTCAACCCCCGCTTCAACGTCCGTTACCGCGACGACAAGTCCTACCCGTATCTGGCCGTCACCCTGGATGAGGAATTCCCCCGGGTGATGGTCATGCGCGGAGCCAAACGCAAGGGCGTGCGCTATTTCGGGCCCTACTCGCACGCCTGGGCGATCCGCGAGACGGTCGATCTGCTGCTGCGCGTCTTCCCGGTGCGCACCTGCAAACCGGGGGTCTTCAAACGCGCCCGCCACAGCGACCGGCCCTGCCTGCTGGGCTATATCGACAAGTGCTCGGCGCCGTGCGTGGGCCGCATCGACGCCGCCGCCCACCGGCGCCTGGCCGAGGACTTCTGCGCCTTCATGGCCGGCGACACCGGCCGCTTCATCAAGGAGATCGAGCGGCGGATGCTGGAGGCCGCCGCGGCCGAGGAGTACGAGCGGGCCGCCCGGCTGCGCGACGACATGCGGGCGCTGCAGCGGGCGCTGGAGAAACAGGCGGTGGTGCTGGGCGAGGCCGTCGACTGCGACGTGATCGCCTTCGCCGAGGACCCGCTGGAGGCCGCCGTCCAGGTGTTCTACGTGCGCGGCGGGCGCATCCGCGGCCAGCGCGGCTGGGTGGTCGACAAGGTCTCCGACGTCACCACCGCCGACCTGGTCGAGCACTTCCTGCTGCAGCTTTACGGCGAGAGCGAGGCGGTGCCGCGGGAGGTGCTGGTGCCGGCCGAGCCGCCGGACGCCGCGGCGATGGCCGAGCTGCTGGCCGAACGGCGCGGCGGCCCGGTGCGCATCCGGGTGCCGCGCCGCGGCGACAAGAAGGCGCTGCTGGAGACCGTCGCCCGCAACGCCGCCGAGGCGCTGCGCCAGCACAAGACCCGCCGCGCCGGCGACCTGACCACCCGCAGCAAGGCGCTGCAGGAGATCCAGGAGGCGCTGGAGCTGCCGGAGGCGCCGCTGCGCATCGAGTGCTACGACGTGTCCAACCTGCAGGGCACCAACGTGGTGGCCTCCATGGTGGTCTTCGAAGACGGCCTGGCCCGCAAGAGCGAGTACCGCCGCTTCGCCATCAAGACGGTGCAGGGGCAAGACGACGTCCGCTCCATCCACGAGGTGATCACCCGCCGGTTCAAGCGCTACCTGGCCGAACGCGACAAGGCCGGGCAGGAGGGCGGCGACGCCGGCGGCGTGCTGGCCTCCTACGGCTTCCAGGAGGCCGGGGAACGGGAGCAATCCGCACCGGCCGGCGGGGCCCGCAAGTTCGCCTACCCGCCGAACTTGGTGGTGGTGGACGGCGGCCCGGCCCAGGTCGCCGCCGCCCAGCGGGCATTGGAGGAGCTGGGCGTGGCGGACGTGGCGGTGTGCGGGCTGGCCAAGCGGATGGAGGAGATCTGGCTGCCCGGCGAGGAGGACCCGGTGATCCTGCCGCGCGGCAGCGAGGGCCTGTTCCTGATGCAGCGGGTCCGCGACGAGGCGCACCGGTTCGCCGTCGCCTATCACCGGCAGCGCCGCTCCAAGGCGATGACCGCCGGTGAGCTGGACGGGGTGCCCGGGCTGGGACCGGCCCGCCGCACCGCCCTGCTCAAGCACTTCGGATCGCTCAAGCGGCTGCGGGAGGCCACCGTGGCCCAGATCGCGGAGGTGCCCGGCATCGGCCCGCGCACCGCCGAGCAGATCGCCGCCGCCCTGCACGGGGGCGCGCCGCCGAACGGGCGTGCCGCAGGGAAGGCCGCGGCGTCCAGGGGGGCGCCGCCGGGGGACGCACCCGGCCGCGTCCCCACCGAGGAAGACAGTGCCGATGGGGGAGGCAGATGACCATCGAGGGCCATAAAGGCAGCCCGGACATCGTGATCGTCACCGGGATGTCCGGGGCCGGCCGCAGCACGGCCGCCAAGGCGCTGGAGGACCTGGACTGGTTCGTGGTCGACAACCTGCCGCCCGGGCTGCTGGCCACCATGGCCGACCTGGGCGGCCGGGTCCGGGAGGCGGTGCCGCGCATCGCCGTCGTGGTGGACGTGCGCAGCCGCGCCTTCACCAGCGACCTGCACTCGGCCATCGCCGAGCTGGAGGCCCGCGGCGTGCACCCGCGGGTGGTGTTCCTGGAGGCCGCCGACGAGGAGCTGGTGCGCCGGTTCGAGGCGGTGCGCCGCCCGCACCCGCTGCAGGGGGACGGCCGGCTGGTCGAGGGCATCACCCAGGAGCGCGAGCTGCTGCGCGAGGTGCGCGCCGAGGCCGACCTGGTGATCGACACCACCGGGCTGAACGTGCACGAGCTGCGGGCCAAGATCGTCGGTTTCTTCGGCGCCCACGGCGGTGAGTCCGGCCTGCGCTTCACCGTGGTCTCCTTCGGCTACAAGTACGGCCTGCCGGTGGACGCCGACCTGGTGGTGGACTGCCGTTTTCTGCCCAACCCGCACTGGGTGCCCGAGCTGCGCCCCAAGAACGGCCGCGACGCTCCCGTCCGCGACTATGTGCTGAGCCGGCACGGCGCCAAGGAGTTCCTCGACTCCTACACCGAGGTGCTGCGGCTGCTGGCCGAGGGCTATGAACGCGAGGGCAAGCACTATGTGACGCTGGCCGTCGGCTGCACCGGCGGCAAGCACCGCAGCGTCGCCATGGCCGAGCAGCTCGCCGCCCGCCTGCGCGACGCCGGCATGGACGTCCAGGTCACCCACCGCGACCTGGGCCGGGAATGACGGGGATGCGCCCGCCCGCGCCCGCACGCCGGGACCGGGGTGCCGGGGCGCCACGGCCGTGGCCGAAGATAGTTCCGTTCGCTCGTTTCGCCGGGTTGGCCTGAGGCTGGTATAGGGAATTTCCTGCACAGATCGTTCCCGAGGCCGCTGGCCGACGCGCCGCGGGCGGAGGATGATCGGTACCGTCGGCTCTCCGGCGGGACCGCAGAGCAGGCGAAGGCGGACGAGGCGAGGCAGTGCGGGGAGAGGGCGGGCGGAGCCGTGATCGAGCGCGGTAGCCAGAAGGTGGTGGCCCTCGGCGGGGGGCACGGGCTGTACGCGTCGCTGTCGGCGCTGCGCAGGGTGACCGATCGGCTCACCGCCGTGGTCACCGTGGCCGACGACGGCGGCTCCAGCGGGCGGCTGCGCCGGGAGCTGGGCGTGCTGCCGCCCGGCGACCTGCGCATGGCGCTGGCCGCGCTGTGCGGCGACGACGAGTGGGGGCAGACCTGGAGCCGGGTGGTGCAGCACCGCTTCCGCAGCCAGGGCGACCTGCACGGGCACGCGGTCGGCAACCTGCTGATCGTGGCGCTGTGGGAGCTGCTGGGCGAGGGCGAGGCCGGGGCGGCCATGCCGGAGGCGACGGTGGCCGGGCTGGACTGGGTGGGCCGGCTGCTGGGCGCCCAGGGCCGGGTGCTGCCGATGGCCGCGGTGCCGCTGGACATCGTCGCCGACGTCCAGGGCGCCGACCCGGCCCGGCCCGAGGAGGTCGTCCAGGTCCGCGGCCAGGTGGCCTGCGCCACCACCCCGGGCAAGGTGCTGAGCGTGTCGCTGGTGCCGCCGGACCCGCCGGTGTGCCCGCAGACCCTGCAGGCCATCGAGGAGGCCGACTGGGTGGTGTTCGGCCCCGGCTCCTGGTTCACCAGCGTGCTGCCCCATCTGAAGGTGCCGGAGCTGGCCAGGGCGCTGATCGGCACCCGGGCGCGGCGGATCGTCGCGCTCAATCTGGCGCCGCAGCCGGGGGAGACCGACGGGTTCTCCCCGCAGACCCACCTGGAGGTGCTCCAGGCGCACGCTCCCGACCTGCGCATCGACGTGGTGCTCGCCGACCGGGGGGTGGTGGAGGACCCCGATGCGCTGGAGAAGGCGGTGCGGATGCTGGGGGGCCGGCTGATGCTGGCCGATGTGGCGGCCGCCGACGGCTCGCCGCGTCATGATCCCGCCCGGCTGGCTCAAGCTTTCGCACAGATCTTGCGTGAGTGACCACCCGCCCGCCGGGAATCGGCGAGACTGCTGAACGGATTCGCAAAGGGGGAGGGCGTCCATGGCGATGACCGGTGTGGTGAAGGACGAGCTGAGCAGGCTGCAGATCTTGAAGCCCTGCTGCCGCAAGGCCGAGGTCTCGACGCTGCTGCGCTTTGCCGGGGGGCTGCATCTGGTCGGCGGGCGGATCGTGATCGAGGCCGAACTGGACACCGGCTCGGTCGCCCGCCGGCTCCGCAAGGACATCGCCGAGGTCTTCGGCCACACCTCCGATGTGGTGGTGCTGGCCCCCAGCGGGCTGCGCAAGGGCAACCGGTACGTGGTGCGGGTCTTCCGCGAGGGCGAGTCGCTGGCCCGCCAGACCGGGCTGATCGACAACCGCGGCCGCCCGGTGCGGGGGCTGCCCCGCCATGTGGTGGCCGGCGCGGCCTGCGACGCCGAGGCCGCCTGGCGCGGGGCGTTCCTGGCGCACGGCTCGCTGACCGAGCCGGGCCGGTCGATGTCGCTGGAGGTCACCTGCCCCGGGCCGGAGGCCGCGCTGGCGCTGGTCGGCGCCGCCCGCCGGCTGAAGGTCCACGCCAAGGCCCGCGAGGTGCGCGGGGTGGACCGGGTGGTGGTGCGCGACGGGGACGCCATCAGCGCGCTGCTGACCCGGCTGGGCGCCCACGACAGCGTGCTGGCCTGGGAGGAGCGGCGGATGCGCCGGGAGGTGCGGGCCACCGCCAACCGGCTGGCCAACTTCGACGACGCCAATCTGCGCCGCTCGGCGCGGGCGGCGGTGGCGGCCGGGGCCCGGGTGGCGCGGGCGCTGGAGATCCTGGGCGACGACGCCCCGCCGCACCTGGTGGCCGCCGGCAAGCTGCGGCTGGAGCACAAGCAGGCCTCGCTGGAGGAGCTGGGCCAGCTCGCCGACCCGCCGCTGACCAAGGACGCCATCGCCGGGCGGATCCGCCGGCTGCTGGCCATGGCCGACAAGCGGGCCAGCGAGATCGGCATCCCCGGCACCGAGGCCAATCTGACCGCCGAGATGCTGGCCCCCTGATGCCGCCCTGACCTCGCACAAGATCGTTCCAAGGGCGTGCGGGGCGGTGGGAAAGGTCTAGACCACAAGGCGCTGGACCTGCCGATTGGTCTAGACCAAAATGGTCTAGACCCATGCAGGAAGGGGAAATCCCCCTCCGGAGTGAACCCGGCTCACCCCCGCTTCACCCCCGGCCGGTGTCGGGACGGCGCACGCCCATTGGATAGGGTCGAGCAGGTGGGGACCGGCTCAGGCTGGGTAACTCCCGTGGGACTATCCGCTGGGCCCGGGAGACCGGGCGGGACGAGGTTCGAGGAGAACTGTTCGGTGACCATCCGCGTAGGCATCAACGGGTTCGGCCGGATCGGCCGCAACTTCTACCGCGCCCTGCTGGCCAGCGGGGCCGACGTCGAGGTCGTGGCGGTCAACGACCTGACCGACAACGCCACCCTGGCCCACCTGCTCAAGTACGACAGCATCCTCGGCCGGCTGGACGAGGAGGTGAAGGCCGCCGCCGATGAGATCTCCGTCGGCGGGCGCACCATCAAGGCCTTCGCCGAGCGCGACCCCGCCAACCTCAAGTGGGGCGACCTGGGCGTGGACATCGTGATCGAGTCCACCGGCCTGTTCACCGACGCCAACAAGGCCAAGGTGCACGCCGACAACGGCGCCAAGAAGGTGATCATCTCGGCCCCCGCCAAGAACGAGGACGTCACGGTCGTGATGGGGGTCAACCACGAGACCTACGACCCGGCCGAGCACACGATCATCTCCAACGCCTCCTGCACCACCAACTGCCTGGCGCCGATGGCCAAGGTGCTGCACGACACCTTCGGCATCGAGCGCGGCCTGATGACCACCGTCCACGCCTACACGCAGGACCAGAACCTGCAGGACGGCCCGCACAAGGACCTGCGCCGCGCCCGCGCCGCCGCCCTCAACATCGTGCCGACCTCCACCGGCGCGGCCAAGGCCATCGGGCTGGTGCTGCCGGAGCTGAAGGGCAAGCTGGACGGGTACGCGCTGCGGGTGCCCATCCCCACCGGCTCGGCCACCGACCTGACCGTCACCTTGAGCCGCGAGACCACCGCCGAGGAGGTCAACGCCGCGCTCAAGGCCGCTGCCGAGGGCCCGCTGCGGGGCATCCTCACCTACACCGAGGACCCGATCGTCTCCGCCGACATCGTCACCGACCCGGCCTCCTGCATCATCGACGCCGGCCTGACCAAGGTCATCGGCGACCAGGCCAAGGTGGTCGGCTGGTACGACAACGAGTGGGGCTACTCCAACCGGCTGGTGGACCTGGTCCAGTACGTCGGAGCCCGGCTGTAAGACCCGCCGCCGCCGTGACCGCGCCGCACCGGCGCGGTCACGGCGGCGCTCCTATGACGGCGGCCGCCGCGCCGGCCGTCACGCCGGGGAACCGGCTGCCACTGTGAGCGAACCTTTTCCGGCACGCCGCTCCCGCGGGCCGGGACGGGTGCGTCGCGGCCAAGGACGAGGCTGCGACCCGCAACGGCGCGATGCCGGGGCTCCCGTCCTCCGGCCGCCGGGGCCACGTGCTTGAGATAAGGCTCAGTGGAAGGACATCCATGCGCACCATTGACGATCTCGACGTACGCGGGAAGCGGGTGCTGGTCCGCTCGGACCTCAACGTTCCCCTCGACGGCGACCGCATCACCGACGACGGGCGGATCCGGGCCAGCCTGCCGACGATCAACACGCTGCGCGAACGCGGCGCCAAGGTGATCGTCTGCGCCCACCTGGGCCGCCCCAAGGGCCAGGTCAAGCCGGAGTTCTCGCTGGCCCCCGTGGCCCGCAGGCTGGGCGAGCTGCTCGGCACCGAGGTGGCCTTCGCCTCCGACGTGGTCGGCGAGTCCGCCGCCCGCACCGTGGCGGGCCTGGCCGACGGCCAGGTGGCGCTGCTGGAGAACCTGCGTTTTGAGCCGGGGGAGACCAGCAAGGACGACGCCGAGCGCGGCGCGTTCGCCGACAAGCTGGCCGCGCTGGCCGACCTGTACGTCGGCGACGGGTTCGGCGCCGTGCACCGCAAGCACGCCAGCGTCTACGACGTCCCCCGCCGCCTGCCGCACGCCGCCGGCGGCCTGATCGTCGCCGAGGTGGACGTGCTGCGCAAGCTCACCGAGGAGGTGGAACGGCCGTACGCGGTGGTGCTGGGCGGCTCGAAGGTCTCCGACAAGCTCGGCGTCATCGACAACCTGCTGAACAAGGCCGACCGCATCCTCATCGGCGGCGGCATGGTCTTCACCTTCCTGGCCGCCCAGGGCCACCAGGTCGGCAAGAGCCTGCTGGAGCAGGACCAGCTCGACACCGTGCGCGAGTACCTGGCCCGGGCCGAAAAGAACGGGGTGGAGCTGGTGCTGCCGGTGGACATCGTGGCGGCCACGGCGTTCGCCGCCGACGCCGACCACCAGGTGGTGCCCGCCGACGCCATCCCCGCCGACCGGATGGGGTTGGACATCGGCCCGGCCTCCGGGCGGCTGTTCGCCGAGCGGCTGGCCGGCGCCAAGACCGTCTTCTGGAACGGCCCCATGGGCGTGTTCGAGATGGAGCCCTACTCCCACGGCACCCGCGCGGTCGCCCAGGGCCTGATCGACTCGGGGGCGTTCACCGTGGTCGGCGGCGGCGACTCGGCCGCGGCGGTGCGCAGCCTGGGCTTCGACGAGTCCGCCTTCTCCCACATCTCGACCGGCGGCGGCGCCAGCCTGGAGTACCTGGAAGGCAAGACGCTGCCCGGCCTTGCGGCACTGGAGGACTGATCTGCGATGGCCACTGCCAAGAAACCTTCCCGTAAGCCGATCATGGCCGGCAACTGGAAGATGAACAACAACCACCTGGAGGCGATCAAGCTCGTCCAGCAGCTCGCCTTCGCCCTCAAGGAGGCCGACTACGAGGCGGTCGAGGTGGTGGTGCTGCCGCCGTTCACCGCGATCCGCTCGGTGCAGACGCTGGTGGACGCCGACAAGCTGCCGATCGCCTACGGCGCCCAGGACGTCTCCGCGCACGCCTCCGGGGCCTACACCGGCGAGATCTCCGGGTCCATGCTGGCCAAGCTGGGCTGCACGTACGTGGTGGTGGGCCACTCGGAGCGCCGCCAGTACCACCACGAGGACGACGCCCTGGTCAACGCCAAGATCAAGGCCGCCTTCGCCGCCGAGCTGACCCCGATCCTGTGCGTGGGGGAGGGCCTGGAGGTGCGCAAGGCCGGCGAGCACGTCCCCTACACCCTGTCCCAGGTCGACGGGGCGCTGGAGAAGATCCCCGCCGAGCAGGCCCGGTCCCTGGTGATCGCCTACGAGCCGGTCTGGGCGATCGGCACCGGCGAGGTCGCCACCCCGGCCGACGCCCAGGAGGTGTGCTCGGCCATCCGCGGCCGGCTCGCCGAGCTGTACGACGAGGAGGTGGCCTCCCAGGTCCGCATCCAGTACGGCGGGTCGGTCAAGTCCGGCAACATCGCCGGCATCATGGCCCAGCCGGACGTGGACGGCGCGCTGGTCGGCGGGGCCAGCCTGGACGCCGGCGAGTTCGTCAAGATCTGCCGGTACCGGGACCTGCCGGTGTGAGTCCGGCTGACAAAACACCGGCGAAAGGTGGTAACACACCCCCACAAGCCGGGGTTCTTGCTGAACCAGGAGTCACTTCGTCGTACCCTCGATACCTGACGGGCAAACCGCCCGGCTTCCTCAGCCGTTGTCGACCAGTGCTCCGCAGGCGCGGGGCGGGCCAGAAGAGGCGCTGAACTACCGTGATCCTCGCAACCTCGATCGTCCTCATCATCACCAGCCTGCTGATGATCCTGCTCGTCCTCATGCACAAGGGGAAGGGCGGTGGATTGTCCGACATGTTCGGTGGTGGGATCTCCTCGTCCCTGGGGGGCTCTTCGGTGGTCGAGCGGAACCTCGACCGGCTGACGATCGGGGTCGGGATCATCTGGTTCGGGTCGATCGTGGTGTTGGGCCTGCTGCTGAAGTCCAACGGCGCCGGCTGAGCCGGGCGTTCAGGTAGTCCCTGGTAGTACGAGCGCCGTCGCGTCCCGTCACGGGCGACGGCCGATCAATCGAGGAGTAGTCCGTGGCTAGTGGCAACGCCATCCGGGGCAGCCGGGTCGGGGCCGGTCCGATGGGAGAGGCCGAGCGCGGGGAGGCGGCGCCCCGCGTCTGGGTCAGCTACTACTGCGCCAACCGGCACGAGACCCGACCCAGCTTCGCGACTGACGTGGCGATTCCCGAGACGTGGGACTGCCCCCGCTGCGGGTTCCCGGCAGGCAAGGACCCCGACAACCCTCCTGCCCCGCCGAAGACCGAGCCCTACAAGACGCACCTGGCGTACGTGAAGGAGCGGCGCAGCGACGCCGACGGCCAGGCGATCTTGGAGGAGGCCCTGGCCAAGCTGCGCGAGCGGCGCGCCGCGGTCAAGGCCGCCATGGAATCGGTCAACAACCGCAACTGAGCGCAAGCGGCCCGTCACGGCATCCGGTCCGGGTCCGCCCCGAGCGGACCCGGACCTTTGCTTGCCCGCAGGAGCCCGGCGTGAGGATCCGGGGCGCCGGGCAGGTCACGGCCGCCCGGCCGATGCCGGGAGCGGTTCGGGCTCGCGGGTCTGCGGGGCTTTCGCGGCCGGCGGCGGGGCCAGCCGCCGGGCCAGGCGGCGTCCCAGCCGCTGTCCCGGCCGCTCCACCAGCCGCTGGGTGAGGGCGGAGGCCGCCACCAGGACGGTCAGCAGGGCCGCCAGGTGGAGCGGGGAGTCCTCGCCCGGACGCCCCAGCAGCGCGTCGGAGAGCACCAGCAGCACCGGGTGCAGCAAGTACACCGAGTAGCTGATCACGCCCAGCTCGGTCAGCGGACGCGGCATCGGGCGGCGGCGCAGCGCCAGCCCCGCCAAGAAGACCAGCGCCGCCAGCGCCAGGCTGGAGGCCCAGGCACGCCGGTACCCCAGCAGCTCGTCGGCGGGCACCCCCCAGCCGCCCATGTGCCACAGCCCGGCCGCGGTCGTGACGGTGAACACCACGGCGCCGCACAGGGCGGCCGTGCGGACCTTGATCTGGCCGTGCTCGGCCCGGTGGGCGGCGGTGCCGGTGAACATCACCGCCAGCAGCGCCAGCCCCTCCCACACCGGCAGCCGGCTGTTGCCGACCAGCAGCACCAGGGCCAGCAGGCCGCCCAGGACCGCGCCGCAGCTTCGCACCGCCGGCCGCCGGGAGAAGACGCAGCCGATCGCGACCGCCAGGGTCAGCGCCGTCACGGCCACCACCGGGCCGACCCCCGCGGCCGCCGCCAGCGCCCCGGCGGGCAGCAGCCCGCCGAACGCGATCGCCGCGCCGCCGGCCGCGGCCAGCGCGGTGGCGATCCCCGCCGAGCGGCGGTGCAGGCCGACCGCGAACAGCGCCGCGACCATCAGGTAGAACAGCATCTCGTACGACAGCGTCCACAGCACGTTCAGCGCGTTGGGCACCGCCAGCACGTCCTGCAGCATCGTCAGATGCGCCGAGACGACCGTCCAGGGGTTCAGCTCGGCCAGCCCGTCCCGCGCCGGCCACAGCCGGGTGAGATTGATCAGCGCGATCGCGGCCAGCGCCACCAGCAGCAGCGGGTAGATCCGGAAGGCCCGGCTGATCCAAAACCGGCCCAGCGAGCGCGACCGCTCCAGGGAGGCGGGAATGATATAGCCGCTGACCAGGAAGAACACCACGACGCCGAAGGTGCCGGGGTCGAACCAGGCGGTGATCTGACGGCGCAGCCCGGGGGTGTAGTGGTAGGTGGCGTGGTGGAAGGCCACCGCCAGCGCGGCGAGCCCGCGCAGCGCGTCCAGCCATGCCAGTCGCGCCGTTCCGGTGCTCGCCTGCGCTGCATCCATATCTCAATCGACCCTATATGCACTTGTGACCCAAAGGTACCCCTGGGTGAAGGGTCGATTACCGGTCATCGTCGTGCGGCGGCGAGGATGACCAGCAGCGGGACGACCTTCTCGGCCGGGACCGCGTACTGCCCGCGGGCCGTGGTGCGCAGCCACCCGGCCGCCACGAGCTGGCGGAGATGGTGGTAGAGCTGGCCGCTGGTGCCGAGCCGCCGGTGGGCGCCCAGCTCGGCGGCGGTGCGGGTGCCGTGCAGGATCTCCCGCAACAGCAGCAGCCGGATCGGATGGCCCAAAGCGGCCACCGCCGAGGCGGCCTGGCTCCAGTCGTCGGCCAGCAGCTCTTCGGCCGGGTGCGCCTGCTGCCACTCGGCGCGCTCGCCGCCGGGCAGCGTCACCGAGCCGGTGAACAGCACCATGCCGGGTTCTTCGGCGCGCTCCTGCAGCCCGTGCAGCGCCCAGAAGACATCGGGGTCGGGGGTCTGCTCACCGTGCCGTGCGGCCGGGCGGGCGCGCTCCAGCGCGGCGACGCGGGCCTCCAGCCGTTCCAGCCGCTCGCCCAGCGATGGTTCCTGCTCGGTCAACCACGCTCCTTCGCCCACGCTCCGGCGTCCGCCCGGCCCGGCCCGCCGGTCCGGCCCGCGGGGCCGGCGGTGAACGCCTGCCTGCCTTTGGGCACACCGTAGTGCTCCGTGCCGTCGATCCGGTAAGCGAAGGCGAACGGCAGCCCGGCGGCGATCGCCGTCCGCGGGCTGTCCATGAGCTGAAAGTGCAGGTGGGGTTCGGCGGAGTTGCCGGAGTTGCCGCACTCGGCGATCTGCTGCCCGGCCCGGACCCGCTGGCCGGGGCGCACCCGCAGCGAGCCGCGCCGCAGGTGGGCCAGCGCCGCGTACACCCCCTCGTCCAGCTTCAAGATCACATGGTTGCCGAGCACGAAGCGTGGGCTGATGACGGCGCCGATGCCGCGGACGATCCCCTCCACGAGGAACAGGTAGGCCAGGCCGGGCCAGGAGTTGCGGCTCCAGTGGTCGCGCTGCCCGTCCACCGCCCGCACCACCACCGCGTCGGCGGGGGAGAGGATCGGACGGCCGTAGGAGGGAAAGGAACGGGCCCGGCGGGCCGGGGGCCAGTGCCGCACGCTCTTCCACTGCACGTCCGGGTCGGGCTGGTAGATCAGGTCGATGGCGTGGCTTTGGCCGAACTCGTGCGTTCCGTGGCTGGGGACCCGGTCGGCCGGGCTGTTGACCGCCATCCAGCGGCCCTCGACCGGGGCGCGGACCGCGATCGGGGGACGGCGCACCGCGCCGCCGGGCATCAGCACCAGCGTCAGGCCCGCGAGGATCATCGCCAGGCCCGCCCAGCCCACCCAGCCGGCCTCGTGGAACCTGGCGCTGAACGACAGGACGACGCCGATCAGCAGCAAGGGGGTCCGCACTCGGGCCAGCCGCCCGGCGAGCCTGCCGTTCATCGATGCCTCCCGAAGGTCTCGCCCCGCCTTTTCTCCAGAGTTACGAAAATACGTAATTTCGTCAATAGAGGGTTGCGGAGGTGCGGCCAAGACGGAAGCGGCCACCGGGGAACGGATGCAGCCCGAACGCTGCACACCCGGGCATGCGGGACTTCAGGCGAGGGCCTGCACAGGTCTGTGGTGCGGCCGCCGGGCACCGGCCCGGTCATTGCCGCCCGCGCACCGCCGACCCCGGCCCGCCGTGCGGACCGGGGTCGGCAAGAGCCGGAGGATGAGCCACAAAGCCTTGAAAACGCACCCTCGGCAGGACGGGGAGAGGCCTTGGCCGCCGGGGCACCGGCCCGGCGCCCGGCCGGTCACCGCTCGGCGGGCCGGAACACCGTGATCAGCCGCCAGGCCTCCGGATCGCGCGGGCCGATCCCGGTGAAGTCGCCGTACTGGGCGTCGATCTGCAGCGCTCCCGACAGGCGGACGGCCGCCTGCAGCTCGGTGGCCGTCCAGAAGCGGTAGGGCACCACGCCGCGGATCGTCTCGGTGCGGCCGTCGGGATGGGTGACGGCGATGGTGACGCGCTCGCGGGCGATCTGGGTGATCGGGTCCAGCCGGTCGCCCGGCTCGCCCCAGCGGACCTCGGCGCGCACGCCGTCCCGCTGCACCGTCCACGCGGTGCCGGTGGACGGCTCGTCGGTGAGCCGGTCGGCCGGGTGGCTCATCTCCAGGATGTAGCGCCCGGCGGGGTTCAGATGCGCGGCCACCCGGTCCAGATGGGCCACGAAGGCGTCCAGGCTCATCAGGTGGGCGGTGGAGTCCAGCATCGTCACCACCAGGTCGAAGCGGCGGCCCAGCGCGAAGCGGGTCATGTCGGCGCACACGACCTGCAGCGCCACCCCCTCGTCCTTGGCGCGCCGCTCGGCGTGGGCGCACATGGCCGGGCTCAGGTCCAGGGCGGTCGCCGCGATCCCGCGCCGGGCGAACTGCCGGGCGTGCTCGGCGGGACCGGCGGCCAGCTCCAGGACCGAGGCGGGCGGCCCGCCGCCGCAGGAGCGGCGGTACCACCTCAGCAGGGCCTCCACCTCGGCGGGCACGTCACGGAACGCGCACGCCAGCTCATAGGCCCAGGGATTGCCGTAGATCGGGTTGTCGGCGGGGTCGCAGGCGCTGGTCACCCGCCTATCCTGCCAGCGCGCCCCCCGTGCCGGGGGTCGCGGCGGCGGCCCGCGCGGCCCGGGCGTCCAGCCGGAGCCTGATCTCCAGCGTCCCCGGCTCGTCGGTGCGCCGGACCCGGCCGCCCAGCGAGGTCAGCAGCCTGCGCATCCGCGCGTTGTCGGCCAGCACCGTGGCGCGCAGCTCCACCACCCCCCGCTCGCGGGCCGGCACCAGCAGCAGGTCGGTCAGCGCCCGGCCCAGCCCGCGGCCCTGCCAGGCGTCCTCCACCAGCAGGGCCAGCTCGGCCACTCCCGGGTCCACCGCGTGCATCAGGTGCGCCAGCGCCAGGATCGAGCCGTCCGGCCCCTGGGCGACCAGCGTCAGCCCGTGGGAGGGCTCGCAGAACAGCTCCAGCGCCCGCTGCGACAGCGTCGGCTTGGGGCTGAAGTACCGGGCCCGGCGGCTCGCCGGCGAGCACCGCTCGTGCATGGCCTGCACGGCCTCCCGGTCGCGGCGCTCCATCGGGCGCACCACCACCTCGGTGCCGTCCCGCAGCAGCACCCGCCGGGAGAGCGGGCCGGGCTCCCCGGCCGGCAGCACCGACCGCACCAGTGCGTCGGCACGGGCGGCCTCGGTGGCGGTGAACGGCAGCCCCACCCGCCGCAGCCGCACCGCCCGCAGCGGCCCGACCGGCACCAGCAGCTCAAAGGACCGGAACGGGGCGCCTGCGCCGTCGCGTGCGGGCTCGCCGCTCGGGTCGCAGGCGGCGCTGCGGGGCTCCCGCAGCGCCGCCGCCCCCCGCACCCAGGTCGCCGACTCGGCGCGCAGCAGCTCCGCCAGCACCTGCGGCAGGGAGCGCGGCTCGGCCTGCACCCGGGCGGCCAGCAGCATCGCCCGGGTGGGCTCGTCGACCAGCTCGTGCGGACGGGCGGGCACCACCGTGGTGTCGCCTCCCCCGGCCCGTTCGATCGCGGCGGCCAGCTCGCCCGGCCACGCTCCGCCGCGCTGGACGTCCACGATGAACTCGTCCACCACGCCCTCGGCGTCCACCTGGACGGACAGGTTGAGGATGTTGGCGCCGTGCTCGGCCAGCGCGGCGGTCAGCCCGGCCAGCCGGCCGGGCCGGTCCTCGATGTGGGTGCGGATGCGCAGCAGTGGCATTTGGAGCGTTCCCCCCTTCCGGGGTTCTTCGGTCTCCCCAAATCTGGCGCAGCGTTGTTACGGAATCGCTACATCGTCGTGAGCCCGTGGTTTCGCCCAGGGTCAGGGGGAGGCGATGCGCTCCAGGCCCGGGGGCAGTTTGCTCGCCGCCGCCCGGTCCAGCAGGACCAGCGTCCGCTGGCGGCCCCGGGCCCCGGCGGCCGGGGCCGCCAGCGGACCCGCCTCCGACAGCGCCAGCCGCACCGCGTCGGCCTTGGCCTCGCCCGCGGCCAGCAGCCACACCTCCCGGGCCGCCCGGATCGCCGGCAGCGTCAAGGTGATCCGGGTCGGCGGGGGCTTGGGCGCCCCCCGCACCGCCACCACCGTCCGCTCCTCCTCATACAGCGCCGGCATCTCCGGAAACAGCGACGCCACGTGCGCGTCCGGTCCCACGCCCAGCATCAGCACGTCGAAGGACGGCACCGGGCCGTGGTCTTCCGGCCGGGCGGCCGCGCGCAGCAGCGCCGCGTAGCGCTCGGCCGCCGCCTCCGGGTCGTCGCCGTCCGGCCCGTCGCTGGCCGGCATCGGGTGCACCCGCGCCGGATCCAGCGGGACGTGGTCCAGCAGCGCCCGCCGCGCGCCGGTCTCGTTGCGGTCCGGGTGCCCCGACGGCAGGAACCGCTCATCCCCCCACCACAGGTCCAGCCGGCCCCAGTCGATGGCGTCACGGGCGCCGGTGGCGGCCAGCTCGGCCAGCACCGCGGTGCCGATCCCCCCGCCGGTCAGCACCAGCGCGGCGCCGCCCCGGGCGGCCTGCACGTCCACGATCCGGGTGACCAGCCGGGCCGCCGCCGCCCTGGCCAGCAGGGTCGGGTCGCGGTGGATCAACACGGTGGGCACTGTCATGATCGGTCCTCATCCAGTTCGGGGGCCGGCTGCTCCGTTCCGCGCGCAGCGGCCAGGTCCTTGGCGTAGCGGACGGCCGACTCGTGGTACACCTCGTCGGGGTCCAGCCGCCGCAGCTCCTCGGCCAGCAGCTCGGCCATCGGGCGGCGCGGCAGCGCCACCTGCCTGTCCGGCTGCCCGGGCCGCGACAGCGTCGCCACCCGGCCGTCCGGGCGGGTCAGCGAGATGTCGCCCTCCACCGTGGTCAGCGTGACCTCGGTCAGGCCGGGCCCTTCGGAGAACTGCCGGGCCACCGGCACCCCCAGCCGCAGCGACAGCCAGGCCGCCAGCAGCTCGGCGCTGGGGCTGTCGGGCTCGGCCACCACCCTGCCGGCGGTGATCTCCGCGAAACCGGAGTCCAGCGCCGCCGCCAGCAGCGTCCGCCACGGGGTCAGCCGCGTCCAGGCGAAATCGGTGTCGCCCGGCTGGTAGTTCTCGGCCAGCCGGGCCAGCGTGCCCAGCCGGTCCCGGGCGGCATAGGAGTCGGTGATGCGCCGCTGGGCCAGCACCCCCAGCGGGTCGGTGCCCGGCTGGACGGGTGCGTTGCCCGGCCACCAGGTGACCACCGGGGCGTCCGGCACCAGCAGCGGCACCACCACCGAGTCGGCGTGCTCGGCCAGCGGCCCGTACATGCGCAGCAGCACCGTCTCACCCGGCCCGGTCTCGCCCATGCGGATCTCGGCGTCCAGCCGGGAGGAGCTGCCGCGGGAGTCCCGGGAGATCACCGTCAGCACCCGGCAGGGATTCTCGCGGGCCGCCTCGTTGGCCGCCCGGACCGCGTCGTACTGCGCCGACTCGTCCGTCACGATCACCAAGGTGAGCACCATGCCCACGGCCGGGCCGCCCATCAGGTGCCGGGCCTGCCGCAGCGAGCTTTGGATGTGGCGGATCGAGGTGTCGGCCAGGTCGATGTTCATCGATCGGACTCCAACAGGGTGGTCGCGGTCACAGACGTCTCCAGGCACGCCCGTCGCGCGCCATCAGCAGATCGGCCGACGCCGGGCCATAGCCGCCGGACTTGTACGGCTCCGGCCTGCCGTGCTCGGCCCAGTACTCCTCGATCGGGTCGAGGATCCCCCACGACAGCTCGACCTCCTCCTGCCGGGGGAACAGCGGCGGGTCGCCGATCAGCACATCCAGCAACAGCCGCTCATACGCCTCGGGGGAGTGCTCGGTGAAGGACTCCCCGTAGGCGAAGTCCATGTTCACATCCCGGATCTCCATGGCGGTTCCGGGCACCTTGGAGCCGAAGCGCACCGTGATGCCCTCATCCGGCTGCACCCGCATCACCAGGGCGTTCTGCCCCAGCTCCTCGGTGTCGGTCTCGGAGAACGGCAGGTGCGGGGCGCGCTGGAAGATCAGCGCCACCTCGGTGACCCGGCGCGACAGCCGCTTGCCGGTGCGCAGGTAGAACGGCACCCCGGCCCAGCGCCGCGACTCGATCTCCAGCTTGATCGCCGCGTAGGTCTCGGTGCGCGAGTCGGGCGGGATGCCGTCCTCCTCCAGGTAGCCGCGCACCCGCTCGCCGCCCTGCCAGCCGGCCGCGTACTGGCCGCGGGCGGTGGTGCGGCTCAGATCGTCCGGCAGCCGCACCGAGGAGAGCACCTTGGCCTTCTCGGCGCGCACCGCCTCGGCGCTGAAGGAGGTGGGCTCCTCCATCGCGGTCAGCGCCAGCAGCTGCAGCAGGTGGTTCTGGATGACGTCGCGGGCGGCGCCGATGCCGTCGTAGTAGCCGGCCCGGCCGCCGATCCCGATGTCCTCGGCCATGGTGATCTGCACATGGTCGATGTAGGAGCGGTTCCACACCGGCTCGTACATGGTGTTGGCGAACCGCATCGCCAGGATGTTCTGCACGGTCTCCTTGCCCAGGTAGTGGTCGATCCGGAAGATCGACTCCTCGGGGAAGACCCGGTGCAGCGTGGCGTTCAGCTCCCGGGCGCTCTTGAGGTCGTGCCCGAAGGGCTTTTCCACCACCACCCGCCGCCAGGAGTGCGGGCCGTGCTCGGTCAGCCCGCACCGCTGCAGCTGCTCCACCACCATCGGGAAGAACTTGGGCGGGATGGACAGGTAGAAGGCGTAGTTGCCGCCGGTGCCGCGGGTGGCGTCCAGTTCCTTGACCGCCATGGCCAGCGCCTCGAAGGCCCCCGGGTCGCTGAACTCGCCGGGCACGAAGTGCATGCCCTCGGCCAGGTGCCGCCAGACGTCCTCCCGGAAGGGAGTGCGCGCGTTCTCCTTGACCGCCTCATAGGCCACCTGCCGGAAGTCCTGGTGCTCCCAGTCGCGGCGGGCGAAGCCGACCAGGGAGAAGCCCGGCGGCAGCAGGCCCCGGTTGGCCAGGTCGTAGATCGCCGGCAGCAGCTTCTTGCGCGACAGATCGCCGGTCACCCCGAACAGCACCAGCACACTGGGCCCGGCCACCCGCGGCAGCCGCTTGTCACGTGGATCACGCAACGGATTCGTCGTGGTCACCTGTACGCCCCCTGCCGGCCTTGTGGGCCGCTCCAGTCAACTCCGGTCATGCTCGTTGAGCCTTGTGCAACGCGCCGTTCCCGCAGGCCGCGGGCGGGCGGGTCCCACGCGGGGACGGCGCCGGTGCGGGCACGGCACCGGGCGTCACCGGGGCTCCCGTCCCCGGTACCCGCGGCCGCATGGCGGAAAAGGTTCATCGGTACGGACGGGCGTTCTCCCCGCACGTCCCCTCCAGCTTCGTTCCAGTGGGTCTCCGGGAGGCCCGCGGGAGAAGGGGGCGGGCGGGCCGCACCCGTCCCCGCCGCATCCCGCAGGACGTTCCCGGCCGGTATGAGGTGTACGCGCACGGTCGTTGCGAACGCGGTGATTTGTGTCTCTTCGGCGGGCCCGGCTCCCGGCTCATCTACGGCCCCGCACCGTCTCGGCGAGGCGGGCGGCGCCGTCGGCCGGCTCGCGCAGGTGCAGCCACAGCACCGGCAGGCCGCGCCGGCGCAGCGCCCGCACGTCGGCCAGCGCGCGGGCCAGGTGCAGCCCGCCCAGCGAGTAAGGGCGGCCGGGCACCGGCAGATCGGCCCCCGGGGTGCCGGTCACCACCAGGAACACCCCGTTGCGCGGCCCCTGCTTGTGCAGGGACCCGGTGTCGTGCAGGTAGGACGGGCCCGTGCCGTGGCACACCGGGCGGCCGGACCGGTGGGCCAGCGCCGGCGCCAGGCGGGCGCCGGGCAGCTCGTCGGGCAGGTAGCTGATCACCGCCAGGTAGCCGGTCGCCGGGATGCCCTGCAGCATCGCCTCGATCGCCGCCGGCAGATCGGTCGGCACCGCCGCCCCGGCCAGGGCGGGGTCGCCGCGCACCTCGATGCCGCCGTCGACGAAGTCCGGCTCCTCCAGCAGCGGCGGCAGCGCGGGCGAGCGCCGCAGGATCGCCGCCGCCTCCTCCTCGGCCTCCCGCACCAGGGCCGCCGCCTCATCGAAGGGGTCGACGCCCAGCAGCCAGGCGGCCACCGCGGTGGCGTACTCCCACAGCAGGAACTGGGCGCCCGGCGGCCCCCACACGAACGTGTCGGCCTCCTGAAAGGCCCCGCCCAGGGCCACCGAGTGCAGGTCGGGCGCCTGTCCGGCGGGCCGTCCGGCGGCCGGCAGCGGCACGATCCCCCGGCCCCGTTTGCCGGTGCCGGTGGCCAGCAGCTGGCCCACCCAGCCGGCCAGCGCCGCCGGCCCGCCCTCCAGCGCCACCTTGTCGCGGCAGGCCCAGGCGGGGACCTGCCGGGCGCAGCCGCCCAGCACCGCCCCCAGCAGCAGCGCCGGGTTGTCATCGTCCTTGCCCAGCGACGGCACCACCGCGGCCGCCTCCTCCAGCAGGGTGGACACCTGCGCCCCGGCCAGCGCCGCCGGCACCAGCCCGTAGGCCGACAGCGCCCCGAAATGACCGGGCAGGGCCGGATCGGTCAGCCCGATCCGGTAGCCGCGGTGGCGGGCGAATCCGTGCAGCGGGCTGTCGTGGTCGGTGATCACCAGGAACCGCTCGGCGATCTGGCGGTCGCTCAGCCCGATCTCCCGGAACGCCCCGCTGAGGATCCGGTGGTAGGCGTCGCCTTCGATGGAGACCCCGGCCTTGCTGGACAGCACCACCAGCGTGCGGTCCAGCCGCTGCAGGACCGTCTGCAGGGCCTGCCGCCCGCCGCCGTCCAGGACGGTCAGCGCGCCGGATGCCGCCCGGCCCGGGTCGGCGGCCTCCAGCACGGCCCGCGCGGCCAGCCCTTCGGCGCCCACCCCGACCAGCGCCACATGGTCCAGCCCACTGTGGCGGAGCTCGGCCACCAGATCACCGAGCCGCTCCAGCAGCATCCGGGAGGCGAAGGGCAGGTCCAGCCAGCCCAGCCGGCCCGGCTCGACGTTCCCCCGGCCCCACAGCCGGGGGTCCTTGGCCGCCAGGGCGGACGGCACCCCGCAGGTGACCAGGTGGTCACGAGCCTGGAGGGCCGAGTCCAAAGCGTTGCCGCGGGTCATCACGTCGAAGGCCGGCACGGTTCCTCCCTCCCCGCCCATCGTTTCAGGACCGTCCGCACCGCGCGACCGAAAACGCAACGATCCCCACCGATGTCCGATATCGATGGGGATCGACGCGGATTGTCGCAGGGCGCGGCGGAAGGGAGTCTTCGCCGGTGCCCGCGCTAGGCCAGCGCGCTCAGCAGCTGCCGCACCCCCGCCGCACGGTCCCGCAGGTGGAACCGGACGGCCGGGCGGCCCCGCGAGCGCAGCGCCCGCAGGTCCCCGAACGCCTGGGCCAGCTGCAGCTGCCGGAGCGTGTACGGCTTGCCGGGCACCGGCAGGTCCTCGGCGCACTCCCCGGTGATCTGCACGAACACCCCGTTCTGCGGGCCGCCCTTGTGGTACTGGCCGGTCGAGTGCAGAAAACGGGGCCCCCAGCCGAACGTCACCGGCACCGCGGTCTTGCGCAGCCGGGCCGAGGCCTCGGCCAGCAGCGGACGCAGCCGCTCGGCGGCGGCGTCGCCCATCCGGTCCAGGTAGGCCATGACCGCCAGGTAACCGCGCTCGGGGACCGCCGTCACCACCGCCTCCAGCACGGCGGACAGGTCCTTGGCGCCCTTGACCAGCTCGGGCGGGGCGTGCACCTCCACCGCGTCGACGACCAGCGCGGGCTCACCGGCCACCACGGTCGGCGCGTCCCCGTCGGCGGCGCGCAGCAGCGCCGCGGTGTTGTCCTTGGACTCCTGGACGTTGGGCTGGTCGAAGGGGTTGATGCCCAGCACCCGCCCGGCCACCGCGGTGGCGTACTCCCACAGCAGGAACTGCGCGCCCAGCGGACCGGTGACGCCCAGCCCGTCGCCGTCGAAGCCGCCGCCCAGCACCACCGGGCACACGTCCTCGCCGCCGGTGAAGCCGGGGGCGTCGACGCCCTCGACCACCACCGGCAGGATGCCCTTGCCGTCCTTGCCGGTGGACTCGGCGATCAGCTGCTCGGCCCAGTCGCCGAAGGCGGCGATGCCCGAGCCGCGGTCGGCGATGGCCAGCTTGTCCCGGCCGGCCAGCGCCGAGGCCCCCAGCGCCGCCCCCAGCGTCAGGGACGGGTTGTCATACGGCTGGCGCAGCGACGGCGTCAGCGCCGCCGCCTCCTCCAGCAGCCCGGCCACCTGCGCCCCGGCCAGCGCGCTGGGCACCAGCCCGAAGGCGCTCAGCGCGCTGTAGCGGCCGCCGACGTCGGGGTCGGCCAGCACCACCGTGTAGCCGGCCTGGTGGGCGGCCTCCTCCAGCGGCGAGCCGGGATCGGTGACGACCACGAAACGGCGGGCCAGCTCGGCGCCGGTGATCCCGGCGGCGGCGAAGGCGCCCTCGAAGACCCGCCGGTGGCTGTCGGTCTCGATGGTGCCGCCGCTTTTGCTGGAGACCACCACCACGGTGCGCTCCAGCCGGTCGCCGACCACCGCGGCGACCTGCTGGGGGTCGGTGGTGTCCAGCACGGTCAGCTCCACCCCGGCGGTGCGGGTGATGACCTCCGGGGCCAGCGAGGAGCCGCCCATCCCGGCCAGCACCACCCGGTCCAGCCCGTCGGCGCGCACCCGCTCGGCCAGCTCGGCCAGCCGCGGCAGCAGCGGCCGGGACGATTCGGCCAGCTTCAGCCAGCCCAGCCGCTTGCTCGCCTCGGCGACCGCGCCCGGCCCCCACAGCTGGGGATTGCCGGCGGCCAGGGCGGCCGGCACGCCGTCGCTGATCAGCCGCTCGGTCACCGCGGCGGCCCGGTCGACCACCGCCCCGCGCAAGGTGACCGAGACGCCGCCCGCGGTGACGACCGAGGTCACTTGGCGGCCCCCTCGCCCTTGTCGGCCAGCTCCCGCTCGATGGTGCTCAGCAGCTCCGCCCAGGACGCCTCGAACTTCTCCACGCCCTCCTCCTCCAGGACGCGCACCACATCGTCGTAGTCGACGCCGACCTCCTTGAGGGCGGCCATGTGGGCGCGGGCCTCCTCGTAGGAGCCGCGCACGGTGTCGCCGCGGATCTGGGAGTGGTCGGCGGCGGCCTCCAGCGTCGCCTCCGGCATGGTGTTGACCGTGCCGGGCGCCACCAGCTCGTCCACATACAAGGTGTCGGGCAGCGAGGGGTCCTTCACCCCCGTGGAGGCCCACAGCGGACGCTGCGGCCGGGCCCCGGCCTCCCGGAGCGCCTGCCACCTGTCGGAGGAGAACTTCTCCTCATACAGCGCATAGGCCAGGCGGGCGTTGGCCACCCCCGACTTGCCCTTGAGCGCCGCGGCCTTCGCCGAGCCCAGCTTGTCCAGCCGCTTGTCGATCTCGGTGTCGACCCGGCTGACGAAGAACGAGGCCACCGAGGCGATCTGGGAGAGGTCGCGCCCGGCCGCGCGGGCCTGCTCCAGCCCGGCGAAGTAGGCGTCGATCACCTGCCCGTAGCGCTCCAGGGAGAAGATCAGCGTGACGTTGACGTTGATGCCCTCGCTGATCGCCTGCGTGATCGCCGGCAGCCCCTCCGCGGTGGCGGGGATCTTGACCATCAGATTCGGCCGGTCCACCATCCACCACAGCGCCCGCGCCTCGGCCACGGTCGGCTCGGGCCGGCGGGCCAGCCGCGGGTCCACCTCGATCGACACCCGGCCGTCCAGGTGAGCGGTGCGCTCGAAGACCGGGCGCAGCACATCGCAGGCCCAGCGGATGTCGTAGGTGGTGATGGCCCGCGCCGCCTCCTCCACGTCCACCCCGCGCACCGCAAGGTCGCGCAACTGGGCGTCGTAGGCGGTGCCCTTGCTGAGCGCCTTGGCGAAGATGGTCGGGTTGGAGGTGACCCCCACCACCCTCCGGTCGCGGATCAGCGCCTCCAGGTTGCCGCTTTGCAACCGGTCCCGGCTGATGTCGTCCAGCCAGATCGCGACGCCCTCGGCAGAGAGCCTATCGAGTGTCTCGCTCACCGGTGTCTCCTCACCTGTGACGGGCTGTCAGTTCCCGGTCGTCTCACCGCGGCCCTGGCCCTCCACACCGGCCTTGATCAGGCTGGAGCGGGCGGCGGCGACCACACGGTCGGGCGTGAAGCCGAACTGCTGGAACAGCGTCTTGTAGTCGGCCGAGGCGCCGAAGTGCTCCAGGCTGACCATCTCGCCGGCGTCGCCGACGAACTGCCGCCAGCCCAGCCCCACGCCGGCCTCCACCGACACCCGGGCGCGCACCGAGTGCGGCAGCACCTGCTCGCGGTAGGCCTCGTCCTGCTCCAAGAACCACTCCACGCACGGCATGGACACCACCCGGGTCGGGGTGCCCTCCGCCTCCAGGATGCGCCGCGCCTCCAGCGCGATCGAGACCTCGCTGCCGGTGGCGATCAAAATCACCAGCGGCCGGCCGGTGGAGGCCTCGGCCAGCACATAGCCGCCCTTGGCGACCCCTTCGGCGCTCGCCAGCTCCCCGCCGCGCTCCAGGGTGGGCACCTTCTGGCGGGTCAGCGCCAGCGCGGCGGGCCGGTCGGTGTGCTCCAGGATGGTCCGCCAGGCCACCGCGGTCTCGTTGGCGTCGGCCGGCCGCACCACGTCCAGGCCCGGAATGGCGCGCAGCGACCACAGGTGCTCCACCGGCTGGTGGGTGGGGCCGTCCTCGCCCAGCCCGATGGAGTCGTGCGTCCACACGAACGTCACCGGCAGCTTCATCAGCGCCGACAACCGCACCGCCGGGCGCATGTAGTCGCTGAAGACCAGGAACGTGCCGCAGTAGGGGCGGGTGCCGCCGTGCAGCGCGATGCCGTTGCAGATGGCGCCCATGGCGTGCTCGCGCACCCCGAAGTGCAGGGTGCGGCCGTAGCGGTTGCCGGGGAACTCCTTGGTCTGGAACTCCTCGGGGATGAAGGACGGCTCGCCCTTCATCGTGGTGTTGTTGCTGTCGGCCAGGTCCGCCGAACCGCCCCACAGCTCCGGCAGCACCGGGGCCAGCGCGGTGAGGATCTCCCCGGAGGCGGCGCGAGTGGCGATCTCCTTGCCCGCCGGGAAGGACGGCAGCGCCTTCTCCCAGCCGGCCGGCAGCCGCCGCTCGGCGATCCGGTCGAACTCGGCGGCCCGCTCCGGGTGCGCCGCCCGCCAGGCCTGGAAGCTCTCCTCCCAGGCGGCGCGCAGCTCCCGGCCCCGGTCGAGCACCTTGCGGGCGTGCGCGAGCACCTCGGCGGGCACCGCGAAGGTCTGCTCGGGGTCCATGCCCATGATCCGCTTGGTGGCGGCCACCTCCTCGGCGCCCAGCGCGGCGCCGTGGATCTTGCCGGTGTTCTTCTTGTTGGGGGCCGGCCAGCCGATGATGGTGCGCAGCGCGATGAAGGACGGCCGGCCGGTCTCGGCGCGGGCCTTCTCCAGCGCCTCCGCCAGCGCCCGCACGTCCTCGTGGTAGTCGCCCCCGGCGGTCCAGTCCACCGACTGCACGTGCCAGCCGTAGGCGGCGTAGCGGGCCAGCACGTCCTCGGACGTGGCGATGGCGGTGTCGTCCTCGATGGAGATGTGGTTGTCGTCGTAGATGACCACCAGGTTGCCCAGCCGCTGGTGGCCGGCCAGCGCCGAGGCCTCGTGGCTGATGCCCTCCTGGATGTCGCCGTCGGAGGCGATCACCCAGATGGTGTGGTCGAACGGGCTGCGGCCCGGCTCGGCGTCCGGGTCGAACAGGCCGCGCTCGCGGCGGGCCGCCATCGCCATGCCGACCGCGTTGGCGATGCCCTGTCCCAGCGGGCCGGTGGTGGTCTCCACGCCGGCGGTGTGCCCGTACTCGGGGTGGCCGGGGGTCAGGCTGCCCCACTTGCGCAACGCCTTCAGGTCGCTGAGCTCCAGCCCGTAGCCCGACAGGTACAGCTGGATGTAGAGGGTCAGGCTGGAGTGCCCGGCCGAGAGCACGAACCGGTCGCGGCCGACCCAGGCCGGGTCGGTCGGGTCGTGCCGCAGGAAGCGCTGGAAGAGCAGGTAGGCGGCCGGCGCCAGGCTCATCGCGGTGCCCGGGTGGCCCGAACCCGCCTCCTCGACCGCGTCCATCGCCAGGGCGCGGACCACGTCCACCGCCCGCCGGTCCAGGTCGGACCATTCAAACGTGCTGCTGTCCGTAGTCACCGGAACGCTCAGCTTCCTCTCTCAGGGGTCGGCGCCCGTCCCGCGGACGGGCGTGTGCTGTTCACTCTCCGCCGTACGGCCTGGACCGTTGCCTGGACCAACGCGCCCGATTCCGGTCGGCCGGGGGATCACCGGTCGCCGTCGCGCAAGACGCCCCGCGCCGCCGGGGCGCCATCGCGCCGCGCCCTCCGAACCCTATCCAACCGGCGGCCCCTGTCTTCGATCACCGAAACGGCCGGAAGGGGCGGCGGCGACGGCGTGTCGCCGTACGCTTCGACCCTTGCCCCCACGGCTGCGCCGCTAACCACCCCGCAGGGGGAAGTACAGGGTGGGGCTTGCCTCACACAGGCGGGTCTTTGACCATCCCTCGCCTCCTCCCCGGAGCCGACCCGGTGCGCGACCCTCGCGGGCGGCGCATTACAGTGATTGCGCGGTTGACGGGAGTGGCCGCGACAGAAATCACAAGCTCGACAAGCCCAGGTGCGGCCCGCTCGGGGGGCACCGCCGAAGGTCGGGGCACCTTCGGAATACATACATGGACATGGACCAGCTGTGACGGTGCTCATTAACAAGCCCGGGACCCCGGTCGCCAGGACGACCGCCCCCGTCCCGGCCGACACCCCGGCGGCGCCGCGGGCCGCGGCCCGCCGCTCGCTCGGCGCACTGGTGGGCGCCTATGTGGCGCTGACCAAACCGCGGGTCATCGAACTGCTGCTGATCACCACGCTGCCGGCGATGTTCCTGGCCGCCGGCGGGCTGCCGCCGGTGGGCACGGCGCTGGCGACGCTGGCCTTCGGCACCATGTCCGCGGGCGCGGCCAACGCCATCAACTGCTTCATCGACCGCGACATCGACGCCAAGATGCGCCGCACCCGCCGCCGCCCGCTGGCCCGCGCCCAGGTCAGCCCGGCCGGGGCGCTGACCTTCGGCATCGTGTTGGCCATCGCCTCCACCGCCGGCTTCGTCCTGGCCGTGAACGCCCTGGCCGCGGCGCTGTCGGCGGGGGCCATCGTCTACTACGTCTTCGTCTACTCGCTGCTGCTCAAGCGGCGCACCGCCCAGAACGTGGTGTGGGGCGGCATCGCCGGGTGCATGCCGGTGCTGATCGGCTGGGCGGCCGTCACCGAGAGCCTGGCGGCGGCCCCCTTCGTGCTGTTCATGGTGGTGTTCTGGTGGACGCCGCCGCACACCTGGACGCTGGCGATGCGCTACCGGGAGGACTACGCGGTCGCCGGGGTGCCGATGCTGCCGGTGGTGGCCGGCGAGCGGCGGGTTGTCATCGAGAGCCTGCTCTACACCTGGGCCACGGTGATCTTCTCGCTGCTGCTGTGGCCGGTCGCCGGCATGAGCGTGGCCTACGGGGCGGTCGCGGCGGTGCTGGGCGGGGTGTTCCTGGCCGAGGGGCACCGGCTGCTGCGCGATGTGCGGGCCGGCGTCAGCGGCGTGAAGCTGCGGCCGATGCGGTTCTTCCACCTGTCGAACGTGTACCTGGCGCTGCTGTTCACCGCCGTCGCCCTCGACCCGCTGCTGCTGCACTGACGCGACCGGGCGCAGCCGGCGACGTGAACGCGACCGTGTGCGCGCCGCCGCGGGACCTCTCCCGCGGCGGCGCGTCCATTACGCTCACCTCATGGCGCGCGTAGATCCCAAAGCGGTGCTGGAAGGGCGGATACCCGGACGGCCCTCCATCGGGCTCATCGCCGGGCTGACCGTCTCCTCACTGTGCGCGCTGGCCGTGCTCGGCATGTACGCCTGGTTCGGCCGGATGGACTTCGTGGTCGCGCTGCTGCTGGCGCTGCTGCCGATCCCGCTGCTGGTGGCGCTGGTGCTGGCGCTGGACCGGATGGAGCCGGAGCCGCCGCGCGCCGTGGCGCTGGCCTTCCTGTGGGGCGCCGGGGTGGCGGTGCTGGGCGCGCTGGTCCTCAACACCGCCGGGATGATCTACCTCACCGTGCCGATCTTCGGGGAGACCACCGGCCACTTCGTCAGCGCCACGGTGGGCGCCCCGCTGATCGAAGAATCCCTCAAAGGGGCGGTGCTGTTCGGCCTGCTGTGGTTCCGCCGCACCGAGATCGACGGGTTCGCCGACGGTCTCATCTACGCCGCCATGGTCGGCCTCGGCTTCGCGATGATGGAGAACATCACCTACTACATGCGGGCGCTGGAGGAGGGCGGCGCCGACCGGCTCACCGCGGTGTTCGTGCTGCGCGGGGTGGTCGCGCCGCTCAGCCACCCGCTGTTCACCTCCATGCTGGGGCTGGGCGTGGCCTGGGCGGCCACCCACCGGCACGGGCGGGTCGCGGCGCCGCTGCTGGGCCTGGCCGCCGCGATGGTGCTGCACGGGTTGTGGAACGGCTCGACCGCCTTCGGCGGGGCCGGGCTGCTGGTCGTCTACGCCCTGGACTTCTGCCTGCTGGTGGTGCTCGTGCTGATCGTGCTGGTGGAGCGGCGCGGCACCGTCCAGCGCATCGGCCGCTACCTGCCGCTGTATGAGAGCACCGGCCTGGTGACCCCGCAGGACGTGCAGATGCTCGGCCGGCTGTCCAGCCGCCGGGCGGCCCGCCGGTGGGCCCGCGAGGTCGGCGGCCCGGCGGCGGCCCGGGCCATGGGCGACTACCAGCTGGCCGCCACCGAGCTGGCGCTGCTGCACAAACGGGCCGAGCGGGGCACCGCCGACCCCGCCTGGCTGGCCCACCGGCGGGATGCGCTGCTGGGGCTGATGGCGCTGGCCCGCCAGGCGTTCCTGCACGCCCCGCTGCACGGCCCGGCGGGACCTCCGTGGGCGGGCGGGAACCCGTCCGGCTTCCACCGCCCCGGCCCTTGACAGCGGGCCAGGGGGTGTGGACGGGACCTTCCGGGGGCGGCCATACGATGAACCCGTGGCCGAGCGTTCCAAGAACCCCCTGGCCAGAGCGCGCGATGCGGTGTGGCGGCCGACCCCGTCCTCGCTGCGGCTGCTGGCCCTGCTGTCGGTGGTCGTCAACGCCGGGATCATCGTCACCGGCGGGGCGGTCCGGCTCACCAAGTCCGGCCTGGGCTGCTCCACCTGGCCCAAGTGCACCCCGGAGAGCATGATCCCGACTTCCGCGCCGGGCCACTCGCCGGTCCACATGGCCATCGAGTTCGGCAACCGGACGCTGACCTTTGCGATCCTGGCGGTCGCGGTCGCGGTGTTCGTGGCGGCGCTGCGCACGGTGCCCCGCCGGCGCGACCTGGTGTACCTGGCGGCGGTCCAGCCGCTGGGCGTGGTGGCCCAGGCGGTCTGGGGCGGGGTGACGGTGCTCACCGACCTGCACCCGGTGACGGTGGCCGGGCACTTCATGCTCTCGCCGCTGCTGCTCATCGCCTGCGTGGCCCTGTACGTGCGCGCCGGGGAGGGGGACGGGCCGGTGCGCGTCCTGGTGGACCGCCGGCTGCGCGCCCTGGCGCTGGCCCTGGTGTGGGTGACGGGGCTGCTGATGGTGGCGGGCACCGTCGTCACCGGCACCGGCCCGCACGCCGGCGACGACCGGGCTGAGCGGTTCGACTTCGCCATCGAGCAGGTCACCCGGGTGCACAGCCTGCTGGCCTGGCTCACCGTGGCGCTCACCGTCGCCCTGCTGGCCGGGCTGTGGCGCCACGACGCCCCCCCGCGGGTGCGGCGTGCGGCGCTGACGCTGCTGGCGGTGGAGGCGGCCCAGGGCGCGATCGGCTACATCCAGTACTTCCTGGGCGTCCCGGCACTGCTGGTGGGCCTGCACATGCTGGGCTCGGCACTGGTGTGGATCGCGGTGCTGAACGTGGCCTTCGCCACCCGCGAGCGCGGTCCTCTGGCCTCCGCCGAGTCCGCCGCGCCGCCGGCCGGGGCCGGGTCCGCGGGCGCGCAGCTGGGCAACCCTCGTCCGCAGCCCGCCTGACCGCCTGCCTGCGGGCCGGTCAGCCCTCGCGCTCCCGGGTGGCGCCGATGCAGGCGACCATGACGCAGCCGATGGCGGCCCACTCCAGGACCGACAGGACCTCGCCCAGCACCAGCAGCCCCACCAGGGCCGCCACGGCCGGCTCCAGGCTCATCAAGATCCCGAAGACCCGCGCCGGCATCCGGCGCAGCGCCTCCAGCTCCAGGGTGTAGGGGATCACCGACGACAGCAGCCCCACGCCCAGGCCCAGCAGCAGCCACTGCGGCGCCAGCAGCGCCGTCCCCGCGGTGGCCGCGCCCAGCGGCAGCATCACCGCCGCCGCCACCGCGCTGGCCGCCGTGAGCCCCACCGACCCGGGAAAACGCCGGCCGGTGGCCGCGCTGAGCAGGATGTAGGCGGCCCATGCCGCGCCCGCCACCAGGGCGAACGCCACCCCGGCGAGGTTCACCTCGCCGTCGCCGCGGGCCAGCAGCGCCACCCCGGCGAACGCCAGCACCGCCCACAACAGGTCCAGCAGGCGCCGGGAGGCGGCGATGGAGACCGCCAGCGGGCCGAGGAACTCGATGGTCACCGCCACGCCCAGCGGAATCCGGGCGAACGACAGGTAGATGGCGGTGTTCATCACCGCCAGCGTCAGCCCGAAGGCGGCGGCCACGCCCAGGTCGCCCCAGGAGTGGTCGCGGGTCAGCGTGCGCAGCGCCCGGCGGCCGAGCACGCCCAGCACCAGCGCCGAGGTCGCAAGGCGCAGCGACGCCACCGCCACCGGCGGCAGCGCCGCGAACAGATGCTTGGCCAGGCCCGCGCCGACCTGCACCGACACCACGCCCAGCAGCACCAGCACCGGCGGCGGGACCGACGCCGGCGACAGCGCTCGCCCGCCCCACCGGGACCAGCCCCGCGGCCCCAGCGAGCCGGAGGAGTCAACCGAGGCGGCCACTCATTCCCACCGGAAGAACCGGGCCGCCAGGGCCAGTCCCACCGCCGCCCAGGCCAGCAGGACCAGCAGGGAGGCGACCGGCAGGGCCGTGCCCTGCTGCAGGACCTGCCGCAGCCCTTCGGCCAGCGCCGCGATCGGCAGCGCCTCCAGCACCGCCGCCACCGGGCCGGGGAACTCGGTGAGCGGGAACACCACGCCCCCCAGCGCCAGCAGCAGCAGGTAGACCAGGTTGGCGGCGGCCAGCGTGGCCTCGGCCCGCAGCGTCCCGGCCATCAGCAGCCCGAAACCGCTGAAGGCGGCGGTGCCGGCCAGCAGCAGCACCGCCACGGCCGGCGCCCCGCCGAACCCGCCGTGGGGGCTCCAGCCCAGCGCCAGCGCCACTGCGCAGATCAGCGCGGTCTGCACCGCCTCCACGGCCAGGATCGCCAGCGTCTTGGCGACGATCAGCCCGCTGCGCGGCAGCGGGGTGGCGCCCAGCCGTTTGAGCGCCCCGTAGCGCCGCTCGAAACCGGTGGCGATGGCCTGCCCGGTGAAGGACGTCGACATCACCGCCAGCGCCAGCACTCCCGGCGCCAGGAAGTCCACCCGCTCGCCGGGGCCCAGATCCAGCAGGGCGGTGGTGGAGAACAGCACCAGCAGCAGCACCGGGATGATCATGGTGAGCAGCAGCTGCTCCCCGTTGCGCAGCATGCCGCGCAGCTCGAAGGCGGCCTGGGCGAGCACCATCCTCGGCAGCGGCGCCGCGCCCGGCGCGGGGGTCAGGTCCAGTGCGGGAGCGCCCGTCACGACCGCAGCTCCCGTCCGGTCAGCTCCAAGAACACATCCTCCAGGGTGCGCCGCTCGATCCGCAGGTCCTCGGTCATCACCCCGTGGGAGGCGCACCAGGCGGTCACCGTGGCCAGCAGCTCCGGTCCCACCTCGCCCTCGATCAGGTAGTGACCGGCCGGGGACTCCTTGGCGGCGCTGCCGGGCGGCAGCGCCGCCAGCAGCTCATCCAGCCCCAGCCCGGGCCGGGCGCGAAACCGCAGCTGCCGCTCGGCGCCGGTCAGCTCGGCGGGGGTGCCCTCGGCCACCACCCGGCCCCGGTCGACGATCACCACCCGGTCGGCCAGGCGTTCGGCCTCGTCCATGTGGTGGGTGGTCAAGATCACGCTCACCCCGGCCCGCCGCAGCTCACTCACCAGCTCCCAGGTGGCGTGCCGGGCCTGCGGGTCCAGCCCGGCGGTCGGCTCGTCCAAGAACACCAGCTCCGGCCGGCCGATCACGGCGGCGGCCAGCGACAATCGCTGCTGCTGGCCGCCCGACAGCCGCCGGAAGGGGGTGCGGGCGTGCCCGCTCAGCCCCAGCCGCTCCAGCAGCGCCGCCGGGTCCAGCGGGCGGGCGTAGAAGGCGGCGATCAGGCGCAGGAACTCCCCGGCGCGGGCGGTGCCCGGCACCCCGCCCGACTGCGGCATCACCCCCACCCGGGGACGCAGCGCCCGGGCATCGCGCAGCGGGTCCAGCCCGAGCACCCGCACGGTGCCGCCGTCGGGTCGCCGGTAGCCCTCGCAGATCTCGATCGTGGTGGTCTTGCCCGCGCCGTTGGGACCGAGCAGCGCGGTGATCGCGCCGCGCTCGGCGCGCAGCGAAAGACCGTCCACCGCGGTGGTGGCGCCATAGCGCTTCACCAGCGCGTTCAGCTCGACCGCGGCCTGGCCGGGGGGACTCATGCCCCCGAGTCTAGGTCGGCCCCGGCCGCGTCGCGGCACGCCCCCCGCCGGCCGGGGTTTGCCGGCCGGCGGCACGGGCATTCCCAGCGAGCGGCTTCGCCGGAAGGCGCCGGCCGCCGGTGGGCGCTGGGGACACCGGGGGGATTCGTGGGCACCAGGCAGGCAGGGGCCCGGCACGGTTCACCGTGGGGTTCCCTGTTGCGCAACCTGCTGCGCACCAAGCCGGTCGACCGGATCGTCGCCGAGGGCGGCCACGGCGAGGGCGGCGACCTGAAGCGCACGATGGGCCTGCTGCAGCTGACCTTCTTCAGCGTCGGCGCCACGCTGGGCACCGGCATCTTCGTGATCCTCGGCGAGGCCGTGCCGCTGGCCGGGCCGGCGATCGTGCTGTCGTTCGTGCTGGCGGCGCTGACCGCCCTGTTCTCGGCGCTGTCGTATGCGGAGCTGGCGGGCACGATCCCGGTCTCCGGATCCTCCTACTCCTACACCTACGCCACCATGGGCGAGCTGGTCGCCTGGGTGTGCGGCTGGTGCCTGCTGCTGGAGTACGGGGTGTCGGTGTCGGCCGTGGCGGTGGGCTGGGGGCAGTACCTCAACGAGTTCTTCGCCCAGACGGCGGGGTTCACCATGCCCGCCGCCATCAGCTACCCGCCCGGCGGGCAGGAGGGCGGCGTGATCAACGTGCCGGCGGTGGTCGTCGTCCTCATCGCCACCTTCCTGCTGCTGCGCGGGACCTCCGAGAGCGCCACCGTCAACACCGTCATGGTCTTTTTGAAGATCGGCGTGCTGGTGTTCTTCTGCCTGGTGGCGGCCCTCGCCTTCCGCCGCGGCAACCTGGAGCCGTTCGCACCGCTGGGAGCGGCCGGGATCAGCGCCGCCGGCGCCCGGGTGTTCTTCTCCTACATCGGCTTCGACGCCGCCTCCACCGCCGGGGAGGAGGCCCGCAACCCCCGGCGGGACCTGCCGCTGGCCATCGTGCTGTCGCTGGCCATCGTCACCGCCCTGTACGTGCTGGTGGGGCTGACCGCGGTGGCGGCGATGCACTGGAGCGACTTCGCCGAGGGCGGCACCGAGGCGTCGCTGGCGGTGGTGCTGGAGGTGGCCACCGGGCAGGGCTGGCCGTCGGTGGTGCTGTCGCTGGGCGCGGTGATCGCCATCGCCAGCGTGGTGCTGACCGTGATGTACGGCCAGACCCGCATCCTGTTCGCCATGTCGCGGGACGGGCTGATCCCCGAGGTCTTCCAGAAGGTGAACCCGCGCACCGCGGTGCCCACCGCCAACATCGTGCTGGTGTCGCTGTTCATCGCGGTGCTGGCGGCGCTGGTGCCGCTGGGCCGGCTGGCCGACGCCACCAGCATCGGCACCCTGTTCGCCTTCGCCCTGGTCAACGTGGGGGTGATGGTGCTGCGCAGGACCAAGCCGGCGATGCCGCGCAGCTTCCGCACACCGCTGTTCCCCTTCACCCCGCTGCTGGGCGTGGTGTTCTGCGTGTACCTGATGATCAGGCTCAACGCCATCACCTGGGTGGTGTTCGCGCTGTGGACGCTGGTGGGGCTGCTGGTCTACTTCGCCTACGGCTACCGCCGCTCGCACCTGGCGCACGCCGGGGCG
>Ga0207867_1000202_pt1 | contig 73393 bp, 73 predicted proteins | sample HigsolmetaAR206D_FD_184838 | JGI IMG/M metagenome (GOLD analysis project Ga0207867, IMG submission 184838) | Ionic liquid and high solid enriched microbial communities from the Joint BioEnergy Institute, USA - AR20-6-D (SPAdes) (version 2) ...
CTCTACCAGCACCTGTTCTGGTTCTTCGGTCACCCCGAAGTGTACATCATGATCCTGCCGGCCTTCGGCATCATCAGCCACATCATCTCGACCTTCTCGCGCAAGCCGGTGTTCGGCTACCTCGGCATGGCCTACGCCATGGTCGCCATCGGCGTCGTCGGCTTCGTCGTGTGGGCGCACCACATGTACACCGCCGGTCTCGATGTGGACACCAAGGCCTACTTCACCGCCGCGACCATGATCATCGCGGTGCCGACGGGCGTGAAGATCTTCTCCTGGATCGCCACCATGTGGGGCGGCTCGATCCGCTTCGAGCTGCCGATGATCTGGGCGATCGGCTTCATCTTCCTGTTCACCGTCGGCGGCGTGACCGGCGTGGTGCTCTCCAACGCGGGCGTCGACGTGGCGCTGCACGATACCTACTACGTGGTCGCGCACTTCCACTACGTGCTGTCGCTGGGCGCCGTGTTCGCCATCTTCGCCGGCTGGTACTACTGGATCGGCAAGATCTCGGGCCGTCAGTACAGCAACGTGCTGGGTCACCTGCACTTCTGGCTGATGTTCATCGGCGTGAACATGATCTTCTTCCCGCAGCACTTCCTGGGTCTGCAGGGCATGCCGCGCCGTATCCCGGACTACCCGGATGCGTTCGAACACTGGAACATGGTGTCGAGCTGGGGTTACCGCATCGCCATCGTCGGCATGGTGTTCTTCTTCCTGAACGTCATCTACACGCTGGTGGCTGGCCGCCGCGTGGGTGACAACCAGTGGGGCGAAGGCGCGACGACGCTGGAGTGGACCCTGTCCTCGCCGCCGCCGTTCCACCAGTTCGAAGTCCTGCCGAAGATCAAGTAAGCAGGTCTGGGAAAAGGGAACCCGAGACGGTGAACAAGTCCGTCCATTCCGCTACCATGACGGCCTCGGCGCACGGCGCCGAGGCCGACTGGCTGGGCCTTGTCCAAAGCGGGCAGCTCGCCACGTGGCGGGATTATTTCGAGTTGCTCAAACCCCGGGTCGTCAGCCTGGTGGTCTTCACCGGCTTCTGCGGCCTGCTCGTGGCGCCGGGATCGATCAACCCGATCCTGGCCGCCGTCGCCATCCTGTGCATCGCCGTCGGGGCGGGCGCAGCGGGCGCGTTCAACATGTGGTACGAAGCGGACTCCGACGCCCTGATGCGCCGGACCGCCAACCGGCCGATCCCGGCCGGCAAGATCGAAAAGCCCGAGGCGCTGGCCTTCGCGGTCACGCTGGCGGGCGCTTCCGTGGTCCTGATGGGCCTTGCCACCAACTGGGTGGCCGCCAGCCTGCTGCTGGCCTCGATTTTCTATTACACCCATATCTACACGGTGTGGCTGAAGCGGCGCACGCCTCAGAACATCGTCATCGGCGGCGGCGCGGGCGCCTTTCCGCCGGTCATTGGCTGGGCAGCCGTGACCGGTGACGTGAGCCTGATGCCGATCCTGCTGTTCGCCATCATTTTCCTGTGGACCCCGCCGCACTTCTGGGCGCTCTCCCTGTTCGTGAAGGGCGATTACGAGCGTGCCGGGATCCCCATGCTGCCGGTGGTCGCGGGTGAAGCCGCAACCCGGCTGCAGATCTGGCTCTACACCTGGGCATTGGTTGCCGCCTCGATCGCGCCTTGGCCGCTGGGCCTTGCCGGCTCGGTCTATGGCCTGATGGCCTGCGGTCTCGGCGCCCTGTTCCTCCTGGGCGCGTTCCGCGTGTGGCGCAGCGACGACACCAAGGCCGCCAAGCACCTGTTCGCCTATTCGGTTCTGTACCTGTTCGTGCTGTTTGGCGCGCTGGTGGCCGATTGTTTCCTCGGGAGGAGCCTGTGAGCAACACGCCCGATCCGAAGAAGAACCTGCGCGGGCGCAACATCGCGCTCGGGCTGGCCCTGTTCGCCTTCGTGGTGATCGTCTACCTGGTCTCGATCGCCCGGATGGGAGGCGCGTCATGACCCGGGACACCAACGACCTGAACCGCAGCAACCGCCGGGTGGCCCTGATCGCCGCCGGCGTGGTCGCGGGCATGGTCGGCCTGGCCTACGCGGCCGTGCCGCTCTACCAGATGTTCTGCCAGGTCACCGGCTACGGCGGCACCACCCAGCGCGCGGCCGCCGCCGCGGGCGCGGTCGAGGGCACGTCCATCACGGTGCGGTTCGACGGTAACGTCAACCAGGAGCTGCCGTGGAAGTTTCATCCAGTCCAGATCACCCAGACGCTGAAGATCGGTGAGCAGGGGCTGGCCTATTACCGGGCCGTCAACACCAGCGACAAGCCGGTGACCGGGACGGCCACGTTCAATGTGACCCCGGATATCGCCGGGTCATATTTCAACAAGATCGAATGCTTCTGCTTCACCGAGCAGAGGCTCGAACCCGGGGAAAGCATCGATATGCCGGTGGTCTATTTCATCGACCCGGCGATCCTTGACGATCCCCAGGCGAAGAAGATCAGCGAAATCACGCTGAGCTATACTTTCTACAAGGTGAAAAGTCCGGCCGAGGCTCCGCAGCAGGTGACTGAAGCGTCCGCCCAGGCCGTTGGGGCGACGCGAATCTGAGAGAAGGACCGACAGCAATGGCGGCTGCCAAACAACACGACTACCATATTATCGACCCGAGTCCGTGGCCGATCATAGGCTCGTTCTCTGCCTTTGCCGCCGCGTTTGGCGGTATCTTCTGGATGCGCGATGTATCGTGGGCTCCGATTGTGTTCGCGCTGGGCATCGCGGGCATTCTCTACACCATGTACGAATGGTGGAAGGACGTGGTGCAGGAGGCCGAGACCGGCCACCACACCCCGGTCGTGCAGCTTCACCACCGCTATGGCGTGATCCTGTTCATCGCCTCGGAGGTGATGTTCTTCGTCGCCTGGTTCTGGGCGTACTTCAACTTCTCGCTGTTCCCGGAAGGGTATGACGCGATCTCCACGGCCACCGGGGGCGTGTGGCCGCCGAAGGACATCCAGGTCCTCGATCCGTTCATGTACCCGCTGCTGAACACGCTGATCCTGCTGCTGTCGGGCACCACCGTGACCTGGGCGCACCACGCCTTGATCCACGGCGACCGCAAGGGCCTGAAGAACGGCCTGATCTGCACCATCATCCTGGGCGCGATCTTCTCCTGCATCCAGGCCTACGAGTATGCCCACGCGGCGTTCTCGTTCTCGGGCCACGTCTATGGCGCGACCTTCTACATGGCGACCGGCTTCCACGGCTTCCACGTGTTCGTCGGCACCATCTTCCTGATCGTCTGCCTGGCCCGCGCCTACGCGGGGCACTTCAAGCCGAACCACCACTTCGGTTTCGAAGCCGCCGCCTGGTACTGGCACTTCGTCGACGTGGTGTGGCTGTTCCTGTTCCTGGCCATCTACATCTGGGGCTCCGACTTCGGCGCCGCCGTGGTGGCCGGCCACTAAGACGCCCAGACAGGCTTGTCACAAGACGCGCCCCGGCCCCTGTGTCCGGGGCGTTGTCTTTTGGGAGACCATCGTATGCAGCGCGTTGTCCCGCTCGTCCCGACACTCATGGTTGCGGTCATGCTCGCCGTGCTGTGCAGCCTTGGGTTCTGGCAGATCGACCGGATGCACGAGAAGAACGCCCTGCTCGCCCGGTACCAGGCGAACAGCCGCCTCGCACCCGCCCCGCTGCCCGCGACGGTGGACAACCCGGAGGCGCTCGCCTTCCGCCGGGTGGTGCTGGACTGCCGATTCGAAGGTGCGCCCGTGCTGTCGCCGGGCGGCAGCACGTCCGGCAAGGCGGGGCAGCATGTCTATGCCCTCTGCCGGGACAGCGGCCGGGAAGACGTGGTGGCGGTCGATCTCGGCTGGATGCCGTTTCAGGCCGGGCCGCCCGCAACCGACGGGTTCGAAGCCCGCATCGAGGGCATCGTGCGCCCGTGGACCGGCCACACCTTCGTTGAGAACCTGAGCGGCTCGGGGCGGGTCTCGCCCGCCTCCTTCACCGCCGGCGGTCCCGTCGCACCCGTCTTCGTGCAGGCGGAGCGGATCCTGCCCGCAGAGGGCGGGGCGGCGCCGGCCGTGCAGCCGAGCCCCCTCCAGGTGGAGGCGATCCCCAACAACCACCGGTCCTACGCCATCCAGTGGTTCGCCTTCGCAACAATATTGCTAATTATTTATGGGGTTTACTTGCGTCATTGGCGCAGGTTGCAGCGGCAAGGCTCGGACGATACAGTCCGCCGCTCATAAGCATCCCGATTCGGTGACGGTAACGTGAAATACATCAGCACGCGGGGCAGCGCTCAAGCCCTGAACTTCAAGGATGTAACCCTGGCGGGGCTGGCGCGCGACGGCGGTTTGTACGTCCCGGAGACCATCCCCCAGTTCACGGCGGATGACATCCGCGCCATGGCCGGGCTCTCCTATGTGGAGACCGCGGTCCGCGTCCTGATGCCGTACCTCGGCGACTCCATCGGCGAGGCCGACCTGCGCGCCCTGCTGACGGAAGCCTACGGCCAGTTCGACCATGCGGCGGTCGCGCCGCTGAAGCAGCTGGACCACCGCCACTGGATCCTCGAGCTGTTCCACGGGCCGACGCTCGCCTTCAAGGACTTCGCCCTCCAGGTGCTCGGCCTCCTGTTCGAGCGCTTCCTCGCCGACGACCGGCAGCACATGACCGTGATCGGCGCCACCTCAGGCGACACCGGCTCCGCCGCCATCCACGCGCTGGCCGGCCGCGACAACGTGGATATCTTCATGCTCCACCCGCAGGGCCGGGTGTCGGAAGTGCAGCGCCGCCAGATGACCACCGTCATGGCGCACAACGTCCACAACGTGGCCATCGAGGGCACGTTCGACGACTGCCAGGCGCTGGTGAAGGCCATGTTCAACGACCAGCCGTTCCGCGACCGGTTCCGGCTGTCGGCGGTGAACTCGATCAACTGGACCCGCCTGCTGGTGCAGGTGGTGTACTACTTCTACGCCGGCGTGCGCCTCGGCGCGCCCGACCGCCCGGTGGCGTTCTCCGTGCCCACCGGCAACTTCGGCGACGTGTTCGCGGGCTACATCGCCAGCCGCATGGGCCTGCCGGTCGAGCGGCTGATCGTTGCCACCAACGTGAATGACATCCTGCACCGCGCGCTGAGCCAGGGCGACTACTCGGTGGGCAAGGTGATGCCCACCTCCTCGCCCTCCATGGACATTCAGGTCTCCTCCAATTTCGAGCGGCTGCTGTTCGACCTGCACGACCGGGACGGTGCGGCGCTGAAGGCCACCATGGAAGGCTTCGAGAAGACCCGCCGCATGGAACTGACGGCCGGGCAGCGCGCCCGCGCCGCCGCCCTGTTCACCTCCTTCCGCGCGGACGAGGACGAAACCGCCTACACCCTGCGCGAGGTGTGGGCGAAGAGCGGCCTGCTGCTCGACCCGCACACGGCGGTCGGCGTCGCCGCCGCCTGGGCGAAGGCGCCCGAGGGCAACACGCCCGTCGTCACCCTCTCGACCGCCCATCCCGCCAAGTTCCGGGATGCGGTGGAGCGGGCCACCGGCCAGCGCCCGGTGCTGCCGCCGCGCGTGCAGGGGCTGTTCGATCGCGAGGAACGGTACGACGTTCTGCCGAATTCCCTTGAGGCGATCGAGGCCCTCATCGCCGAACGGATCAAGGGATGACGTTGCAGATTTCGCAGCTGGCCAACGGGCTGCGCATCGCCAGTTTGGACATGCCGGGGCTGGAGACGGCCGCCGTCGGCCTCTACGTCGACACCGGCAGCCGGTTCGAGCCCGCCCCCGCCCACGGCGTCGCCCACATGCTGGAGCATATGGTGTTCAAGGGCACCCGCCGCCGCTCGGCCCGGCAGATCGCCGAGGAGATCGAGGCGGTGGGCGGCCTGCTCAACGCCTACACCGGCCGGGACCAGACCACCTTCTATGCGCGGGTGCTGGCGGACGACATCCCCCTGGGGCTGGACCTCATCTCCGACCTGATCACCGAGCCCGCGCTCGACGCGGAGGAAATGAACCGGGAGCGGGAGGTCATCCTTCAGGAGCTGTGCCAGGCCCGGGACACGCCCGACGACATCATCTTCGATGATCTCCAGGAAACCGCCTTCGCCGGGCAACCGCTCGGCCGCTCGATTCTCGGCACCGAGGAGACCATCCAGTCCCTCCAGCCGGTGGACGTGCGCGACTGGCTCGACGGCCACTACCGCGCCGAGTCCATGGTGCTGGCTGCCGCAGGCAAGGTGGATCACGCGGCCATCGTGCGGCTGGCGGAGGAGCGGCTGGGCAGCCTGACGGCCGGCCGCCGCCCGGACTGCGCCGCCGCCCGCTACACCGGAGGCGAGACCCGCTCGGCCAAGCCGATCGAGCAGACCCACGTGGCGCTGGCCCTCAAGGGCGTGAGCTATTCGGACCCGGACTACTACCCGCTGCTCATCTATGCGACCGCGCTTGGCGGGGGCATGTCGTCCCGCCTGTTCCAGGCGGTGCGGGAGGAGCGGGGCCTGGCCTATTCCATCTATTCCTACGCCACCAACTACGCGGAGACCGGCCTGTTCACCCTCTACCTGGCGACGGGGCCGGACTCGGCGGGCGAGGCGGTCTCGCTGACGCTCGACACCCTGCTCGGCTCGCTCGACGGCATGAGCGCGGAGGAGCTGCACCGCGCCCGGGCGCAGCTGAAGGCCAGCGTGTTCATGGGGCTGGAGAGCTGCTCGGGCCTCTCCGAACAGATCGGGCGGCAACTGCTGCTGTTCGGCCGGGTTATCTCCACAGCCGAGATCATCGAACGGATCGAGGCGGCAACCGCCGAGGACATCCGCGCGGCCGCCGTGCGGATGGTCCAGTCCGGCCCGCTCACGCTGGCGACCGTCGGGCCGTCCAGCCGCGTGCCCGGCGTCGACACGCTTCAGGCCAGGCTGTCATGAGCATCGACCCTACCCTGGAACTGCTGATCACCGAGCCCTGGCCGGACTTCGAGCTGCTGGACAGCGGCAACGGCCGCAAGCTCGAGCGCTACGGCAAGTACCGCTTCATCCGCCCCGAGCCGCAGGCGCTGTGGCAGCCCGCGCTCCCCGACTGGCAGGCGGACGCCGAATTCGTGCCCGGCAGCACCGAGGATACCGGCCGCTGGCAATACGCCCGCCAGGTGCCCGACGCCTGGCCGCTGGCGCGCGGCAACATCCGCTTCTGGGGCGCCTGCACCCCGTTCCGCCACCTCGCCTTCTTCCCCGACATGGCCCCGCAGTGGGACTTCATGCGGCGCAAGGTGGAAGGCGTCGCCGCCGCCGGCCAGCAGCCGGAAGTGCTGAACCTGTTCGGCTACACCGGCGTCGCCAGCCTCGTCTGCGCCGACGCCGGCGCGCGCGTCACCCACGTGGACGCCTCGAAAAAGGCGATCACCGCAGCGGTCGAGAACCAGAAGCTCTCCGGCCTCACCGACAAGCCGATCCGCTGGCTGGTGGAAGATGCCGGCAAGTTCCTCGCCCGCGAAGTGCGGCGCGGCCGCAAGTACCATGGCGTCATCCTCGACCCGCCCAAATACGGGCGCGGCCCCAACGGCGAAGTGTGGAAGCTGTTCGAACAGCTCCCCGACATGCTCCGCCTCTGCCGCCAGGTGCTGGACCGGGACTCGAAGTTCCTCATCCTCACCGTCTACGCCATCCGCGCCTCGGCCCTCGCCTTCGCCCAGGCGGTGGAGGAAGCCCTCGGCGACCTCGGCGGCCGCGTCACCTGCGGCGAAATGGCCATCCGCGAGTCCTCCCCGCGCGGAAACCTCATCCCCACGGCGCTGTTCGTGCGCTGGGAGGGGGGCGAGGGGTCTTCCGACTGATTCCATGCCCTTCGGGCTTGGGTTTCGTGGGGGTTTTCAACCCCCACACCCCCGTTCGTTTATCGGGACGCACCCGGCCGTTCGGGCGGAGCACGGGATTGCGGTGCCGGATGATAGGTAAAAACCTATTGACGCGGCGAAAGACCTGTGAGAGAAGCAGGACCGTGCTCGTTCCGGTTTGCGTGCGTGCTTGAGCCAACGGCAAACAAAGGGGGCGGGTATGCTGACCGGGCTGCTGTGTTTTCTGATCGCGCTGACGCTGGGCGTTGTGCTGCGTGCCGATCAGGCTGATTCACGTCGTGCTGCCGCTTCGGTGCTTGGCCAAACCAGTGTGAGCAGTCCGCTGCCGGGTAACAGCGCATCGTTGACACTCTGGCCGAAGTTTTTTTGGCAAAGACGGACCAGTCCGCAAACTCCTCGGGCCGGCTGGAGTGTGCCGCCAACCGGCCAACCAAGCCGCACAGCCAGTCCGCGCATTGCAAGGTCTGGAACAGGTGGCTTTCGGCCTGTAGCGGTGGTTCGATCAACGCCCGGCATTTATCCGGCCCTGTAAACATGGCGTTCGTGCATGCTTCCACCTGCAACTCTCGCCAATCGCTGCCTGCCTGTTGTTCATCCAGCAAGACGGCAAAGGTTGCGTGGTCTTGTTGGCAATGCTGGTCGATCAGACGAACCGTTTCGACCAGCACCGTGCGGAACAGGGAGCTGGCTGGCGTGGAGGCCGAAGCTTCCGTTTTGACGATGCCAACATAGAGCATGTGTCCGCCAATGCTTCCCAGGTGACGCAACATGCGTTGAGTCGCCCGCCGCAAGCTCCGGTAGGCTACGACGTTCCGAACCGTAAAGAGGGCCGCGCCCTTCTTCTCCCAGCGATAAGGCGGAAGCCGTTCCGGGTTGTTGTGCTCAAGCTCCCACGCCAGCAGGTGGCACTTCAGCTTGTAGAAGTAGATGGCGAACTCCCGCACCTGATCGGCCGGGATAAGAAGGCCCGCCAAACCGAATACCGGGCTTGTCTGAAAGCGGGGATGATCCCGCGAGATGTAAGGGCCGATGTGGCCGAACTCGTCCAGATAGGCGATGTAATGCATGGAAAATGCCCAGAAACACGAAAGCCCGCTGCAAAGATTTGCTGCGGGCTTCGGATGGTGGGCATGGGCACTGGAGCCATGCGTTGCCTTATGGGTAACGCGCATTGGTCTGAAGCGTCAATCTTGCCGTAGTCGTAGACGCGGCCCGAAAGACGAATGGGAGGTGCAGGAGGGTCCGAGACCCTCCTGCGAAAAAAACTTACCGGCGCCGCGTCTGGTTCAGGACTTCGTACACGATGACGGCGGTTGCGATGGCGACGTTGAGGCTGTCGGCCTTGCCGCGCATGGGGATCTTGACCAGCGCGTCGCAGGCCTGCTCGTAGGACTCGGGCAGGCCGGACTGCTCGTTGCCCATGAACAGGAAGGTGGGCGCGGGGTAGGCAATGGCCTGGTAGTCGTGGTCCGTATTGAGGGACGCACCGACGAGAAAGCCCGGGCCGGAGCGCAGCCAGGGCAGAAACTCCTCCCATTTGGCCTGCACCAGCGGCACCGTGAACAGCGCCCCCATGGAGGCGCGCACGGCCTCGACGCTGTAGGGATCGCAGCTGTTGTCGAGCAGGATGACGCCGCCCGCGCCAACCGCATCGGCCGTGCGCAGGATGGTGCCGAGGTTGCCCGGGTCCTTCAGGCTCTCGCAGACGATCCAGACATAGGAGGCGTTGCGGTCAAGATCGGGGAGCCTGCGGCCGAACTCGGTGAACACGCCGAGCACACTCTGGGGATTGTCCTTGCGGGAGAGCTTGCGCAGCACGTCCGCACTGGTCTCGATCACCTCGCCGCCCGCCGCCTCGGTGGCGGCAACCAGCCGCTGAAGAACCGGGTGGTCCTCCATGTCCGGCCCGTGGATCAGCCACGCCGGAGCGACACCCGCCTCCACCGCCTCGGTGACGACACGCATGCCCTCGGCCAGAAACAAACCCTCCCGCACCCGGAATTTCTTCTCGTGCAGGGAATGGATGCGCTTGATGAGCGGATTGGACGGACTGGTGATGAGCTTGGCCATGGCCGCACCTATACGGGCTGTGGCGACCAGCGCAATAGAGGATGCATGCCATTCGGGACAGGGCGCCCTTTTGCGGGCAGGAGGGGTTGCGCCGGGAGGGGGAGGCGCGCGTTGGCGTGTGACACAGGCGCGGCCCTGTAAAACAAGGTCCAGACCGCGCCGCCATTTCCCCTCGCACGTCCCGAAAAGGAACGGGAGGTGCAGGAGGGTCCGAGACCCTCCTGCAAAAAATATCCCGTTCAGAAAGAAACCCGGCCCTCAGGCGTGGCCGGCTTCGCCCGAGAGCATCCGCACGTCGATGCCGATGGAGCTCATGGCGCGGGACCATTTCTGGTCGATGGGGGCATCGAACACGATGGCGCTGGTGGCGGGGGCGCTGAGCCAGCCGTGGCGGGTGAGTTCCTTGTCGAGCTGTCCTGGCGCCCAGCCTGCGTAGCCGAGCGCCACCAGCGACCTGGAGGGCCCGCGATGGGCGGCCATGTCGCGCAGGATATCGAGCGTGGCGGTGAGATGAATCTTGTCTGTAACGGGCAGGGTCGAGGGCTGCTGGTAGTCCGCGCTGTGGATCACGAAGCCCCGCGACGGCTCCACCGGCCCGCCGGCGTGGACCGGTGTGTTCTCGAACTCCTCGGGCGGCTCCACCTCCAGCTGCTGGAGCAGTTCGGCGACGGACAGGCGCTGGAACGGCCGGTTGATGATGAGGCCCATGGCGCCTTCGGCGGAGTGCTGGCACACGAGGATCACCGCCCGCTCGAAGCGGGGATCGCCGATGCCGGGCATGGCCAGCAGAAGCTGTCCTTCAAGGTAGTGATCGTCGCTCATGGTCATAAGGATGATCCTGCTACCCCTTGCTGGCAAGTCCTCGACACGGAGTCTATTGAGACTATAACTACTGCCGTGCAGCCGTTACGAGGCGGTGCGTCTCGTTCTCTCCAACAGAAATCAAGAGTCCTCGAAAGAAAGGGTTCCCTCCATGGCGATTCAGGTCGGCGACAAGATTCCCTCCGCCACGTTGATGCGTATGACCCCGGACGGGCCGGGCCCGGTGACCACCGACGAACTGTTCGCGGGCAAGACCGTGGTGCTGTTCGCGGTGCCCGGCGCCTTCACCCCGACCTGCTCGGCCAAGCACCTGCCGGGTTTTGTCCAGCACGCCGACGCCTTCAAGGCGAAGGGGGTGGACCAGATCGTCTGCATGGCGGTCAATGACGTGTTCGTCATGAACGCCTGGGCCAAGGACCAGAACGTGGGCGACAACGTGCTGATGGTCTCCGACGGCAACTGCGAGCTGACCCGCAAGCTGGGGCTGGAGATGGACGGCAGCAAGTTCGGCCTCGGCACCCGCTGCCAGCGCTTCTCGCTGATCGCGAAGGACGGCGTCGTCACCCAGCTCAATGTGGAGCAGCCGGGCGAGTTCAAGGCCTCGACCGCCGAGAACACGCTGAGCCAGCTTTAAGGCTGGCGGCCGGTCCGCCGGCAAAGGCGGACCCGGAACAAGGAAAGGGCGCGCTTCCCGGGGGAGGCGCGCCCTTTTTCTGTTTGGCCTGTTTTTCTGTCTTATCTGTGCGGGCGGAGGCTCAGCGGGCCCGGGCGAGGCCGAACTCCTCGGCAACGCCGGTGAGGCCGGCCAGCCCGGCAACGCCCGCCATTTCCCGCCCCGGCATCGCGGCGAGCGCCCGGGGCGGCGTGAGCGGCAGGCATTCGAGGCACACCGCCTGCACCGAGCCCAGACCCATCACCCGCGCCATGCCGAGCCGGGTGGCGAGGGCCTTCAACTGCTCGGCCGCGCCGGTGGCGGGCAGGGGCGCGCTGGCTTTGGCGCCGGAGGCGGTGACGCCGACACCGAACAGCTTGCGCAGGATGAGGCCCGCCCAGGGCTCCAGCGGGTCCATGTGGACCACGCGGTAGTCCGTCAGCTTGGCGCGCTTGGCGGCGGCGGCCACCGCATCCTCCAGCCCGCCGATGTGATCGACGAGATTGAGCTTGCGGGCGGCGATGCCGCTCCACGGGCGGCCCTGGCCGGCGGCGTCGGCCTGGTCGATGGAGATGTTGCGGTTGTTGGCGACGATGCCGAGGAACCGCCGGTAGGTGTTCTCCACCGTCGTCTGCACGATGCGGCGCGCGTCCGGGTTCAGCGGGCGGGTGAGGTCGCCGATGTCCGACAGCGGCGTGGTGCCGACGCCGTCCGACTGGATGCCCACCATGCCGAGGGTGCGCTCGAAGGTGGGGAGGATGCCGAACACGCCGATGGAGCCGGTGACCGTGGACGGCTCGGCCCAGATTTCGTCCGTGCCCGCCGCGACCCAGTAGCCGCCGGAGGCCGCCACCGACCCCATGGAGGTGATGATCGGCAGCCCCTTCACCCGCGCCTGCATCAGCTGCTCGCGGATGGCCTCGGCGGCGGTGGCGGAGCCGCCCGGGGAGTCGACGCGCACCACCAGCGCCTTGACGGAGTCTTCCTCCACCGCCTGGCGGATCATGCGGGCAATGGTGTCGCCGCCTGCCATGCCCGGAGGGGCCTCGCCGTCAACGATCTCGCCGCTCACGTAGATGACGCCGACGGCGTCGCCCTTGGTCTTGTCCTGATCCGCGGTGGCGGCGAGGTAGGTGGAGAGGTCCACCTGGGCATATGTGGAGAGGCCGTCCGCGTCCTTGCCTTCGCCCACCAGCCCCTGCATGTGCTCGATGAACCCGGCGTAGGCGCTCAGCTTGTCCACCGCCTTTTTCTGGACCGCGAATTCGGCCAAGTCGCCGCCATTGGCCGCGATGCTGTCGGCGGCGGTGGCGATGGTCTCGGTCAGGTGGAAATCGCGCGCCTTGCGGGCGGCTTCCACATCCTGGGTGTAGTTGCCCCACAGGTCCGCGTAGAGCGACTGCATGGACTCCCGCGCGGCGTCGGACATGCCGTCGCGGGTGTAGGGCTCGACGAAGGACTTGTATTTTCCGGCCTGGAACACGTTGACTGTCACCTTCAGCCGGTCGAGCGCGTCCTTCATGTAGACATTGTACTGGCCGTAGCCGGTGAGCAGCACGCCGCCCATGGGGTGCAGCCAGATCTCGTCGGCGAGGCTCGCCAAATAATATTGCGGCTCGGTGTAATAGCGGCCGTAGGCGTAAACCGGCTTGCCCGCTGCCTTGAAGCGCTTGATCGCCGCCGCCACGTTTTCCAGCGCGCCGGGCCCGGCGCCGTAGAAGCCGTCCAGCTCCAGCGTCAGGGCCTTGATCCGGTCATCCTTCGCGGCGCGGTCGATGCCCTTGATCACGTCGCGCAGCAGCGTCTCGGGGATCAGGCCCTCGCCGCCGCCCAGCAGCACCAGGGGATCGGCGGCGGAGCGCTGCTCGACCAGGTAGCCTTCGAGCTTCAGCACGAGCGCGGCCTTCTCCGGCACCGTCTTGTCGGTGGCCGGGGAGAGAAGCGCGATCACCCCCAGAAGGATCAGCACGGCGAGGACGCCGAAGACCAGATCCTTGAGGAAAACAAACGCACGCCAGAGCATTTTCAGAAAATCGAGCATGTGACAGCCATTCGGGCATGATGAAAAAGGAAGCAGACGGATAGACCGGACCGGCCCGCCGGGGGTATTTTCCGGGGCGGCATGTCCGGTGCAGAACTGCGTCCTGCTGCGGCGGAGATTAGCGCATTTATCACGACATTAAATGCACTTCCTGTCGGAATATCGCGGGCCGGGTTCTTGACTCGACAAAAATGCCACCTCATATGCGGACAGACCATTAGCACTCGAATTCGGCGAGTGCTAATGACGAGAATTCAAGAGCAACCGACCGGGGGCCGCTGTCGGTCTGGTCCTCGTTTGAGAACGAAGAGGTGACTGCATGTCTTTCCGTCCCCTGCACGATCGAGTGCTGGTGCGTCGTGTCGAGTCCGAGGAAAAGACCGCCGGTGGCATCATCATTCCGGATAGCGCCAAGGAAAAGCCGCAGGAAGGCGTCATCGTGGCCGTCGGCACCGGGATCCGCGACGAGGCGGGCAACATCACGCCGCTGGACGTGAAGCCGGGTGACCGCGTGCTGTTCGGCAAGTGGTCCGGCACCGAGGTCAAGATCAACGGCGAAGAGCTGCTGATCATGAAGGAGTCGGACATCATGGGCGTGATCGAGGGCGTCGCCGCTCCGAAGGCTGCCCCGAAGGCTGCTCCGAAAGCCGCTCCGAAGGCTGCCGCTGCTGCTCCGGCTCCGGCCAAGCGCGGCCGTCCGAAGGGTTCGACCAAGGCTGCCGCTCCGGCTTCGGCCCCGGCCAAGCGCGGTCGTCCCAAGAAGAAGTAATTCTCCCCTGAATTTCCCCGAATTCCGTTTTTTGAGGAGCTGATATCATGGCAGCCAAAGAGGTAAAATTCGCCCGCGACGCCCGCGAGCGCATTCTGCGCGGCGTGGACATCCTGGCGGACGCCGTGAAGGTGACGCTGGGCCCGAAGGGCCGCAACGTGGTGATCGAGAAGTCCTTCGGCGCGCCGCGCATCACGAAGGACGGTGTGTCGGTCGCCAAGGAAATCGAACTGAAGGACAAGTTCGAGAACATGGGCGCCCAGATGGTCCGCGAAGTGGCTTCGCGCACCAATGACCTGGCCGGCGACGGCACCACCACCGCCACCGTGCTGGCGCAGGCCATTGTCCGCGAGGGCATGAAGTCGGTGGCCGCCGGCATGAACCCGATGGACCTGAAGCGCGGCATCGACATCGCCGTCGCCAAGGTGGTCGAGGACCTGAAGAAGCGCTCGCGCCCGGTGAAGAACTCGGCCGAGATCGCCCAGGTCGGCACCATCTCCGCCAACGGCGAGGCCGAGATCGGCAAGATGATCGCCCAGGCCATGGACAAGGTGGGCAAGGAAGGCGTCATCACCGTCGAGGAAGCCAAGGGTCTCGACAGCGAGCTGGACGTGGTCGAGGGCATGCAGTTCGACCGCGGCTACCTGTCGCCGTACTTCATCACCAACCCGGAGAAGATGCTCGTCGAGCTGGAGAACCCGTACGTTCTCATCTTCGAGAAGAAGCTCTCCAACCTCCAGTCCATGCTGCCGATCCTCGAGGGCGTGGTGCAGTCGGGCCGTCCGCTGCTCATCATCGCCGAGGACGTCGAGGGCGAGGCGCTGGCCACCCTCGTGGTCAACCGTCTGCGCGGCGGCCTGAAGGTTGCGGCCGTCAAGGCGCCGGGCTTCGGTGACCGCCGCAAGGCCATGCTGGAGGACATCGCCATCCTGACCGCTGGCGAGCTGGTCTCCGAAGACCTCGGCATCAAGCTCGAGAACGTGACCCTCAACATGCTGGGCCGCGCCAAGAAGGTCACGATCGACAAGGAAAACACCACGATCGTTGGCGGCGCCGGCAAGCCGGCCGACATCAAGGCCCGCGTCGAGCAGATCCGTGCCCAGATCGAGACCACCACGTCCGACTACGACCGCGAGAAGCTCCAGGAGCGTCTCGCCAAGCTGGCCGGCGGCGTGGCCGTGATCAAGGTGGGCGGCGCGACCGAGGTCGAGGTGAAGGAGCGCAAGGACCGCGTGGACGATGCGCTGCACGCCACCCGCGCCGCGGTTGAGGAAGGCATCGTGCCGGGCGGCGGCACCGCGCTGCTCTACGCCACCCGCGTGCTCGACAAGCTGAAGGGTGCCAACGACGACCAGACCCGCGGCATCGACATCATCCGCCGCGCGCTGCAGGCGCCGGTGCGCCAGATCGCCGAGAACGCCGGCTTCGACGGCGCGGTGGTCGCGGGCAAGCTGCTCGACAGCAAGGGCACCGAGATCGGCTTCAACGCCCAGACCGAGAAGTACGAGGATCTGGTGAAGGCCGGCGTGATCGACCCGACCAAGGTCGTCCGCACCGCGCTTCAGGACGCCGCGTCGGTGGCGGGTCTCCTCATCACCACCGAGGCGACCATTGCCGAACTGCCGAAGGACGAAACCCCGATGCCGGCCATGCCGGGCGGCATGGGCGGTATGGGCGGCATGGACTTCTAAGTCCCGCCGTTCACAGAACGCTGAGGGGAAAGGCCGCCGGAGCGCTCCGGCGGCCTTTTTCTTTGCCGCGCTTTCCTTTCCGCATCCGCGCTTCGGACGTGTTCGTCGCGGGGCGGCATGGCGTCAGGAATATATGCCTCTCCCGCCGCGCGCGGGGCCGGGCGTAGAATGGCCGGGACGGGAAGCGCCCAATCGCGCCCCTGGTTGGCGGCCCGTCTCAATGGCCAGCGTAGGGCCAGGGAGGGGAAGTCCAGTTCCGGTCGATTTGCCCCCAGGACACCGCCGCCGCCTGCACCGGCGCTGTGGATCTGCCAGAGGACGGAACTGGACTCCCGACTCTCCCCCCATCAACTGGATAATATTATTGCTGTAAAAATATTGCCCCGCTTCGCCCCGGGGGTATGATGACGGGCATCCGACAATTCTCCGAACGGGTGTTCCATGATTGCCTTGCGCGCGGCGATGGCCGCCCTTTTCCTCTCCGCAGCCTCGGCGGCCGTGCTGGCCCCGGTTGCAACCTCCTCCTCCACCGCTGCGGCGGCCGAAGCCGGGTCGTCCCTGCCGCGCTATGCGGCGCGCGACCTGTTCGACCTCGAATACGCAGACGATCCGCAGATCTCGCCGGACGGGCGCCACATCGTCTACGTGCGCGTCAGCATGGACATCATGACCGACCGCGCGCGCCGGAACCTGTGGATCATCGACACCGCCACCGGCGAGCAGCGGCCGCTGCTCTCGGGCGCGCAGAACTATGCCAGCCCGCGCTGGTCGCCGGACGGGAAGCGCCTCGCCTACGTCTCGGCCGCCGAAGGCTCGGCGCAGGTCTATGTGCGCTGGATGGATACGGGCCAGACCGCGCGGGTGACCAACCTGCCCGAGGGGCCGTCCAACCTCGCCTGGTCGCCGGACGGCAAATGGCTCGCCTTCACCATGTTCGTGCCGGAGGACAAGAAGCCGCTCGCCGCCATGCCGATCAAGCCGGAAGGCGCCAAGTGGGGCGCCGCGCCCCGGGTGATCGATGACGTCATCTACCGCATCGACGGCGCGGGCTATCTGCAAAGCGGCTTCACCCAGCTGTTCGTCGCGCCCGCCGACGGCGGCAGCCCGCGCCAGCTGACCACCGGCCGCTATGATCATCGCGGCACGCCGGAGTGGACCCCGGACGGGCAGAGCATCCTCATCTCCGCCAACCGCCGGGACGATGCGGCCTACCAGCTCAACAACAGCGAGGTGTACGAGGTCCGTCTGGCGGACGGCAGCATCCGCCAGCTCACCGACCGCAACGGGCCGGACGTGAGCCCGCTGGTCTCGCCCGACGGCAAGCGCATCGCCCTCCTCGGCTACGACGACCGCAAGCTCGGCTACCAGGTCACCCGGCTGGAGGTGATGGACCGGGACGGCAGCAACCGCCGCGTCCTCTCTGCCAGCCTGGACCGGGACGTGGAAAACCCGGTCTGGCGGGCGGACGGCAAGGGCCTCTACTTCCAGTATGACGACAAGGGCGTGACCAAACTGGCCGAGATCGACCTCGACGGCCGGGTGCGGGTGCTGGCCTCCAACCTCGGCGGCACGGACATCGGCCGGCCCTACAGCAGCAGCACCTTCTCGGTCTCCGGCAACGGGAAGATCGCCTTCCTCACCACCTCGCCCAAGCGCCCGGCGGACGTCGCCCTCTACAACGGCGGCAAGGTGCGGCAGCTGACGGCGCTCAACGAAGACGTGCTGGCCTACCGCGACCTCGCCGACGCGGAGGAACTGTGGGTCAAGTCCTCCGCCGACGGGCAGGACATCCAGGCCTGGCTGATGAAGCCGCCCGGCTTCGACCCCAGCAAGAAATATCCGCTGATCCTCGAAATCCACGGTGGACCGTTCGCCAACTACGGCCCCCGCTTCGGCGCGGAAATGCAGGTCTACGCCGCCGCGGGCTACGTGGTGGTCTACGCCAACCCGCGCGGCTCCACCAGCTACGGCGAGGCCTTCGGCAACCTCATCCACCACAACTACCCGAGCCAGGACTACGACGACCTGATGAGCGTGGTGGACGCCGCCATCGCCAAGGGCTTCGTGGACGAAAACAACCTGTTCGTCACCGGCGGCTCGGGCGGCGGCGTGCTGACGGCGTGGATCGTCGGCAAAACCGACCGCTTCCGCGCCGCCGTGGTGTCCAAGCCGGTCATCAACTGGACCAGCTTCGCCCTGACGGCCGACATGGCACCCTTCTTCACCCAGTACTGGTTCCCGGCCATGCCGTGGGAAGCGCCGGACCACTACTGGAAACGCTCACCGCTGTCGCTCGTCGGCAACGTCAAGACACCCACCATGCTGCTGACCGGCGAATCGGACTTCCGGACACCCATCTCGGAAACCGAACAGTTCTACCAGGCGCTCAAACTGCGCCAGGTCGATACCGCCATGGTGCGCATCCCCGAAGCCTCCCACGGCATGGACAGCCGCCCGACCCAGCTCATCGCCAAGAACCTCAACATCCTCGCCTGGTTCGAGAAATACCGGGTGGAGACGAAGTGAGCCTGGGGGGAGAGCGGAGTTTCAAGAGGGGAAAAGAAAGAGTGTTTGCAGGAGGGGTAAGCCCCTCCTGCAACAAATTCCTCTTCAAACGAGGATCTTTCTGCACGGAAACCGGCAAGGAAAAAGGCAGCCAGGGAGGGGCTGCCTTTCTCTGTGTTGGTGCGGTCTGTTCGCGGCCTGGCGATCAGCTGCGGTAGTCGCCGTTGATGCTGATGTAGCCGTGGGTGAGGTCGCAGGTGTAGACGGTGGCGCTGGCGTCGCCCACGCCCACGTTCACGTCGATGACGATGTTGCGGCCCTGGAGGTGTTCGGCGACCGGGGTTTCGTCGTAGCCCTCGACGCGGAGGCCGTTGCGGCAGATGACTGTGCCGCCGAAGGCGACGGACAGCTTGTTCGGGTCGATGAGCGGCCCGGCCTTGCCGACGGCCATGACGATGCGGCCCCAGTTGGCGTCCGCGCCGGCGATGGCGGTCTTGACCAGCGGCGAGTTGCCGATGGCGAGGCCCAGGGTGCGGGCGTCCTCGAAGGACCGGGCACCCGCGACGTTGATGGTGATGAACTTCTGCGCGCCCTCGCCGTCCTTCACCACCAGGGTCGCCAGTTCGAGGCAGGCTGCGTACAGCTTCGCCCGGAAGTCGGCGAGGCGGGGGTCGGCGGCGTCGGTGACCGGCGCGTGGCCCGCCCGGTGAGTCGCGAAGATCTGCACGGTGTCGGAGGTGGAGGTGTCGCCGTCCACCGTGATGCAGTTGAAGGTCTTTTCCACTGCCTCGTGCAGCAGGGCATCGAGCACGTCCGCCGGGAGCTTCGCATCCGTGAACAGGTAGCCGAGCATGGTCGCCATGTTGGGCTGGATCATGCCCGAGCCCTTGACGAAGCCGGACAGGGTCACCGCCACGCCGTCAATGGTGGCCGTGTGGGTGGTGCCCTTGGGGTAGGTGTCCGTCGTCATGATGGCGCGGGCGGCCGCCTCCCACACGGCAGGCTCCGCCGCAGGCCGGGCCGATTCGAGCGCGGCGGGCAGGGCGTCGATAAGCGTCTGTGCCGGGAATGGCTCGCCGATCACCCCGGTGGCCGAGAACTGAATGGCCTCGGGCGCGCAGCCCAGCTGCGCCGCCAGCCCCTCCGCAATGGCGCGGCAGGCGCCGTCGCCATCGGCACCGGTGCCAGCGGTGGAGTTGCCCGCCGTCACGATCAGCGCCCGGGTCTGGCCCCCGGCGGCCTTCATGGCATTGCGGCACCAGTGCACGGCCGGGCTTGCGGTCAGCGACTTGGTGTAGACACCCGCCGCCGTGGCTCCCTCCGGAAACAGGGCGACCAGCAGGTCATTGCGGCCGGGCTTGTAGCGGATTCCGGCATAGGTCATGCCGAAAGCAACACCCGCCACAGGGGCGAGGGTCGGGAAATGAGCTGGCGCAAGCGGAGAGACCGCAAGATCATGGGCCATGGCGCTATCCGTTCAATCGAAACTCATATCTGGAGGGCACAGCCCTGCCGGGTGCGGACAATGGTGGAGGCTCGCGGTTTTTGCAACGCTCTGTGTGGCGGTTTGGGTTGGTTCGGGGTTTGGTTGTCGAGGGTTTGAGTGGTCCGGGTTTGCAGAAGGGTCTTGGACCCTCTTGGCAACCTCCCTTTCGTGTTCAGGGGCCGCACCTGAAACGGACCGGGGCGTCCTCTGGACACCAGAGTGAAAGGGCCGCGTTTCCGGGGCCTGGCTTATGGGCAGGCAAGTGCTCCTTAAAATCATTCAAGGCGGTATGGCCGTCAGGGGAGGAGCACAGGTGCTGATCCGGGGCGCGGCCCAATGGACCACGTCCAGCAGGCGCAAGGCTCTCCCCATGTGCGGCCCCCTAACGACAAGGGAGCGCGAGGGTCCGCGACCCTCGCATCCTCAATTAATTGTACCGGCTAAATTAATTATACCGGCTTAATCCGACCGGGCGATCAGCCGCGGCGGCTGCGCCAGCGTTGGGCCAGTCGCCAGCGCCAGATCATGTCCACGACGAAGTAGCTGATGAGGGCGGACACCAGGCCGATGACGACCAGGCCGATGGCGGTTGCGCCCAGGATCATGGGGGCTTCCGACCACAGGGATGACAGCGAGCTGAGGACCTCCTGGTGTTCGTCCGCCAGGCCGAAGACGTGGAGGGTTCGCATCCCGATGGTGTGGGCGATGAACAGGATGGGCGGCGTGGTGATGGGGTTGGTGATGAAGGTGGCCAGGGCCGCCACCGCCACGTTGGCGCGGAACGGCACGGAGGCCAGCGCGGCGAACACTGTCTGCGCCACCGGGGTGATGAATGCGAAGAGCATGCCGATCGCCACACCGCGCGCGACGGAGCGGCGGTTGAGGTGCCACAGCGAGCCATGCGCGAAATGCCGGGCGAAGGGCCGCATTGCGCGGGAGGCGAGGATTTCCTCACGCTTTGGCAGGCGTTTTTTCCAGAACGACATGGCGGTTACTCGGGGAACTGCGACAAAAGAAGGTCTCCATTTCGTTATGCCGGATTCTCATACCCAGGGAAAGTGACTAGGCCGTTACCCTGGCCGAACCTGTCGCATATTTCAGCCGCGCTGTCGGACGGGCCCGTTCGGAACGGGGGCGTATCACGGCTGGCGTTGACAGGGTCCGGGCGGCTTCCTATCTGCACCAAGGCAATATCGGGTTTCAAAAGGCTGTTCTCAAGCCTCAGGGTCCGCTAAACAGCCCATCACTCTTATCCAATACTGGGGTAGCTTCATGCTCGGATTGGGCGCGATCGCGCGGCGTATTTTCGGTTCGTCCAACGAACGGTATATCAAATCGCTGCGCTCCATAGTTTCTCGCATCAACAGCCTGGAGCCGCAAATCTCCGCCCTGTCCGATGACGAACTGAAGGCGCAGACGGACAAGTTCAAGGCGCGGCTCGCCGCTGGCGAAACGCTGGATGACCTGCTGCCCGAGGCCTTTGCCACGGTGCGCGAGGCGGCCAGGCGTGTGCTCGGCCAGCGCCATTATGACGTGCAGCTCATCGGCGGCATCGTGCTTCACCGGGGCGAGATCGCCGAGATGCGCACCGGCGAGGGCAAGACGCTGGTCGCCACCCTGCCGGTCTATCTGAACGCGCTCACCGGCAAGGGCGTGCACGTGGTGACGGTGAACGACTACCTGGCCAGCCGCGACGCCGGCATGATGGGCAAGGTCTACAACTTCCTCGGCCTCAGCGTGGGCGTCATCGTCCACGGCCTCACCGACGAGGAGCGCCGCGCCGCCTACGCGGCCGACATCACCTACGGCACGAACAACGAGTTCGGCTTCGACTACCTGCGCGACAACATGAAGTACGCGCTGGACCAGATGGTGCAGCGGCCCTTCAACTTCGCCATCGTGGACGAGGTGGACTCCATCCTCATCGACGAGGCGCGCACGCCGCTCATCATCTCCGGCCCCACCGAGGACAAGTCGGAGCTGTACATCCAGGTCGACGCCATCGTGAAGCAGCTGGTGGCGGAGGACTACGAGGTCGACGAGAAGCAGAAGTCGGTCATCCTGACGGAGAGCGGCACCGAGAAGGCCGAGCGCATGCTGGAGGCCGCCGGGCTGCTCAAGTCCGAGAACCTCTACGACTTCGAGAACACCCAGGTGGTGCACCACCTGAACCAGGCGCTGCGCGCCAATGTGCTGTTCCACCGCGAGACCGACTACATCGTGCGCGGCGGCAAGGTGGTCATCATCGACGAGTTCACCGGCCGCATGATGGAGGGCCGCCGCTGGTCGGACGGCCTGCACCAGGCGGTGGAAGCCAAGGAAGGCGTGGAGATCCAGCCGGAGAACCAGACGCTGGCCTCCATCACCTTCCAGAACTACTTCCGTATGTACCCCAAGCTGGCGGGCATGACCGGTACCGCCGCCACCGAGGCGCAGGAATTCTTCGACATCTACAAGCTGAATGTCGTCGAGATCCCCACCAACGTTCCGGTGCAGCGCCGCGACGAGCACGACGAGTTCTACCGCACCGCGCAGGAGAAGTTCGCGGCCATCGTCAAGGCGATCCGCGAGGCGCAGGCGCGTGGCCAGCCGGTGCTGGTGGGCACGGTCTCGATCGAGAAGTCCGAGATGCTCTCGGAGTACCTCAAGAAGGAGGGCGTGCCGCACACGGTGCTGAACGCCCGCTACCACGAGCAGGAAGCCCACATCGTGGCGCAGGCGGGCCGCAAGGGCGCGGTGACCATCGCCACCAACATGGCGGGCCGCGGCACCGACATCCAGCTCGGCGGCAACGTGGACTTCCGCCTGAACGACGAATACAGCCACGTCACCGACCCGGAGGAGCTGGCGCGCATCCGCAAGCAGCTTGAGGCCGAGGTGGAAGCCGAGCGCCAGGAGGTGCTGGCGGCGGGCGGCCTGTTCGTGCTGGGCACCGAGCGGCACGAGAGCCGGCGCATCGACAACCAGCTGCGCGGCCGTGCCGGCCGCCAGGGCGACCCGGGCCTGTCCAAGTTCTACCTGTCGCTGCAGGACGACCTGCTGCGCATCTTCGGGCCGCAGACCCGCATGGACGCCATGCTTGTGAAGCTGGGCCTGCAAGAGGGCGAGGCCATCATCCACCCGTGGATCAACAAGGCCATCGAGAAGGCGCAGCACAAGGTGGAGGCGCGGAACTACGACATCCGCAAGCAGCTGCTCCAGTACGACGACGTGATGAACGACCAGCGCAAGGTGGTCTACGACCAGCGCCGGGACATCATGGAGTCCGATTCGGTCACCGACATCGTCAACGACATGCGGGCCGAGACCATCAACGCCATCGTCGCCGATGCCTGCCCGCCCAACTCGTACCCCGAGCAGTGGGACGTGGCCGGCCTCAAGGCGGAGGTGGAGCGCATCTTCGGCCTTGATCTGCCGATCGAGGCGTGGGTGCAGGAGGAGGCGGTCGATCCGGCAATGCTGGAGGAGCGCATCGCCGAGGCGGCCAACCAGCAGATCCAGGAAAAGATCGCCATGATCGGCGAGGATCTGTGGCGGCAGATCGAGAAGAGCCTGCTGCTCCAGTCCATCGACCAGCACTGGAAGGAGCATCTGGCGACGCTGGATGCCCTGCGGCAGGTCATCCACCTGCGCGCCTACGCCCAGCGCAACCCGCTGAACGAGTACAAGTCGGAAGCCTTCGCGCTGTTCGAGCGCATGCTCTCCGCCGTGCGCGCGCACGTCTCCGAGCTGACCTCGCGGGTGCACTTTCAGGCCCCGCCGCCGCTGGAGGTGCCGCAGAACATCACCCCGACCCATGCGGACCCGTTCACAGGCCAGAACGAGCTGGAGCCCGCGGCGGGCTTCTCCTTCGGGGCCGTGCCCACGGGCGTGCTCACCATGGCGGCGCTGACGCCGGCGGAGGTGGAGAACGCCCGGGCGGTGGCGGAGCAGTTCGGTCCCGGCTTCAACCCGGAGGACCCGGCGACCTGGGACCAGTTCCTCTCCCGCAACTCGCCGTGCCCCTGCGGCTCGGGCCAGAAGTTCAAGCACTGCCACGGCCGCGACTGACGGCGGCGAACAGATGCCGTGGCCGGCAGGCCGCCGGCAGGCGGACAAGGCACAGCGCAGCGCAGTGAAGGCGCGGGGCGGGCGTTGGCGTCCCCCCGCGCCTCCGTTCTGTCTGCCGGGCGGCGTGCCTGCCTGACGGGAACGCCCGGGCCGAATCACCCGATTGGAGAGGACAGCGGACCGCTCGCGGCCACCCGAATCTCCCGCGCCAACCGATTCGGGAATGCCTCCGTTTTCAGACATTTCGGCCCGGCGAATCTCCGGCCACGCTCCGCTTGGCGAAGGCCTGACGGACGCCCGGCCCCCCTGATCGGGCGCGCGCGCCCGTGCGGCAGACCTTTTGCGCCGGGGCCGATGCTGACCCTTTCAATGCATATTCATATTTGCTAATTTTCTTGCGTTCTGTTGCCTGGCAACGGGACAAGCCGGGCAGCCCGGTCCGCCCCGCCGCAAAGCCAGCTTTGGAAGAATCCCGTTGACGGGGCGCGGCCACGGCAATATAAGCCGCCGTCGCTCGCGGGTTGGTGGTCGGCGTACGTCCGAAACGCTGCCTGGAACGAGCTTGAGAGCTGACAGACGGAGTTGTATTGCGCGCTGGCCTCTGGAAGGGCAGGAAAAGGCGGCCCGTCCAGGCTCCGTTTTTTTATGCGCAAGCCTGCTTCGTTAACGGGCAGATAGAGATTGTGAGGCGGTAAAGGATGCCGACGATTAACCAGCTGGTCCGCAAGGGCCGCGAACCGCAGAAGGCTCGCAACAAGGTGCCGGCCATGGAGGCCTGCCCCCAGAAGCGCGGCGTCTGCACGCGTGTCTACACGACGACCCCGAAGAAGCCGAACTCGGCGCTTCGCAAGGTCGCCAAGGTGCGTCTGACCAACGGTTACGAAGTGATCGGCTACATCCCTGGCGAGGGCCACAACCTGCAGGAGCACTCGGTTGTGCTGATCCGCGGCGGTCGTGTGAAGGACTTGCCGGGCGTGCGTTACCACATCCTCCGCGGTGTGCTCGATACCCAGGGCGTCAAGGACCGTCGCCAGAGCCGTTCGAAGTACGGCGCCAAGCGGCCGAAATAAGGAGTTTGACCGATGGCTCGTCGTCGTCGTCCCGAAAAGCGCGAAGTTCTCCCCGATCCGAAGTACGGGGATGTCGTGCTGACCAAGTTCATGAACAGCGTGATGGAGCAGGGCAAGAAGTCGGTTGCCGAGCGCATCCTGTACGGTGCCCTTGATGCCATCGAGCAGCGCCTGAAGCGCGAGCCGATGGAAGTGTTCCACGCTGCCCTCGACAACGTGCGTCCGGGCATCGAGGTTCGTTCGCGTCGCGTTGGCGGCGCCACCTACCAGGTTCCGGTGGAAGTCCGTCCGGAGCGCGCCCAGGCCCTCGCCATCCGCTGGCTGGTGCAGGCGGCCCGCAACCGCTCGGAGAACACCATGGCCGCGCGCCTGTCCGCCGAGCTCATCGACGCTTCGAACAACCGTGGCACTGCCGTGAAGAAGCGGGAAGACACGCACCGTATGGCCGAGGCCAACCGGGCGTTCTCGCACTACCGCTGGTAAACTGTTCGCCCCAAGGATCGTATTATGTCCCGCACCCATCCGCTCGAGCGCTATCGCAACATCGGCATCATGGCCCACATCGATGCCGGCAAGACGACCACGACCGAGCGCATCCTGTACTACACCGGTAAGAGCCACAAGATCGGCGAGGTGCATGACGGCGCCGCGACGATGGACTGGATGGAGCAGGAGCAGGAGCGTGGCATCACGATCACTTCTGCGGCGACCACCTGCTTCTGGCGCGACCACCGCATCAACATCATCGACACTCCGGGTCACGTGGACTTCACCGTCGAGGTGGAGCGCTCGCTGCGCGTGCTCGACGGCGCCATCACCGCGTTCGACGGCGTGGCCGGCGTTGAGCCGCAGTCGGAGACCGTGTGGCGTCAGGCGGACAAGTACCGCGTGCCGCGCATGTGCTACGTGAACAAGCTGGACCGCACCGGCGCCAACTTCGAGCGCTGCGTGAAGATGATCCAGGACCGCCTGGGCGTGCGCACCGCCGTGCTGTACCTGCCCATCGGTGCCGAATCCGACTTCATCGGTCTGGTGGACCTGGTGCACAACCGCGCCATCGTGTGGCAGGACGATTCGCTGGGTGCGAAGTTCGAATACAAGGAAATCCCGGCTGACATGGCCGAGGCCGCCGCTCTGGCCCGCAACGAGCTGATCGAGCTCGCGGTGGAGCAGGACGAGGCCGTGATGGAAGCCTACCTGGAAGGCCAGGAGCCGGACATCGACACCCTGAAGCGCCTGATCCGCAAGGGCACCATCGCGTTCGACTTCGTGCCGGTTCTGTGCGGTTCGTCGTTCAAGAACAAGGGCGTGCAGCCGCTGCTGGACGCGGTGGTGGACTACCTGCCCTCGCCGCTGGACATTCCGCCGGTGCAGGGCGTGCTGCCGGACGGCACCGAGGACTCCCGCGAGACCTCCGACGACGCGCCGTTCTCGGGTCTGGCCTTCAAGATCATGAACGACCCGTTCGTGGGCTCGCTCACCTTCGTGCGCATCTACTCGGGCGTGCTGGAGTCCGGCACCACCGTGACCAACGCCACGAAGGGCAAGAAGGAAAAGATCGGCCGCATGCTGCTGATGCATGCGAACCACCGCGAGGACATCAAGGAAGCCCGCGCCGGCGACATCATCGCCGTCTGCGGCCTCAAGGAAACGATCACCGGCGACACCCTGTGTGCCAACAACAAGCCGATCATCCTTGAGTCGATGGACTTCCCCGACCCGGTGATCGAGGTCGCCGTCGAGCCGAAGACCAAGGCCGACCAGGAGAAGATGGGCACCGCCCTGCACCGCCTGGCGCAGGAAGACCCGTCGTTCCGCGTGTCGATCGACCACGAGTCCGGCCAGACCATCATCAAGGGCATGGGCGAACTCCACCTGGAGATCATCGTCGACCGCATGAAGCGCGAGTTCAAGGTCGAGGCCAACGTCGGCGCGCCGCAGGTGGCCTACCGCGAGACGCTGAAGAAGGCGGTCGAGGTCGACTACACCCACAAGAAGCAGTCGGGCGGTTCGGGTCAGTTCGGCCGCGTGAAGGTGGTCGTGTCCCCGGGCGAGCTGGGTTCGGGCATCACCTTCATCGACGAGATCAAGGGCGGTGTCATTCCGAAGGAATACATCCCGGCGATCGAGAAGGGTATGCGCGAAGTGGCGGCCTCCGGCACGCTCATCGGCTTCCCGCTCATCGACTTCGAGATCCGTCTGGTGGACGGCGCGTACCACGATGTGGACTCCAGCGCGCTGGCGTTCGAAATTGCCGGCCGTGGCGCGATGCGTGAAGTCGCCCAGAAGGCGGGCATCAAGATCCTCGAGCCGATCATGAAGGTCGAGGTTGTCACGCCGGAAGATTTCATGGGCGACGTGATCGGCGACCTGAACTCGCGGCGCGGACAGATCCAGGGTACGGACTCGCGCGGCAACGCGCAGGTCGTGACGGCGATGGTTCCCTTGGCCAACATGTTCGGCTATGTGAACCAGCTGCGTGGCTTCACGCAGGGTCGCGCGCAATACTCCATGGTTTTCAGTCACTATGATGAAGTGCCCGCCAACGTGGCGGAAGAAGTTAAGGCGAAGTTTGCTTAAGCCTGAGCAAACCCACTGCCGAAACAGGACCTGTCGAGAAGAGGTAAAGCACAATGGCCAAGGCTAAATTCGAGCGGACCAAACCGCACTGCAATATCGGCACGATCGGTCACGTCGACCACGGCAAGACGTCGCTGACCGCGGCGATCACCAAGGTCTTGGCCGAAAAGGGCGGTGCCCAGTTCGTTGACTACGCGAACATCGACAAGGCGCCGGAAGAGCGCGCCCGCGGCATCACCATCTCCACCTCGCACGTGGAGTACGAGACCGACACCCGCCACTATGCGCACGTGGACTGCCCGGGGCACGCCGACTACGTGAAGAACATGATCACCGGTGCGGCGCAGATGGACGGCGCCATCCTGGTGGTGTCCGCTGCTGACGGCCCGATGCCGCAGACCCGCGAGCACATCCTGCTCGCCCGTCAGGTCGGCGTGCCGGCTCTGGTGGTGTTCCTGAACAAGGTTGACCAGGTTGACGATCCGGAGCTCCTGGAGCTGGTCGAGCTCGAAATCCGCGAGCTGCTGTCCAAGTACGAGTTCCCGGGCGACGAGATCCCCATCGTTGCCGGTTCGGCCCTGTGCGCCCTCGAGGACCGCAACCCGGAGATCGGCCGTGAAGCCGTTCTGAAGCTGATGGCCGAGGTGGACCGCTACATCCCGCAGCCGCAGCGTCCGGTCGACAAGGCCTTCCTGATGCCGATCGAAGACGTGTTCTCGATCTCCGGCCGCGGCACCGTGGTGACCGGCCGCGTCGAGACCGGCGTGATCAAGGTTGGCGAGGAAGTCGAGATCGTCGGCCTGCGCGAGACCAAGAAGACCGTCGTCACCGGCGTTGAAATGTTCCGCAAGCTGCTCGACCAGGGCGAGGCTGGCGACAACATCGGCGCCCTGCTGCGCGGCGTTGGCCGTGACGAGGTGGAGCGTGGTCAGGTTCTGGCCAAGCCGGGCACCATCACCCCGCACACCAAGTTCACTGCCGAGACCTACGTGCTGTCGAAGGAAGAAGGCGGCCGTCACACGCCGTTCTTCGGCAACTACCGTCCGCAGTTCTACTTCCGCACCACCGACGTCACCGGCCAGGTCACCCTGCCGGAGGGCACCGAGATGGTGATGCCGGGCGACAACGTCACCCTGACCGTCCAGCTGATCGCTCCGATCGCCATGGACCAGGGTCTGCGCTTCGCCATCCGTGAGGGCGGCCGCACCGTCGGCGCCGGCGTGGTGAGCCAGATCATCGAGTAAAAACGCTTACCGCCGCTCGGGCTCAAAAAAGTTTGTCTTTTTTGGCCCGAGCGGCTTTCGCTTTTTCTATTTGTGGGATATGAACGCCGGCCGCTTCCGGACGACTCGAAGCGGAACTGTGCAGTTACGTTGACGAAGGGTCTGACCCATGGAAACGCAGAACATCCGGATCCGGCTGAAAGCCTTTGACCACCGGGTGCTTGACCAGGCGACGGGTGAAATCGCGATGACCGCCAAGCGGACCGGCGCACTCGTTCGCGGGCCGATTCCGCTGCCGACCCGGATCGAAAAGTTTACGGTCAACCGGTCGCCGCACATCGACAAGAAGAGCCGCGAGCAGTTTGAGGTTCGCACCTACAAGCGCCTGCTGGACATTGTCGATCCGACGCCGCAGACGGTTGACGCGCTGATGAAGCTTGATCTGGCTGCGGGCGTGGACGTTGAGATTAAGCTGCAGGCCTAACAATTCTGCAGCGTCACGCTTGCCGGATGGTCCGGCAAGCCTCTGAAGAAGGAGAGAAGGTGCGATGCGCACCGGTGTTATTGCAAAGAAGGTGGGCATGACCCGCCTGTTCCAGGAGGACGGACGGCACGTGCCGGTTACCGTTCTCGCGCTGGAGGGCTGCCAGGTGGTTGCCCACCGCACGGTCGAGAAGGACGGCTACACGGCGGTTCAGCTCGGCGCCGGCACGGTCAAGGTGAAGAACCTGACCAAGCCCGAGCGCGGGCATTTCGCCAAGCAGCAGGTTGAGCCGAAGCGCAAGCTGGCCGAATTCCGCGTCGCCGAGGATGCCCTCGTCGAAGTCGGCGCGACGATTTCGGCCGATCATTTTGTGCCGGGCCAGCTGGTCGACGTGTCGGGCGACACCATCGGTAAGGGTTTTGCCGGTGCGATGAAGCGCTGGAACTTCGGCGGTCTGCGTGCGACCCACGGCGTTTCCGTATCCCACCGTTCCCACGGTTCGACTGGTCAGCGCCAGGATCCGGGCAAGGTCTTCAAGAACAAGAAGATGGCCGGCCACATGGGCGCCAGCCGGATCACCCAGCAGAATCTTGAAATTGTTCAGACCGACGCCGAGCGCGGTCTGCTCTTCGTGAAGGGCTCTGTCCCCGGCGCGAAGGGCAGCTGGCTGCTGGTGAAGGATGCCGCCAAGGTCGCGCGCCCGCAGGCTGCGCCGTACCCGGCTGCGGTCCTTGCTGCTGCCGCTGAGCAGGCTCCGGCTGAAGCGCCGGCCACCGAGCAGGCGGGAGAGTAAGCCATGAAGGTCGATGTTAAGAACCTCGATGCGGCGACCGTCGGCCAGATCGATCTGGTTGAGGAAATCTTCGCTCGCGAAATCCGCGCCGACATCCTTCATCGCGTTGTGACCTGGCAGCTGGCCAACCGCCGCGCCACGGCCCGCGCCGCGAAGGAGCGGGGCGACGTCAAGCTGACCTCGAAGAAGATGTACCGCCAGAAGGGGACCGGCAGCGCCCGTCACGGCAACCGTGCCGCGCCGCAGTTCCGCAAGGGTGGTAAGGCGCACGGTCCGCGCGCCCGCGACTTCGAGCTTTCGCTGAATAAGAAGATCCGCGCGCTCGGTCTGAAGGTGGCTCTGTCCGCCAAGCAGGCCGAAGGCAAGTTGATCGTCGTGGACAGCCTGGATCTGGCCGAGGGCAAGACCAAGGTGCTGGCCGAGAAGCTGTCCAAGCTGGGCATCTCCAACGGCCTGTTCATCGACGGTGAGGCTGTCGCCACCAGCTTCAAGCTGGCGGCCTCCAACCTGCCGAAGATTGATGTGCTCCCGGCCATCGGCGCGAACGTCTATGACATTCTGAAGCACGACACGCTGGTTCTGACCAAGGCCGCGGTCGAGAAGCTGGAGGCCCGGTTCAATGGCTGAGCTGAAGCACTATGACGTGATCCTGTCGCCGGTGATCACCGAGAAGTCGACCCTGGGGTCGGAGCACGGGCAGTACACCTTCAAGGTGGCGCTCGGCGCGACCAAGGCCGATGTGAAGGCGGCGGTGGAGGCTCTGTTCGCGGGCGTGAAGGTCAAGTCCGTGAACACCATCGTGCAGAAGGGCAAGACCAAGCGCTGGCGCGGCCTGCCCTACATGCGTTCGGACCAGAAGAAGGCGATCGTCACCCTCTCCGAGGGCGCGATCGACCTCACGGCGCCGGAGTTGAAGTAACATGGCACTGAAGCAATACAATCCGACCAGCCCGGCCCGCCGCGGCCTTGTGCTTGTCGACCGCTCCGGCCTGTGGAAGGGCAAGCCGGTGAAGGCCCTGACCCAGGGTCTCACCAAGTCGGGCGGCCGCAACAACCAGGGCCATGCGACGGCCCGCGGTATCGGCGGCGGTCACAAGCGGACCTACCGCATCATCGATTTCAAGCGCCGCAAGTGGGACATCCCTGCGACCGTCGAGCGCCTGGAATACGATCCCAACCGCACGGCGTTCATCGCCCTCATCAAGTATGAGGACGGCGAGCTGGCCTACATCCTGGCGCCGCAGCGCCTGGCCGTGGGCGACACGGTGATCGCCGGCCGCAAGGTCGACGTGAAGCCGGGCAACGCCATGGAGCTGGGCCAGATGCCGGTCGGCACCATCTGCCACAACGTCGAGCTGAAGCCGATGAAGGGTGGCCAGATCGCCCGCGCTGCCGGCACCTACGTGCAGGTTGTGGGCCGTGACCGCGGCCTGGTGATCGTCCGCCTGAACTCGGGCGAGCAGCGGTACATCCGCTCCGAGTGCATGGGCACGGTCGGCGCGGTGTCCAACCCGGACAACGCCAACCAGAACCTGGCCAAGGCTGGCCGCAACCGCTGGCTGGGCCGCCGTCCGCTGACCCGCGGTGTCGCGAAGAACCCGGTCGACCACCCGCACGGCGGTGGTGAAGGCCGCACCTCCGGTGGCCGTCATCCGGTGACCCCGTGGGGCAAGCCGACGAAGGGCAAGCGGACCCGGTCGAACAAGGCGACCGACAAGTGGATTGTCCGGTCGCGGCACGCGAAGAAGAAGGGATAAGGCGAGATGGCGCGTTCGGTTTGGAAAGGCCCGTTCGTAGACCTCCACCTTCTGAAGAAGGCTGAGGCTGCTCAGGAAGCGGGTGCTGCAAAGACGCCGATCAAGACGTGGTCGCGTCGTTCGACCATCTTGCCGCAGTTCGTTGGCCTGACGTTCAACGTCTACAACGGCAAGAAATTCATCCCCGTCTACGTGTCCGAGGAAATGGTTGGTCACAAGCTGGGCGAGTTCGCCCCGACCCGCACCTTCCCCGGCCACGCCGGCGACAAGAAATCGAAGAAGTGAGGCTGAGGCATGGGTAAGCCATCCGCTCCCCGCCGCGTGGGTGACAAGGAAGCGCTGGCCGTCAATACGATGGTCCGCGGGAGCCCGCGCAAGCTCAATCTCGTGGCCGGCCTCATTCGGGGCCGTCCGGTTGCCGAGGCGCTCAACATCCTCACCTTCTCGCCCAAGGCCATGGCCAAGGACGTGAAGAAGGTGTTGCAGTCCGCCATCGCCAACGCCGAGAACAACCACAACCTGGACGTGGACGCCCTGGTCGTTAAGGAAGCTTCGGTCGGCAAGTCGCTGCAGATGAAGCGCTTCATGGCCCGCGCCCGTGGTCGTGGCGCCCCGATCGTCAAGCCGTTCAGCCGCATCCGTATCGTGGTGCGCGAAGTCGAGGAGCAAGCCTAATGGGTCAGAAAACCTCCCCGATCGGTCTGCGCCTGCAGATCAACCGCACCTGGGATTCGCGCTGGTTCGCTGACCGCGCCGAGTATGGCCGTCTGCTGCACGAGGATCTGAAGATCCGCCAGTTCGTGATGAAGGAACTGCCGCAGGCTGCCATTTCGAAGGTGGTCATCGAGCGTCCGGCCAAGCTGTGCCGCGTGTCGATCTATGCCGCCCGTCCGGGCGTCATCATCGGCAAGAAGGGCGCCGACATCGAGAAGCTGCGCAAGCGCATCAGCCAGTTCACCTCCTCCGAGGTGTCGCTGAACATCGTCGAGATTCGCAAGCCGGAGATCGACGCGCGTCTGGTGGCCCAGTCGGTCGCCGACCAGCTGGAGCGCCGTGTGGCATTCCGTCGCGCCATGAAGCGCGCGGTCCAGTCCGCTCTGCGTCTCGGCGCGGAAGGCATTCGTATCAACTGCTCCGGCCGTCTCGGTGGTGCGGAAATCGCTCGTATGGAATGGTACCGCGAAGGTCGCGTTCCGCTTCATACGCTGCGCGCGAATGTTGACTATGCCGAAGCACAGGCCCATACCGCTTACGGCGTTTGCGGCGTGAAGGTTTGGATCTTCAAGGGTGAGATCCTGGGTCACGACCCGATGGCGCAGGATAAGCTGATGCTTGAGGCTCAGACCGCGGGGGTCCGGCCGGCGCGGTAACTCACCGCGTCGCCTGATCGAGGGCATATCCCGGTCCCCCGGGGCTCTGTCAGAAGGCGATAGAAAATGCTGCAACCGAAGAAGACGAAATTCCGCAAGGCTCACAAGGGCCGCATTCACGGCCTGGCCAAGGGCGGCGCCGAGCTGAACTTTGGCGCGTTCGGCATGAAGGCCCTGGAGCCCGAGCGCATCACCGCCCGCCAGATCGAGGCGGCGCGCCGCGCCATCAGCCGTCACATCAAGCGCGCCGGCCGGCTCTGGATCCGCGTGTTTCCTGACGTTCCGGTTTCCACCAAGCCTGCCGAAGTCCGCATGGGCTCCGGTAAGGGTTCGCCCGAATACTGGGCAGCCCGCGTGAAGCCGGGCCGCATCCTGTTCGAACTGGACGGTGTTCCGGCAGACGTCGCCCGCGGCGCTTTCGAGCGCGCGGCCGCGAAGCTGCCGATCAAGGTCAAGTTCGTCGCTCGCCTTGGCGAAAACGCCTGAGGCTCGTGGAGGAAACTATGAAGTTCGCGGACCTCAAGACCAAGACCGACGATCAGCTCGCTGAAGAGATGGCCAGCCTGAAGAAGGAGCAGTTCTCGCTGCGCTTCCAGGCGGCGACCAGCCAGCTGACCAATACCGCGCGCGTTCGCCAGGTGCGGCGCACCATTGCCCGCATCCAGACGCTCTTGAACGAGCGCCGGCGCGCGTCGAACTAAGGAGTCAGGACATGCCGAAGCGTATCCTTCAGGGCACGGTGGTGTCCGACAAGGCGGACAAGACGGTGGTCGTGCTGGTGGAGCGCCGGGTGCGCCATCCGCTGTACGGCAAGATCGTTCGTCGGTCCAAGAAGTATCACGCGCATGACGAAGAGAACGCCATCAAGGCGGGCGACGTTGTGCGTATCGAGGAATGCCGCCCGATTTCGAAGACGAAGTCGTGGCGCGTTCTCGAAAAAGTCTCCTGAGTGGCGACCTAGACAGGAGGTAGTGCTATGATTCAGATGCAAACTAACCTGGACGTCGCCGACAACTCGGGTGCCAAGCGCGTCATGTGCATCAAGGTGCTGGGCGGCTCCAAGCGGAAGTACGCCAGCGTGGGCGACATCATCGTCGTTTCGGTGAAGGAAGCCACGCCGCGCGGCCGCGTGAAGAAGGGCGACGTGCACCGCGCGATCGTCGTTCGCACCGCGAAGGACATCCGCCGCGCCGACGGCTCGGTGATCCGTTTCGACCGCAACGCCGCAGTGCTCATCAACAAGAACAACGAGCCCATCGGCACCCGTATCTTCGGCCCGGTGGTTCGTGAGCTGCGCGCGAAGAACCACATGAAGATCATTTCGCTGGCTCCGGAGGTGCTCTGATGTCCGCTGCGAAGATTAAGAAGGGCGACAAGGTTGTCGTCCTGTCCGGCCGCGACAAGGGCAAGCGGGGTGAGGTGATCCGCGCCCTGCCGAAGGACGGCAAGGTCGTGGTTTCGGGTGTGAACGTGGTCACCAAGCACAAGCGGCCGTCGGCCCAGGGTGCGGGTGGCATTGAGCGGGTTGAGGCTCCGCTTCCGGTTTCCAAGGTGGCGATCGAGGATCCCAAGACCGGCAAGCCGACCCGCGTTGGATTCAAGGTGCTTGAAGACGGGCGCAAGGTCCGCGTGGCCAAGCGTTCGGGCGAGGTGATCGATGGCTGAGCAAGCTCCCAAGCCGCGGCTGAAGACGGTCTACGAGACCACCGTCCGCGAAGCTCTCATGAAGCAGTTCGGGTACCGGAATCCGATGGAAGTGCCGGCGCTCGAGAAGATCGTGATCAACATGGGCGTGGGCGAGGCGACCCAGGACCGCAAGAAGGTGGATGCCGCCGTTGCGGACCTGACGCTGATCGCCGGCCAGAAGCCGGTCATCACCCGCGCGAAGAAGTCGATCGCGACCTTCAAGCTGCGCGAAGGTATGCCGATCGGCTGCAAGGTGACCCTGCGCCGCGAACGCATGTACGAGTTCCTGGACCGGCTGATCAACATCGCGCTGCCGCGCGTGCGTGACTTCCGGGGCGTGAACCCGAACAGCTTTGACGGCCGTGGCAACTATGCCCTCGGCCTCAAAGAGCAGATTGTCTTCCCCGAGATCAACTACGACAAGATCGACAAGGTCCGGGGCATGGACATCATCATCTGCACCACCGCCAAGACCGACGAGGAGGCGCGTGCCTTGCTCCGTGGCTTCAACATGCCGTTCAGCGGCGAAGCCCAGGGCAAGCAGGCGGCCTGACCACCGGGAAGGATAAAAGATGGCCAAACTGAGTTCGATCAACAAGAACGAGCGGCGCAAGCGGCTGGCGAAGAAGTACGCCGGCAAGTTTGCGCGGCTGAAGGCGATTGCCAATGACCAGAACCTCTCCGACGAGGAGCGGTTCCTGGCACGCCTGAAGCTTGCCGAGCTTCCCCGCAACGCGAACCCGACCCGCATCCGCAATCGCTGCGAGGTGACGGGCCGTCCGCGCGCCTATTATCGCAAATTCCGCATGTCTCGCGTTTCGCTGCGTGAACTGGCCAATCAGGGCCTGATTCCGGGCGTCGTGAAGTCGAGCTGGTAAGCGGGAGGTTCATCCAATGCCGATGACTGATCCTCTGGGCGATATGCTGACCCGTATCCGTAACGGTCAGCAGGCCCGCAAGGACTCCGTTGTGTCCCCCGCTTCCAAGCTGCGCGCCAATGTGCTCGAAGTGCTGAAGCGCGAGGGCTATATCCGTGGCTACTCCGAGTACGAGCAGGGTCCGGGCCGCCGCGAAATCCGCATCGAGCTGAAGTACCACGAGGGCGAGCCCGCCATTCAGTGGCTCCAGCGCGTGTCCAAGCCCGGCCGCCGCATCTATGCCGGCTCCAAGGAGCTGCCGCGCGTGCGCAACGGCCTGGGCATTTCGATCGTCTCGACGCCGAAGGGCGTTCTCTCCGACGCGGAAGCGCGGGAGCTGAACGTGGGCGGCGAAGTGCTCTGCACCGTGTTCTAACGGAGGGCCGCAATGTCTCGTATTGGTAAGAAACCTGTGGCCCTCCCGGCCGGCGTGACGGCGACGCTGAGCGGCGCCGAGCTGGCGGTCAAGGGTCCGAAGGGCCAGCTGGGCATGACCGTTGCCGACGAGGTGGTTGTCACCGTCGACGGCAACGTGATCACCGTGCAGCCCCGCAACGACACCAAGCGCGCCCGCTCCTTCTGGGGCATGCAGCGCACCCTGGTGAACAACCTGGTTGTCGGTGTGACCGAAGGCTACACCGAGGTTCTGGAAATCAACGGCGTCGGCTACCGCGCCAGCGTTCAGGGCTCGACCCTGAAGCTGCAGCTGGGCTTCAGCCACGACGTTGACTACCCGATCCCGGCCGGCATCACCATCAAGTGCCCGGATCAGACCACGGTCGAGATCTCGGGTACGGACAAGCAGAAGGTGGGCCAGGTGGCGGCTGAAATCCGTCGCTGGCGTCGTCCGGAGCCCTACAAGGGCAAGGGTATCAAGTACCGCGGCGAATACATCTTCCGCAAGGAAGGCAAGAAGAAGTAAGGGGTGCACCAATGGCCAAGGGTCTCTCATTGTTCGAGCGGCGCCGGCAGCGGGTTCGCACCCAGCTCCGGCTCAAGTCGGGTGGCCGTCCGCGGCTTTCCGTTCACCGGTCGTCGAAGCACATCTATGCTCAGGTGATCGACGACAGCAAGGGCACCACTGTCGCGGCTGCCTCGACGCTGGACGCGTCGCTGCGCGGCAAGACTGGCGCTACCGTCGCCGCGGCGGCAGAAGTCGGCAAGCTGATCGCCGAGCGCGCCAAGGCAGCTGGCATCAGCGCGGTCGTCTTCGATCGCGGCGGTTTCATCTATCACGGTCGTGTGAAGGCTCTCGCCGAAGCGGCGCGTGAAGGCGGATTGGAGTTTTAAGAATGGCGCGCGAACCGAAAGAACAGCGTGGCGAACGCGGCGAGGGCGACGAGCTGATCGAAAAGCTCGTCCACATCAACCGCGTTTCCAAGACCGTAAAGGGTGGTAAGCGCTTCGGCTTTGCTGCGCTCGTGGTTGTCGGCGACGGCAAGGGCCGGGTCGGTTTCGGCCACGGCAAGGCGCGCGAAGTGCCGGAAGCCATCTCCAAGGCGACCGCCGCCGCGAAGAAGACGATGGTGCGCGTGCCGCTGCGCGAAGGCCGCACGCTGCATCACGACGTTCATGGCCGCTGGGGCGCCGGCAAGGTGTTCCTCCGCTCGGCTCCGCAGGGTACCGGCATCATCGCCGGTGGTCCGATGCGCGCCGTGTTCGAGAGCCTGGGCGTTCAGGACGTGGTGACCAAGTCGATGGGGTCCAACAACCCCTACAACATGATCCGCGCCACCTTTAACGCCCTGGTGAACCAGTCGAGCCCGAAGATGGTTGCGGCTCGCCGCGGCAAGAAGATCGCTGACATCATCGCCCGTCGCGGCGACGTTGGCGCCAAGGTGGCGGCCGTCGAGGCCGACGCCCAGACCGAGTAATCCGGGCGAACGAGGCGAACAATGAGCGAGAAGAAGACCATCAAGGTGACTCAGATCGGCTCGCCGATCCGCCGGACCAAGGACCAGCGCGCAACGCTGATCGGGCTGGGTCTCAACAAGATGCACCGCACCCGCGAGCTGGAGGACACTCCGTCGGTTCGCGGCATGGTGCGCAAGGTTGCCCACCTGGTTCGCGTCGAAGGTGAGTAAGGACGAGGGCGGTGCGGCCGATGTCGCACCGCCGCCTTTCAAGGTTGTAAGCTGACCTCACCGGGCCGATATTCATCCGGTTGCGGTGACGGAGCGAAACGGAGTCAGCCATGAAGCTGAACGAACTGAAAGATAACGAAGGCGCCCGCAAGGGCCGCATGCGCGTTGCTCGCGGCATCGGCTCTGGCAAGGGCAAGACCGCTGGCCGCGGCCAGAAGGGTCAGACCTCGCGGTCCGGCGTGTCGCTCGCCGGCTTCGAGGGTGGCCAGATGCCGCTGCACATGCGCATTCCGAAGCGCGGCTTCAACAACATCTTCGCCAAGGAATACGCCGAGGTGAACCTGGGCCGTCTCCAGAAGGCGGTTGAGGCGGGCAAGTTCGCTGCCGGCGCCGAGCTGGACGCGGAGGCGCTGCGCGCCGCCGGTGTGGCCGGCAAGGGCAAAGACGGCGTGCGCCTGCTGGCCAAGGGCGAGCTGAAGACCGCCCTGAAGCTGAAGGTTGCCGGTGCCTCCAAGGCTGCCATTGAGGCGGTCGAGAAGGCTGGCGGCTCGGTCGAGATCGTGGCCTAAGGCGGATCTGGCATGGCTTCTGCAGCCGAGCAACTGGCGGCAAACATCAACTTTGGCGCCTTCTCCAAGGCGACTGAGCTGAAGCAGCGCATCTGGTTCACACTGGGTGCGCTGATCATCTTCCGGCTCTGCACGTTTGTGCCGCTGCCTGGAATCGATCCTGTCGCTCTGGGGCAGCTCTACCAGCAGCACGCAGGGGGCATGCTTGGCATGCTCAACCTGTTCTCTGGTGGCGCCCTGGAGCGCATGTCGATCATTGCGCTGAACATCATGCCGTACATTACGGCATCGATCATCGTTCAGCTGCTGACCACGCTGTCGCCCACCATGGCCGCCCTGAAGAAGGAAGGCGAGAGCGGGCGCAAGCGGATCAATCAGTACACCCGTATCGGCACCGTGGCGCTGACGGCCATCCAGGGCTACAGCATCGCCATCGGTCTTGAGAGCTGGGGCGCGACCCAGGGCATCTCGGCCGTGATCGATCCGGGCTGGTTCTTCCGCATCACCACGGTCATCACGCTGATCGGCGGTACCCTGTTCCTGATGTGGCTGGGCGAGCAGATCACCAGCCGCGGCATCGGCAACGGCATTTCGCTGATCATCATGGCCGGTATCGTCGCCGCCCTGCCGGGCGCGATCGCCCAGCTGTTCGAACTGGGCCGAACCGGGGCCATGTCGGCGTTGACCATCATCATCATCATGGTGATGGCGGTTGTGGTGGTGTTCGCCATCGTGTTCATGGAGCGCGCCCAGCGCCGGATCCTGATCCAGTATCCGAAGCGCCAGGTGGGCAACAAGATGTTCCAGGGCGATACCTCGCACCTGCCGCTCAAGCTGAACACCGCGGGCGTGATTCCGCCGATCTTTGCCTCGTCGCTGCTCATGCTGCCGCTGACGCTGGCGCAGTTCGGCGCGGGCCAGGGCAACGGCTGGTTCCAGACCGTCACGACCCTGCTGGGCCACGGGCAGCCGCTCTACATGGCGCTCTATGCCCTCGGCATCATCTTCTTCTGCTTCTTCTACACCGCGGTTGTGTTCAACCCGGAGGAGACGGCGGACAATCTGAAGCGCTACGGCGGCTTCATTCCGGGCATCCGGCCGGGTCAGCGGACCGCGGAATACCTGGACTATGTGCTGACCCGCATCACGGTGCTGGGCGCGGGATACCTGACCATCCTGTGTCTGCTGCCCGAGTGGCTGATCGCTGAGATGGGTGTGGGCTTCTACTTCGGCGGCACCAGCCTGCTGATCGTGGTCAATGTCACGATGGATACGGTAGCGCAGATCCATGGTCACCTGATGGCCCACCAGTATGAGGGGCTCATCAAGAAGGCCAAGCTGCGCGGGGGGCGACGTTAAGTGAATATCATCCTTCTCGGGCCGCCGGGCGCCGGCAAGGGCACCCAGGCTCAGCGCCTCCAGGCCGAGCGCGGCATGGTGCAGCTCTCGACCGGGGACATGCTGCGAGCGGCCGTGGCCGCCGGCACGCCGGTTGGCCTTCAGGCCAAGGCGGTCATGGATGCGGGCCAGCTGGTGTCGGACGACATCATCGTGGCCCTGATCGCGGACCGTCTGGAGCAGCCGGACACCAAGGCGGGCGTCATCTTCGACGGCTTCCCGCGCACCACGGCCCAGGCCGATGCCCTGGACGCCATGCTGGCGTCCAAGGGGCTGGAACTGGGCCACGTCATCGAGCTTACGGTCGATGAGGATGCCCTCGTCGAGCGGATCACGGGTCGCTTTTCCTGCGCCAAGTGCGGGGCCGGCTACCATGACCGGTTCAAGCAGCCCCGGCAGCCGGGCGTTTGTGACGTCTGCGGTTCGACCGAGTTCAAGCGCCGTCCCGACGACAACGAGGAGACGGTCCGCAAGCGGATGGCCGAGTATCGTGAAAAGACCGCTCCGATCTCGAACTACTATCGGGAGAAGGGGCTTTTGAGAGTGATCGACGGGATGGCGGACATAGACGTTGTCTATGGCGAGATCGCATCGATCCTGAACGGCAAGAGCTGAGTCGATTCCGTGATTGACGGGGACGGGTGCCTTCCTATAATCCCCGCCTTCCCGAATCGGCTTGACAAAGATTAAACGCGTGCCCAACGCGGGTGTTGGCCCCGCCGACGGGGTGGAACGAGGAGATCAAACGTGGCGCGTATTGCAGGTGTCAACATTCCGACCAACAAGCGGGTCGAGATCGCGTTGACCTACATCCACGGCATTGGCCCGGCGAAGGCCAAGGAGATCTGCGAGAAGATGAAGTTTCCGCGGGAGCGCCGCGTAAGCGAGCTGTCCGATTCGGAAATTCTCCAGATCCGTGAAATCATTGATGCCGGCTACACGGTGGAAGGTGACCTCCGCCGCGAAGTCGCGATGAACATCAAGCGTCTGATGGACCTGGCCTGCTATCGCGGCCTGCGTCACCGCAAGGGCCTGCCGGTCCGCGGTCAGCGCACCCACACCAACGCCCGTACCCGCAAGGGTAAGGCCAAGCCGATCGCCGGCAAGAAGAAGTAAGTCCGGCCGTAAAGGATCAAGAGAATGGCACGTGATACCACCCGCGTTAAGCGTCGCGAGCGGAAGAACATCACCAACGGCGTCGCGCATGTGAACGCCTCGTTCAACAACACCATGATCACGATCACGGATGCCCAGGGCAACGCGATTGCCTGGTCGTCCTCCGGCATGATGGGCTTCAAGGGTTCGCGCAAGTCGACCCCGTACGCCGCCCAGGTGGCCGCCGAGGACGCCGGCCGCAAGGCTCAGGAGCATGGCGTTCGTGTTCTGGACGTCATGGTTCGCGGCCCGGGTTCGGGTCGTGAGTCGGCCCTGCGCGCGCTTCAGGCAGTTGGTTTCACCATCACGTCGATCCGCGACGTGACGCCGATCCCGCACAACGGCTGCCGTCCGCCGAAGCGTCGCCGCGTCTAACGGCGCAGCGACCGTTTCTGCAAGCAGGGAGCGGCCGGCGATGGCGTCGGCCGCTTGAGATATTAAGAGCTAAGGGGTGCACCCGTGATCGCAAAGAACTGGCAGGAGCTGAAGAAGCCCAACAAGCTCGAGGTCAAGGAAGCTGTCGACGCGGCCCGCAAGGTGACCTTCGTCGCGGAACCGCTGGAGCGGGGCTTCGGTCTGACCCTCGGCAATTCGCTTCGCCGGGTGCTGCTGTCGTCGCTCCAGGGCGCTGCCGTAACGGCCATCCGCATTGACGGCGTTCTGCACGAGTTCTCCTCCATCCCCGGCGTGCGCGAGGACGTGACCGACATCGTCCTCAACGTGAAGCAGCTGGCCGTGAAGGTGACCTCGGAAGGCACCAAGCGCCTGCACCTGACGGCCACCGGCCCGGGTGAGGTGAAGGCCGGCCAGATCACCACCGTCGCCAATGTCGAGATCATGAACCCGGACCTGGTCATCTGCACGCTTGACCAGGGCGCGACGCTCAACATGGAGCTGATCGTGGATACCGGCAAGGGCTACGTCCCGGCCGCCGCCAACCGTCCGGCCGACGCGCCGATCGGCCTGATCCCGATCGATGCGCTGTATTCGCCGGTGCGCCAGGTGGCCTACAAGGTGGAGAACACCCGCGTCGGCCAGGAACTGGACTACGACAAGCTCACCATGACCGTCGAGACCGACGGCACCGTGACGCCGGAGGACGCCGTGGCCTACGCTGCCCGCATCCTTCAGGACCAGCTCCAGCTCTTCATCAACTTCGAAGAGCCCAAGGCTGTCGCCGCCAAGCCGGAAGAAGAGAAGCCGACGCTCAACAAGTACCTCCTCAAGAAGGTGGACGAGCTGGAGCTGTCGGTCCGTTCGGCCAACTGCCTCAAGAACGACAACATCATCTACATCGGCGATCTGGTCCAGAAGACCGAGGCCGAGATGCTGCGGACCCCGAACTTCGGCCGCAAGTCGCTCAACGAGATCAAGGAAGTCCTTGCCAGCATGGGCCTGCGCCTCGGCATGGAAATCCCCGGCTGGCCGCCGGAGAACATCGAAGACCTCGCCAAGAAGCTGGAACAGGAATACTGAGTTCCGGCTGGACGCCCGGGCCGGAAACGGCTAAGGCGTCGGGCAAGCAATCAGGGAGGGCCGGCGTACCAGCGCCGGCCTTTCCGCAAGCGGGACTGTCGAAACAGAAATGGGCCTGATCCCGCCAGGCCTGGTCCGGGGTACCTCACACGGCCCCGCGAACAAACGGAGAGAGACCCATGCGCCATCGCGTTGCCGGCCGCAAGCTCGGCCGTACTTCCAGCCACCGCGCCGCCCTGTTCAAGAACATGGCCGCCGCTCTCATCAAGCACGAGCAGATCACCACCACCCTGCCGAAGGCGCGGGAGCTGCGCCCGTACGTGGAAAAGCTGGTGACCCTCGCCAAGCGGGGCGGCCTCGCCAACCGTCGTCTCGCCATCGCCCGCCTGGGTGACCTCCAGCAGGTGCAGAAGCTGTTCGACGTGATCGGCCCGCGCTACGCCGAGCGCAACGGCGGCTACACCCGCGTGCTGAAGGCCGGCATCCGCGCCTCCGACGCCGCTCCGATGGCGATCATCGAGTTCGTCGATCGCGACGTGACCGCCAAGGGCAAGGACAGCGGCCCGGTCACCACCGAGGCTGAGGCGCAGGAAGCGGCTGAATAAGCAGCCCACGCGGCCTGAGTTTGAAAGCGGGCGGTCCCTCGGGGCCGCCCGTTTTCGTTTGGGGGCTATCCCGTCCGGAGCTTCCCGGCATGGGTTACCTGAAGGGGAATGATGCGAGGGTCGCGGACCCTCGCGCTCCCGTTCATTTATCGGGCCGCGCCCGTCCGCCCGCGCCCGTCCGCCCGCGCCCGCCCCTGTCTCGAACCGTCGGTGGGCAAGAGGGGGCGGCGAGATCGCTCCTTAAAATCATTCAATGTGAAGACGGCGTCGGAACGGGGGGCGGAGCGGGTGCCGATGGGGGTGCCGATGGGGTGCCCGAGCAGGCGCGCGCGAAGGCAGGGTGGCGGCGTTCAGGAGAAGCGCCTCGGCTCTCTGCCGGGTGCGTCCCGTTCATCCCCTTCCCGGAAGAAGCGCCAGACACGCGGCCCTGAAACGAAAAGGGGTTGCAGGAGGATCGAGATCCCCCTGCACGCCTCACCTCACGAGGACAAAGAATCACCCCACAGAGCCACGCCGGCTGCCCGTTTTCGTTTATCGGGCCGCGCCCGTCCGTCCGCGCCGGTCCCTGTTTCGAACCGGAGGTCGGCAAGAGGGGGCGGCGAGACCGCTCCTTAAAATCATTCAACGTGAATGAGGGTGCCGGAAGGGGGGCTGAGCCGGTGCCGGAGAGGCTGCCGGAGAGGGTGCCAATGGGCGTGGCCGAGCAGGCGCGCGCGGAGGCAGGGGTGGCGGCGTCCAGAAGAAGCACCTCGGCTCCCTGCCGGGTGTGTCCCGTTCATCCCTTTCCGGAAGAAGCGCCAGACACGCGGCCCCTGAAACGAAAAGGGGGTCACAGGGGGATCGAGATCCCCCTGCAAGAAACCGCCTCTTGCAAACCAGCTCCTCTCAAATCCCTTCCTCACCAACCCACCAAAAACCCCCCGCGGGCAGGCTTGAGCGCGGGAACGTCCGGTTTCATCCTCGGCGGCGTGGCAGAGAACCGCCGGGAGGGAGGCCATGCCGGATTTCCTGTTCCAGACGCCCGCGAACCTGAGGGTGGGGCCGGGTGCGTCCCGCGAGATCGGCACGATCCTGTCCGGCATGAAGGCCGGGCGGGTGCTGGTGGTGACCGATGCGGGTTTGCGCGGCACGGGGCTGCTGGACGGCGTTCTGGCGGCGATGGGGGAGGCTGGCCTCGACTGCACGGTGTTCGACGCCGTGGTGGCCGATCCGCCCGTCGCGGTGATCGAGGCCGCGGTTGAGGCAGGCCGCCGCTGCGGGGCGGGCGCGGTGGTCGGCATCGGGGGCGGCAGCCCGATGGATACGGCCAAGCTCGCGGCCTATCTCCTGGGCTCGGGCGACCGGCTGGAGGACATCTACGGCATCGGCAACGCGCGCGGCCGCCGTCTGCCGCTGGTGCTGGCGCCGACGACGGCGGGGACGGGCTCGGAGGTGACGCCCATTGCCATTGTCACCACCGGCGTTGGCGAGAAGAAAGGTGTGGTGTCGCCCGCCCTGTTCGCCGACTGGGCGGTGCTCGACGCGGACCTGACGCTCGGTCTGCCGCCCTCGGTGACAGCCGCCACCGGCATCGACGCCATGGTGCACGCCATCGAGGCCTACACCACCCGGCACAAGAAGAACCCGTTCTCCGACATGCTGGCGCGCGAGGCGCTGCGCCTGCTGGCGGGGAACATCCGCACCGCCTGCGCGGACGGGCGGAACCGTGACGCGCGGCAGGCCATGCTGCTGGGGGCGATGCTGGCCGGGCAGGCCTTCACCAACGCGCCCGTCGCCGCCGTGCATGCGCTGGCCTATCCCGTCGGCGGGCTGTTCCATGTGCCCCACGGCGTCTCCAACGCCCTGATGCTGCCCCATGTGCTGCGCTTCAACCGGGGCGCCGCCGGGCCGCTCTACGCCGAGCTGGCCCCGCTGGTGGGGGCAAGCGGGGTGGACGGCTTCATTGCCGCCATCGAGCAACTCTGCAACGATGTGGCGGTGCCGCGCCGCCTGCGCGACGTGGGCATCGGCGAGGACGACATCGAGCGGCTGGCGCTGGACGCCATGAACCAGACGCGCCTGCTGGTGAACAATCCGCGCGAGGTGGGGCTGGAGGACGCCCGCGCCCTCTATCGCGCGGCGCTGTGAAGGGGCTTGTGAGAGGAGAGGGGAAACCAGGCATGGCGGAGCCGCAGCCGACCGACCGGGCGCCCGTGCGCCGGGAGGCGTTCCCGCACCACCGGTCCATCACCACCCGCTGGATGGACAACGACATCTACGGCCACGTCAACAACGTGGTCTACTATTCCTTCTTCGATACGGCCGTGAACGCCGCCCTCATCGAGGCCGGGGTGCTGGATATCCACGCCGGGCCGGTCATCGGCCTCGTGGTCGAGAGCCAGTGCCGCTATGTCCGCCCGCTCGCCTTCCCCGAGTCGGTGACGGCAGGCCTGCGCGTCGGCCGCCTCGGCAACTCCAGTGTGCGCTACGAGATCGGCCTGTTCGCCGGGCAGGAGGAGGACGCCGCCGCCTTCGGGCACTTCGTCCACGTCTACGTGGACCGGCAGACGCGCCGCCCGGTGCCGCTGCCCGCCGACATGCGGGCGTTTCTGGAAGGGCTGGTGGTCTCCGGGGCATGACGGGGTTTTATGCGAGGGTCTTGGACCCTCGCGCTCCCCTTCGTTTCAACGGGCCGTGTTTCCGGTGGGCACGGGAGACAGGGGCTTGAAGGGTCCGCGACCCTCCCGCAAGGAGACCCTTTCACCGCCGTAGCATCAGCCATGCGTGCGGGCGCACTGGACTTGGGGGCCGTGCGCCGCTAAATGCCCGTCATGCAGCCCAACGAATCCATTCTGATCCTCGATTTCGGCAGCCAGGTGACGCAGCTGATTGCGCGGCGCGTGCGCGAGGCCGGGGTCTATTCCGAAGTCGTTCCCTTCCATCAGGGCGAGGCCGCGCTGGCCCGCCTGAAGCCCAAGGGCGTCATCCTCTCCGGCGGTCCGGCGTCGGTGACGGAAGTGTCCACCCCCCGCGCGCCGGATGCGGTGTTCGCCAGCGGCCTGCCGATCATGGGCATCTGCTATGGCGAGCAGACCATCTGCGCCCAGCTGGGCGGCTCGGTCACCCCGTCCGACCACCGCGAGTTCGGCCGGGCGTTCATCGAGATCGTGGATGACTGCCAGCTCTTCAACGGCCTGTGGAAGAAGGGCGAGAAGCATCAGGTTTGGATGTCCCACGGCGACCGTGTGGACAGCCTGCCGGAGGGCTTCCGCACCGTGGCCGTCACCGAGGGCGCGCCGTTCGCGGCCATCGCCAACGACGAGAAGCGCATCTACGCGGTGCAGTTCCACCCCGAGGTGGCGCACACGCCGGACGGCGCGAAGCTGATCGCCAACTTCGTGCGGCACATCGCCGGGTGCGAGGGCACCTGGACCATGGCCTCCTTCCGCGAGACCAAGAAGGCGGAGATCCGGGCGCAGGTGGGCAGCGGCAAGGTGATCTGCGGCCTGTCGGGCGGTGTCGACTCGGCCGTGGCGGCGGTGCTGATCCATGAGGCCATCGGCGACCAGCTGACCTGCGTGTTCGTGGACCACGGCCTGATGCGCGCGGGTGAGGCCGAGCAGGTGGTGAGCCTGTTCCGCGAGCACTACAACATCCCGCTGGTTCATGTGAACGCGGAGGAGATGTTCCTCGGCGGCCTGGCCGGCGTCACCGACCCCGAGGCCAAGCGCAAGTTCATCGGCAAGGCGTTCATCGACGTGTTCGACGCCGAGGCGAAGAAGATCGAGGGTGCCGAGTTCCTGGCGCAGGGCACGCTCTACCCGGATGTGATCGAGAGCGTCTCCTTCACGGGCGGCCCGTCGGTGACCATCAAGTCGCACCACAATGTGGGCGGCCTGCCGGACTTCATGAAGCTGAAGCTGGTGGAGCCGTTGCGCGAGCTGTTCAAGGACGAGGTGCGCGCGCTGGGCCGGGAGCTGGGCCTGCCCGAGCAGTTCGTGGGCCGCCATCCGTTCCCGGGGCCGGGCCTTGCCATCCGCATTCCGGGCGAGGTGACCAAGGAGAAGTGCGACATTCTCCGCCGGGCGGATGCCATTTATCTCGAGGAAATCCGCAAGGCGGGGCTGTATGACGCCATCTGGCAGGCCTTTGCCGTGCTGCTGCCGGTCAAGACCGTGGGCGTGATGGGCGACAGCCGCACCTACGACCACGTGTGCGCCCTGCGCGCAGTGACCTCCACCGACGGCATGACCGCCGACATCTACCCGTTCGACGCTGCCTTCCTCGCCCGCGTGGCGACCCGCATCGTCAACGAGGTGAAGGGCATCAACCGCGTGGTCTACGACTACACCTCCAAGCCGCCCGGCACCATCGAGTGGGAATGATCTGAGGTCTGGCACTGGCCGGTATCCAAAGGCACCAAAACACAATTAAGCCCGCAGAAATGCGGGCTTTTTTGTTTCCAGGTCTGGCATCGGCTGGCACATTTGGGCATCGCCAAGCACCGCTTCGATATGGCATAGTCGATGGCACTGGTTGCCCATGATGCCATGTTTGGTGTCTGATACCATGCTGCTCCCGGTGGGGATCTCATGGTATCAAGATTGAATAACGGACTGATATAAAACGGCTTTTAGTCGCTTAGAGCAGGCGTTTCCAGCATGGTATTTTGAAGTGAAGAATTGCGAAGGCCATGCTGACCGATACCAAGCTGCGGAACCTCAAGCCAAAGGACAAGCTCTACAAGGTGAATGACCGCGACGGCCTCTATGTGGCCGTCACGCCTGCCGGGTCGATCTCGTTCCGCTACAACTACGCGATCAATGGCAGGCAGGAGACCATCACCTTCGGTCGCTACGGTCTTGGCGGTATCACCCTCGCAGAAGCCCGAGAACGGCTCGGTGAGGCCAAGAAAATGATCGCAGCGGGGAAATCGCCTGCGAAGGAGAAAGCGCGGGAAAAGGCCCGTATCAAGGATGCAGAGACATTTGGTGCTTGGGCGGAGAAGTGGTTGCGCGGCTACCAGATGGCTGATTCGACCCGCGACATGCGCCGCTCGGTCTTCGAGCGCGAGCTGAAGCCCAAGTTCGGCAATCAGAAGCTGGTGGAGATCACGCACGAGGATCTGCGTGCCTTGACCGATGCCATCGTGGAGCGCGGTGCGCCTGCGACGGCGGTTCATGCCCGTGAGGTGATGTTTCAGGTCTATCGCTGGGCTATTGAGCGAGGGCAGAAGGTCCAGAACCCGGCAGAGCTGGTTCGGCCGTCTACCATTGCCAAGTTCGAGCCGCGCGACCGTGCTTTGACGCCGGATGAGATCGCCTTGATGTACCAGTACCTGGAGCGCATTGGCACCTCGCCGTCCGTCAAGGCGGCGGTCAAGCTCCTGCTCCTGACAATGGTAAGGAAGAGCGAGCTGACAAAGGCGACCTGGAGCGAGATCAACTTCAGCGAGGCGCTGTGGACGATCCCCAAGGAGCGCATGAAGCGGCGTAACCCGCATCTGGTATTCCTGTCCAGGCAGGCGCTGGATATCTTCATTGCGCTCAAGACCTTTGCAGGCGGATCAGAGTACGTGCTGCCGTCACGGTATGATACGGATGCGCCGATGAGCAGTGCCACGCTCAACCAGGCGCTGACGCTGACCTACAGGCTGGCGCAGAAGGAAGGGAAGCCCCTCGCCAAGTTCGGGCCGCACGACCTGCGACGGACGGCCAGCACCCTGCTGCATGAAGCTGGTTATAACACCGATTGGATTGAGAAGTGCCTGGCCCATGAGCAGAGGGGCGTGCGGGCCGTCTACAACAAGGCTGAATACCGCGAGCAGCGCACGGCGATGCTGCAAGACTGGGCGGACATGATTGACGAATGGACGCTGAGGCGGCCGAGGTTAGATGGGTAGCGGCGATAGGGGGGGCGTGTATTGTAATGTTTGGGCGGACTGGACGCTCGTCTAGGTCTCTGCCTGAGCGATGCCGTTTTGAATACTGACCTCGCTTATATGGCGTTTAGCCAAGCGCCTGGGCGTTCTTAGCGTCTGCAGCGCTTGTCTAGTTAGCTCTTTGGCTGACACCAAAAAGCAGATGGGAAGCCGGGGAGTATCGGAAGTTTGGGGGCATCAGCTGAGATCGATGCCAGCGCCTTAGATACCGCTTGGCGTTCGATGCCTAGCTTTCGCGCAATCTCTGATTGATTTGCGCCATACCGCAGAAGCACCATTATTTGCTTTTTTCGATCCGATAATTTCATGTCCACGATCAGGCGTGCATGATGGCGTAATTCGGCTTCGTCTGCTGGCTGTAAACCGTATATGCGAACATAGTGGTAGATGTAACTGTCTACCAGCGGATCGCCCGATTGCGCTTGGCCCACCTGTAGCTTTGCAGATTGCAGGCTGAGTCTGGCTAGTTCGCGATCGAAGTGCGCGACTGACCGTTTCGCTTTTCGATATTCGGGGTTCCATTCGCCCTTGGGCGTTTTGGGGCGATGTTTCACACAGTAGAGGCCGCTTAGCCGTAGCGTTTTCTGCCGCTTTTGCCCGGCCGCTTCTAGCGGATATATCTCAACATCATCATTTCCGTTCGCGAATAACGTCAATTCAGCAAGAGCCCCACAAAATCGACAGAGCCCCTGCCTCCGCTTGTTGTCCAGCCGTGTGTCGCGCACCTTGGACTTAGCTGGTCGCTTGCGGGCACAAGCCGCTATCAACCCAATCAGTGATTCGAGCGTTGCGACAAACTGCTGATCTCCTGCGGACTGTCCGTCTTGCGTGAGGATGAACGCACGCAGTAGCTGGCGCTGTGCACGTGCCAAAGCAGCGAGGCCCACAGACCGAGCGATCTCGCTGAAGGCGATCTGTGTTTCTGCTCCCGGGATGTGGCCCAAGTAGTGGGCCGGTAGGGCTGTAGCGTATGCGGCAACGGCAGGATCAATGAGTTCCCCGATTAGGCGGACAATGTGTTTGTTGGTCGACGATGGACGCCAACGATCCTGAAACTGTTTGATGGCTTCAGAGACGGTTGGCTCACAGCCTTCCCAGACGGGGATTGACGGGGTCAGCATGTCAACCATTTTAGCCAATTAATCGGTCGAGGCAATCGGCATTGCGGGGCACCTTCCGGCACTCGTTCGCAAGTGACTGAAGGAGGTCCTAGTATGCAATCTCCGACGAGTAGAACCCTCATCAACCGCAAGAAGCTGCTGGCAATGATTCCGCTGGCCGAGCGCACAATTTTCAATATGGAGAAGCGAGGAGAATTTCCCCGACGCATTGCCCTCACGAGCCGGAACGTTGCGTGGGACTTGGCCGAAATCGAGGATTGGATTGAGGCTCGCAAGTCAGCGGGCACCCAAGCTATGCGCCCTGGAATGGGAGCCTGAGACGTGTTGGTTGATGTGTGGGCGGCGTTCGAAAACGAGCCACCTGTTCTGGATTTCATATGGCCCGGTTTCCTCGCGGGAACTGTCGGGGCACTCATTGCCCCTGGGGCCACGGGCAAGAGCTTCTGGGCGTTGGAAGCTGCAATGTCCATCGCGTGCAGTATCGCTGGTGGCGACCTGGTGGGCCTGGCCCCTAAGCACACTGGCCGTGTTGTCTACCTGGCCGGTGAAGACCCGCAGCCCGCGCTTGTTTGGCGCATTCACGCTATCGGTAAGCACTTAGACGTGCAGGCTCGCGAAGCCATTTCGCGGAACCTGACCATTAAATCCGTCATGGGGCAGCGCCTGAACATGATGGACGAGGCGCAGTTGCGCCGCATCATCGACGACAGCACCGGGGCGCGGCTGATCGTATTGGACACCTTGAGCCGCATTCACAGTCTGGATGAGAACAGCAACGGTGAGATGGCGGAGCTTGTCGCGACGCTGGAGCATGTTGCTGCCGTTACCGGTGCATCTGTCCTGTATCTGCATCACGTCAGCAAGGGTAGTGCCAGAGACGGGCTAACCGATCAGCAGGCGGCACGAGGAGCATCGGCTCTAATCGACAATGCCCGTTGGTGTGGTTTCGTTGCGGCAATGACCGGGGATGAGGCTACACGTCTCAGCGATAGCGCCATTGATCGGAAACCCGTCGGGGATGAACGGCGCAGGCACTTCGTGCGCTTTGGCGTATCCAAACAGAACTATGACGTGATGCCGCCTGATCGCTGGTATTTGCGGCATAGTGGCGGTGTGCTGCTGCCGGTGACGCTGCTGGATGCCGATCAAGGTGGCCGAAAAGGGCGTGGCCGTGAGAAAGCATGATTTGACTCACGCACGACATGATCCAGCGCACTGTCTGGCCCCCGGTCTTTTCCGCAGTTTGCAACGAGGTGAGCGCAGGCGATGCAAACTGCACGTGGTTTACAACTACGGGGACGGCAAGCGTATTGAGTTCAGCGGCCCGGAGCCGCTAGGGGCGGACGATCTCCGCACTGCAAGGATTGGTGGCAATGGCCGGGCCATCTGGCCTCTTGCTGTCCTCCGAGCCTCATTCAGAAGCGGGGCGGCAACTCCGCTTGTGTCTCGAGCCGAAATGGGACGCTGTCCAGCAGAACGCATTGGTGGTCAAGGGCAGCTATCGGGCTCTGGCCCGTGAAGTGGGCTACGCCAATATTGACGACACGAGGCCGGTCCGTGACTGCATTGAGAGGCTCTGGAAAGTCTCAATCATCGTCCAGGACGGAGGAAGACGACAGGGCTTCCGGCTGCTGTCCGAGTACGCGAGTGATGGGCGCGATGGCAAGTTGTACGTGGCTTTGAATCCTCTGATTGCGAGTGCGGTTATGGGAGGGCGGCATGTTCGCATAAGCATGGCCGAGGTGAGGGGGCTACAAACTGATCAGGCCCGCCTTATCCATCAACGGTTATGTGGCTGGATCGACCTCGGAAAATCGGGGCGGGTCGATCTGAACACGCTCTGTAGCTACGTATGGCCAGATAAGGCTGTAAACCTCAGCACTATCAAGAAACGCCGTCAGGCAGCTCGTAAGGCGCTAGCTGAGCTTGTCGCTGTGGGTTGGAAGCTGGGCGAATATGCAAAGGATAAATGGGCCATCTGGCGGCCCAAGGCTTCAGACGGCGGTTCTTGGCCCACGTTAACGGTACCCGGCCCCCATGTTAACGGTGTCCAACTCCCACGTTAACGGTGTCCGGCCAATTCCGGGAAACCCAGCAACGGCGCGGGTTTGCCGAGGCTGGGCAGGCTTCATCTATGATTATCTAAGATAATCTACTAGGCGCGGCCCCTGTGACGGCCTTCGCCACAGGGGCGCTTGCCTAGCTTGGGGGCAATCCGTTTGGTGTCAATCCCCCAGACTGTCACCGCTCGGCGAACCCGGGAGTGTCCGTCAAACCACCGTTTGACGGACACGAGAAGCGCCAAAAGGAAGAGCGCTTGACTCTCATACCGTGCGCTGGGGCACGACGCAGTGAACCGGTGTTGCTCTGTTTGGTGAACCGGGGGGGCATAAGCAAGGTTCAGGCCGGTGCGGGCCTGTGGGGTGAGTTCCTGCTGCCTTGCAAGAAGCTCGATTGGGTAAGTCTCGAGTTTGAACGCGATCTTATGCAATTTTAGGCGAACATTCGCGAGGATGTGCGAAAGTATGCGATTTCTCCTTGTCAGAGGGGCGGTTGAGCCATTTGGCGCAAATAAACGCATAAATTCGCACCATCTGGGACGGCAAGATAGTCGATCGCCTTCTCGCGCGACCAGCCATAGTGGTGGACGCCGGTGTCGATCACCAGCCGCGCGGCGCGCCACATTTCATAGGACAGGCGGCCGAAGTGCTCGTAGGGCGTGCGGTAGATGCCCATGCCGATGCCCAGCCATTCGGTGTAGAGCCCCCAGCCTTCGCCGTAGCCGGAGAAATAGGTATTGCGGCGGAGGGCCGGGCGCTCCGGCTGCTCCTCGGCGAGCGCCGCCTGGAAGCTGTGGCCGGGCGCGCACTCATGCAGCGTCAGTGCCGGAATGTTGTAGAGCGGGCGGCTGGGCAGGTTGTAGGTGTTCATCATGCAGCTGCCGAGCCCGCCGCGCCCGGCGGTGTAGAACGGCGCAAGGGCATCCGGCACCGGCACGATGGTGAAGCGGCGGCGCGGCAGCAGGCCGATGGTATCGCCGATCTTGCCATCGACGCGCTTGGCAACCCAGGCCGAGAAGCTCAGCAGCTCCTCGGGGGTCTTGGCGTAGAATTGCGGGTCGGTCCGCAGGAATTCGAGGAACGCCTCGAAGCTGCCCTTGAACCCGCTGTCCTTCATCACCTGGCGCATCTCAGCATTGATGCGCGCCACTTCCTTGAGGCCAATCTCATGGATCTGCTCAGCCGTGAGATCGAGCGTCGTGTATATCCTGATCTGGGCCGCGTAAAAAGCCGCGCCGTCGGGCATAGCGGTCGCCGCCAGCGTGGTGCGGGCCTTTGGCAGATATTCATCGCGGAAGAAGGCGCGCAGCTTGGTGTAGGCCGGCACGACGGCGTCGCGGATGGCGGCCTTTGCCTGTTCGCGAAGGGCGGCCTGCTCGTCCGCCGGAATGGTGGAGGGCATCTCCCTGAAGGCGGCGTAGAAGGGGTTCGCCTCCACCTCGCCCTCGGCGTAGGTGGCGATGGACTGCTCCCGCCCGTCGAGGGTTGCGCGCGGCACCGTGAACCCCCGCGCGAGCCCGGCGCGCATGTTCTCGATGTGCTCGTTGAAATAGCGGGGAATGTCCCGCATCCGGCTGATGTAGCGCTTGTAGTCCTCCGCGGTGCGGTATGGGCGGCGCGCGTCGAGGTAGGTCCAGAACGAGCTGTCGCTGTTGAACGGCATTTCCCATTCGCGGAACCGCGCTTCGATGAGGGCGTGCTCCAGGTTGGTGCGGAACACGGCCGCGTTCACCTGCTCCTCGTCCGAAAGCTGGTCGAGCGGGATCCGGTCGAGTTCAGCCAGCATCTTGCGCCAATGGGCGGCACGACGCTCCTGGGTGGCGGCGTCAACCCGCGGCAGGCGATCGGAGGCGGTGTAGTCGCCCTCGCCGTCCTCGATCATGGCGTATTCCTGCATGCTCCAGGCCCAGTCGGCCTCATAGAGCGCGCGCAGGTTCTGGTCCGCCGCCGGATCGGCGGCCATCGCGCCGCAGGGGATGCCTGCGGTCGCCAGTGAAAGACCCAGAACGAGAAGGCTGGTGCGCCACCGATTCATTGCAAAACGACTCCTCAATTGATTGTCCGGCCGGATTTGACGGAAATGCGGGCACTCGCAAGGGCTCGGCCATGGCGCGAGCACGCCGGCTCGGGTGCGCCCGGCGGATGCAGGCCTGTCAATGATGTGCCCATGGCTTGTGCTTCAAGATCTCGCCCCGCCCGTGCAAAACAGCCCGGAACAATGCTCCCCCAGGGCATATTTATGGCGTCCCGAAAAACGGCCAGTCAACCAGGTTGTTGCTTGCATGGAATTTCTGGCGCCGCTTCCGGTTGCCAAGGAGGCGGCATCGTTTCTTCCCTGCACCCGCGCCCCCGGACGCCTATATGACAGTCCACTTTCCGGCAGGAATAGACTAAGATTCTCTGCATTTTTTGCCTCGGGAGGGTTCGGTCAGGAATGATGGACAGTTTGCCCAGCCGTCTTGCCGTTGCGCTTGCCATCGGTTTGCTTGTGGGCCTGGAGCGCGGCTGGCACAGCCGCGATGAGCAGGAAAAGCAGCGGGCCGCGGGTTTTCGCACCTTTGCGCTGTCGGGCCTGCTGGGCGGCGTTGCCGGCGCCATGGGGCAGGTGGCCGGGCCGGTGCTGCTCGGGCTGGTTTTTCTCGGTTACACGGGGGCCTTTGCCGCCTTCCACTGGCTGGAAGCCAAGGTGAACAGGGATCTGGGCGCGACCTCGGTCGTGGCCGGCATGCTCACTTTCGTGCTCGGCGCCTATGCGGTCATGGGCAATCTGGACATCGCCATCGGCTGCGCCGTGGCCGACCCTGCTCCTGGCGCTGCGCGAGCCGCTGCACCGCTGGATCGCTGCCCTCCGGTGGGAGGATATCCGGGCGGTGCTGATCCTGCTCGCCATGTCGTTCCTGCTGCTGCCCGTCCTGCCCAACCGCACCATCGACCCGTGGGATTCGGTCAACCCGGCGCGCATCTGGCTGCTGGCGATCCTCATCGCGAGCATTTCCTTCGGCGGTTATGTGGCCGTGCGGGTGTTCGGGCAGCGGCTCGGCATCGTCATGGCGGCGCTGGCCGGCGGGCTGACCTCCTCCACGGCCACCACCCTGGCCCTGGCGCGGCTGGGGCAGGGGGCGGCCGCGTCGGACCGGCCGCTGGCGGCGCGCATTCTCATTTCCTGCGTCGTCATGGTGGTGCGCGTCGGCGTCGTCGCCACCCTGCTCAATGCGCCGCTGCTGGCGGACCTGTGGCTGCCGCTGACGGTGGGTGGCTCAGCGTTCGCCATTGCCGCGCTCGTGCTGCTGTTTCACACCTCGGGCCATCCGCACCCGGTCATCCACGCCGCCAACCCGCTGGAGCTGGGCATGGCGATCAAGCTCGCGCTTGCCATCGGCATCATCATGCTGGCCTCGCAAGTGGTGCAGGACCAGTTCGGCAGCGCGGGCGTGCTGCTGGTGGCGGCGGTTTCAGGCATTGTGGACGTGGATGCCATCACCATCTCCGTGGCCAATATGGAAAACAGCCAGCTGGGCGCGGAAACCGCCGTTCAGGCTATTGCGCTGGCGGTGGGCGTGAACACGCTCTCCAAGGTCGCCATGGTGTTCTGGGTGGGCGGCGCGCGGCTTGGCCGCTATGTCGGCATGGGAAGCGCGGCGGCGCTTGCAGCGGCGGGCGCGGCGCTCGCGGTGTTCTAGCCGAAAATCGCGGCGGCGCATTTCTGGTCCAGCGCCCCCTGCGCGAGTGTCGTTAACCTAGCAGAAAGAGCAGTCCCGGTCCCCAAATTCCCTCCCCTAGCTTGAGGCCACAAGCAGGGAGGGCAGGGGAATGGCTGCAAACAGATGCGCCGCTGTGGTGCGGCTGGCGAGCGCGGCGCTCGTGCTGGCGCCTTCGGCGGCTCTGGCCCACGATGTTTCCGAGCAGGCCCGGCAGCGCATGCTGGATGGCGGCTGGCTGGACGTGATCTGGATCGGGGCCGAGCACATGCTCACGGGCTACGATCACCTGCTTTTCTTGCTCGGCGTTTTGTTTTTCCTGTCCAGCTTCTGGCAGATCGTGCGGTTCATCACCGCCTTTACCATTGGCCACACGCTGACGCTGCTGTTCGCAACGCTGATGGGCATCACGGCCAACGCCTATCTGATTGATGCGATCATCGCCCTCACCGTTTGCTACAAGGCATTTGAAAATCTCGGCGGCTTTCAGCGCTGGCTGGGCAGCCAGGCGCCGAACCTTCTGTTCATGGTTTTCGTGTTCGGCCTCATCCATGGCTTCGGCCTGTCGACCCGCCTCCAGCAACTCACGCTGATGGAAGACCCCGCGCTCGTCGGCAAGATTCTCGCCTTCAACGTGGGCGTCGAGCTGGGCCAGATTGCGGCGCTGGCATTGATGGTGGCGGTGGTGCGCCTCTGGCGCGGCACGGAACTCTGGGGCGGGGTGATGCGCGGCGCCAACCTGGCGTTGTTTGCCGCTGGCGTGCTGCTGTTCGGCCAGCAGATGGAGGGGTATTTCTCCAACCAGGCCGAGCCGCAGGAACTGGCCGCCGTCAGCCTCGGCGAGGGTGAGCCGTCCTGAGTTTTTAACGCAAGTGAGTTCATGGATGGCCGCAGCCGGGTGGGGCCGGGCGACCGCCCGGCAGGCCCAAGCAGCACTATCGGCCTGCGACTCGCCCGGCGCGGCGCATTTCCTGTCGAATCCTGCAAGAATGATGGTCGGGCACTGGCAAAAAGTGCAGGTGGAGACTTAAAACATCTGCGTCACAATTCTGTCCGGTATTCGGCTGCCTGCCAACAGAGACCTTAACGGTCCACGGCTGGCGGCCAGAGCCATGGGGGAGGGCAGATGCGTAGCGCGTGTTGCGGGAGTGCCAGGTCTCGGTCGGTTCCCGTTCGCTCCCGGCGCGGAGTTCTGTTGCTTTCTGCCGTCATGTCTGCGGGCTTCTTCGTGTGCCCTGCGCCAGTGTCGGCGACGGCCGCCCTCGGGTTTGAAGATGCGGAAATTGTCGTCAAGGGACAGATGGCCACCGGCGCCGAGGAGGCCTATTCCGCCACCCGGCTTGAGCAAGCCGAAATTCGCCAGGCAGCGCTCAGCGATGTGGATGACCTGTTCCGCTTCGTGCCCGGCATGGCCGTGCGCGACCTGGGGCTGCCCGGCGTTGCCGGCAATATCGTCATTCGTGGCTTTGGTGCGGGCGGCCATGGTGGCGATCTGGGCGCGGTGGTGGACGGCATCCCGCTCAACGAGGCGATGAGCCACGCTGACGGCTATGTGGACTTCAACGTCATCGTCCCCCTCGAAATCGAGGCGATGACCGTTTTTCGCGGCCCGGTCTCCGCGCTTTACGGCAATTACAATCGCGGCGGCCTTATCAATCTCCGGACCCGGAAATCGGGCAAGTATCTGGAGCTGGATGCCAGCGCCGGCGCGTTCGATACCCAGGATCTCCAGCTGGCGCTGGGCCGCGCCCTTGGCGATCGCCAGCGCATCAATCTGGCCGCCCAGCTTCACCGGACAGATGGCTTCCGCCCCCAGTCAAAGGCGGACCGGCAGACCGTGGCGGGCCGCTGGGCGGTGGACATATCGCCCGCCGTGCAGCTGGCGCTGTCCACCCGCCTGCATCATGCGGATGCGGACGGGGCCAGCTATGTCACCGAGGCGCAGTTCGCGCGAGACCCTTATGGCATCGACCCGCGCGCACAGAACGACGGCGCGCGCAAGAGCTTCGCCAGCCACCGGCTGGACGTGAATGTGGATCTTGCGCCCACCGCTACCCTGCTCGGCTTTGCTTATCTCACGCGGCAGGATTTCACCCGCTGGTTTTCCCGTCCCGTCGGCGGCGGTCTGTGGCGACAGCGGGAGGAGGCCTATGACCGGGCGGTGTCCGGCGCGGGCGCGAGCGTCGAGGGCGAGGTTGGCAATGCCCATTATACGGTCGGCCTTGAGCGTTTCCGCGAGCGCACCGACTACCAGTTCCACGATGGGCTGAACCGCCGGGTTCGGCAGGCCGCCCCGCTTGCGGATCGGCGCACCCGCCTCAACAGCCTGTCTGCCTTCGCGGAGGTGGACCTGCCGCTGCACCGTCTGGCCGAGGTGTCGCTCGGGCTGCGGGCGGACCGGTTTACCGGCGGCTGCCGGCAGCGCGGCGTCGAGACCGGCAGCGATCCGTGCGGCAGCATGGAGACAGTCTCCGAACTCAGCCCGAAACTTGGCCTGCGCTCGCAGCTGGCGCCGTGGCTGCAACTGCGTGCCAGCTGGGCGGAAGGCTTTGCCCTGCCCAACAGCTTCGTCAAATATGCGCTCGGCGGGCAGGCGCTTGATGCCAATATTTTTCGCCAGACGGAAATTGGCTTCAAGCTCTCGCCGCACGCGGCCGTCACTCTGGATGTGGCTGCCTTCCGGCTGAATTCCTCCAGCGAGGTCCGCACCGTCGCGCCGGGGCTGTATGAGAATTTCGGCAAAACCCGCCGCGAAGGGGTGGAGGCGTCTCTTGAGGCGCGCCCGCATGACAGCCTGTGGCTGCGCGCGGTTTTTGGCCGAACCTGGACCGAGGTGCGCCAGAGCGCCGAGGTGGCGCTCATCGGCCTCCCGGTTCCCGGCGTGCCGCGCCACACCGCCACTGTGGACGCCAGTTGGTCGCCGCTTGCCAACTGGTCGGTGGAGGCCAGCTGGCGCATGGTCGGCGGCTATGCGGTCGAGGCGCTGAACAGCGTGCGGGCGGAGAGCTATCGCACGCTGGACCTGGGCCTGTCTTACCGGGGCGCGTGGCCGGTGCCGTTCCGCGCTTACGTGCGGGCCGACAACATCACCGATGCGGTCCATGCCACGTCCGTCTCCGTCATCGGCGGCGAAACCCTGTTTGCGCCGGGTGCGCCGCGCGCCATCCGCGCCGGCGTGCAACTCACCCTCTGAAAAAGGGGAAGCCCATGATCGCCCGATTGCTGCCGCCCCTGCTGTTCGCCGGTCTCGTCCTGCCTGGGGCGGCCCTGGCCCACACCGTGTGGCTCACGCCCGCTGCTGGCGGGCCGGAGGGCTGGCAGGTGCGCTTCGGCGGCCATGCGGGGCGCGTCATGGTCTATCCGCCGGAGCGGCTGAAGACCGTGACGGCCTACGACGCCAACGGCAAGCAGCTCTCCGTCACTCGCTGGGTCGGCGCGGATGGCGTGCGTCTGAAAACCGATGGCGCGCCCAGCGTCATCGTCGCCCATTACGACAACGGCATCCACACGCGGCGGTCGGACGGGCCATCGGTGGAGAAGCCGCTGAACGAGGTGCCCACCGGCATCAGCGCCACGCGGGCGATCAAGTATCACAAGACCATCGCGGCGTGGACGCCCATGGTCACGCGCCCGGTGGGCCAGCCCTTCGAGGTGGTGCCGCTGTCCACCGCCCAGCCCATTGCGGGCGAGCCGTTCAAGGTGCGCGTGCTGGTGGATGGCAAGCCGGCGGCGGGCATCAGCATCGCTCGCAACGAGGAAGGAAGGGATGCGGTCACCGATGCGGAGGGCATCGCCGCCTTCGTGCCGAAGGAGGGCTTCAACAAGCTGTGGTCCGGCCGGCGCACGGACGTTGCGGGCGACCCGACCCACACCCAGCTCAGCATCGAATATTCCCTGGGGTTTGACGCAAAATGACACGGCTGTTGCAATTATTTCTGGTTGGCCTGTTCCTGGTTCTCGGCGGAGCCTCCGCTGAGGCCCACGGGCTCCTGATGAAGCTGCGTTCGGACGGCACGGCGATTTTCGGCGAGCTTTACTATTCCAACGGCGCGCGGGCCGGCGGCGAGTGGGTGGAGGTGCGGAATCTGACCGATCCCGCCGCCGCCACGCAAACGCTGCAAACCGCAACCGATGGCACGTTTCGCATCTCTGGTCTGCCCGATCACCGCTACCTCGTGGTCGCCACGGGCGAGGAGGGGCATGGCATCGAAATGGAAATGACGCTGGCGGCGGGCGCGCGCGGCCAGTTGCTGGAAAACGGCGTGCCGGTTACGGCACCGGCGGAAGAGGGCTATCCCGCCTGGGCGGTGATTGGCGGGCTGTTGCTGCTGTCGGCCGGGCCTGCCCTCTATTTCCAGCGCCGTCGCGCCCGGTCAGGCTCAGGCGCCTGACGGCACCCGCTCGATCTGCCCGTCGCGCCCGCGCCAGCGCAGGGTGCCGGGGGAGGTCTGGGCGGTGAGCGAAAGCGCCATAATGTCGAGCGTATCCCGCACCAGGTCGGGCAGGGGCAATTTCTCCGCCCCCGACAGGCGCTCGGTGTCATGGCGCACGAGCATGTTGAGGAACATCAGGTTGCTGAGGGCGATGCGGGAGAGCGCGATCTCCGGCGGCAGGTAGGAAATTCGCTGCACCAGCAGGTCCAGCAGGCGCCGCAGGGTCGTCGTCAGGGCCGTGTCGTCGTCTGCCGGGTGGCGAACGCCGATGGGGCGGTGGCGCGTGAGATATTCCGACAAAAACGCCGCGTAGCTGTGGCGGCCATCCTCGTCAATGAGAGTCAGGTAAGGCAGGCACAGGATTTCCAGCAGGGTGCGCGCGTCGCTAAGGCAATTCTCCGCCTCGGCCTGCCGGAGCATTTCCTCGCGCGGGCGCTCCATCTGGGTCACCCGGTATTCAAAAATGGCGTAAACCAGCTGGTCCTTGGTCTGGAAATGGTACTGCACCGCGTTGGTGTTGCCCTGTCCGGCCGCCTGGGCGATTTCCCGCAGGGAGGGCGCTTCGATGCCCCGGTCGGCGAAAAGCCGTTCGGCTGCCAGAATAATCTGCTCGCGCGTCCGCGCCGTCATCTCCGCCCGGCTGCGTCGCTGTATCTGCCCTGATCGAACTGCCGTCATCTTTGCACGCTGACCATCCTCCCCTTGCCCGGCTACGGGCTTAGGCGATGGGCACCGTCTGTCAACCTTCTTGAAACTTTTAACGCAAGTGAGTCCCAAAAATGGCGGAAGGCGGCGGGGATCCCGCTCCTTCTCCGTCAGTCCGGGCGGGCCTTCGGCGGTTGATGGCGCCAAAATCACGGTGCTATGGGCAAATAGTCAAGGGGAAGCGTCAGAAAGAGCGAATATTCCTTCTCTGTCCTGGGGAAACGTCGGCCGCGCACTGGCATAAAGTGCAGGTACCGACTTAAAACAAGTGCGTCATATTTCCTCCCGGCCGATCGGCCGCCTGCTGACAGAGGACGCAAAAGCCCGCGGCAGGTGGCGCTGGCGGCTGCCGGCCGCCCGCTGGCAACCAAAACCATGGGGAGGATATATGATTAGCGCACGTTACAAGAACGCCGGGTCTCCGGCGGTTGTCATCCGCTCCCGTCGCGGAGCCCTTTTGCTTTCATCCGCCATGTTCACGGGCCTCCCTTTGTGTGCCGCCCCATCCCTGGCGCAGACGGCTCAGGAGCCGGCGCAGGTCAGCCAGGTCGGCCTTGGCGAAATCGTGGTGACGGCCCGCAAGCGGGCGGAAAGCACGCAGGATATTCCCGTTTCCGTGACCGCGCTCGGCGCGGAGCAGATCGCCCGTTACGACCTCAGCAACCTTGAGCGCGTGGCGGCGTCGACGCCCCAGTTCGCCATTGGCCGGGCACCCAGCGGCTCCGGCGCGACCCTGGTTCTGCGCGGCATCGGCTCAAACTCCACCTCCATCGGTCTCGAGCAGTCGGTGGCGGTTGTGGTCGATGGCGTCTATTACGGCCAGGGCCGCATCATCAACGAAGGCTTTATCGACCTTGAACGCATGGAGCTTTTGAAGGGGCCGCAGGCGCTGTTCTACGGCAAGAACGCCACCGCCGGCGTCGTCTCCATCGTTTCCAAGGATCCGACCGACGTGCCGGAATATCTGGCCCGGGTCGGCTACGAATTCCGCGGCCAGCAGCTGATGGGCGAGGCCATCGCTTCGGGTCCGATCTCCGACACCCTGGGCATTCGCTTGGCGGTCCGCGCGTCCGACATGTTCGGCGGCTATTTCAAGAATCTGGCCGGACCCATGGCCTACCCCACCACGGACATTGCCACTGGCCGGGTGACGGATCACGTCGCGCCGGCGGGCAAGCGCGAGCCCGGCAACCGGGAATTTGTCGGCCGCATGACGCTCAAGTGGACGCCGACCGATGAGCTCACCGCCACGCTGAAGGCCAGCGCCAGCGACAACAAGTCGGACAACCCGGCCGGCAATTCGGTGCTCTATCGCTGTCCAAGCGGAGCATCGCAGCTCAACCCGGCCGTTCCCTGCGGCAAGAATTTCCACATTTACCAGAACGATTTTCCGGCCGACATCGCCGAGGTGCAGCCCTACGCGCGCAAGGGCGGAAAGCTGGGCAACAGCTATCGCTCCTGGGCCGTCACCGGCACGATTGAATATGACCTGGGTGAAATTTCCTTCACCTCGGTCAGCAATTATAATCGCAACCGCAACGTGTTCCGCTTCGATGGCGATAGCGTCTCGGCGCCGCTCCCGGCCGTGAGCGCCACCGAATGGTCGACGTTCGAGGCCTTTTCCTCGGAATTCCGCGCCCTCACCGATTACGACGGCCCGATCAACGCCATGCTTGGCGTCTATTACCAGAGCACCAAGCGTGATTACCTCGCCTGGACCGCCCAGTTCGGCGTGGAGAACAGCGCCGCGCCCCAGCCTTATCAGCGCTATCTCGCCAACTCCAAGGATTCGGAATCCAAGGGCGAGACCATCGCCGGCTTCGGCCAGGTGATGTGGCGGGTCGTGCCCGAGGTGGAGCTGACGGCGGGCGTGCGCTACACGCACGAAACCAAGGACAGCTATTTCGTCCAGCCCTATGCCCATCCCACCTATGTGGCGCTGGGAATTTTCTCGCCAAATGAGCGCATCACGGCAGACCAGACCTTCAATAACTGGTCGCCGGAAATCACCGCCGCCTGGCAGCCGACGGACGACGTAACCTTCTATGCGGCCTACAAGACCGCCTACAAGTCGGGCGGCTTTTCCAACTCGGGCATTCTCAGCCCCTCGGCCTCCGTCGAGGATTTCGCCTTCGATCCGGAAACGGCGAAGGGCTTCGAGGGCGGCATCAAGACCACCCTGTTCGACCGCCAGCTGCGCTTCAACGTGGGCGCCTACTGGTACAAGTACAGCAACCTGCAGCTGGACTTCTTCCGCTCGGATATTTTCGCCTTCAGCACCATCAACGCCGGCTCGGCCACGACCAAGGGCATCGAGGCGGAATTCGATTATGCGCCCCTGGATCTGCCGGGGCTCACCCTGCGGGGCAGCATCAACTACAACAAGGCGCGCTATGGCGATGTGCCGGTGGCGCCCTGCTATCAGGGACAAACGCCGGCTGCGGGCTGCTCCATCATTCCCGGGCTTGGCCCCCGCCAGAACCTGAAGGGCAAGCCCACCGCCATGGCCCCGTTGTGGACGGCGGCGCTCGGCGCGCATTACGAAACACCGATCAACGACGCCCTGGTGTTCGGAATTTCCGCGGACGCCCGCTACAGCGACGATTACCTGGTCTCGGCCTTCGGCCATCCGTACACGCGGCAGGAGTCCTACGTGAACCTCGACGCCTCGGTGCGGCTGCGGACCAGCGACGACCAGTGGGAGCTGGCTCTCATCGGCAAGAACCTTACCAACCGCTTCTATGCAACGGGTGGCATCGACGCGCCGGGCACCGGCGGCGGCACCGGAACGGCCGCAGGCTTCTATGCCGATCAGGTTGGCTACATCGCCCTGCCGCGCACCGTCCAGCTTCAGGTCACCTGGCGCTACTGAGCACATACGAACCGGGCGGGAGGCGCAGAGCCTTCCGCCAAAGCGAGAGAAGAACCGATGGATCGACTGAAAGGCAAGGTTGCCCTCATCACTGGTGCCGCCAAGGGGCTCGGCGAGGCGGATGCCCGCCTGTTCGCAGCCGAAGGGGCGGATGTCATCCTGACCGATGTGGACGTCCAGAACGGCGAGCGCGTGGCTGCCAGCATTGGCGCCAAAGCGCGCTTCTATCAGCAGGACGTGCGTGACGAGGCTGGCTGGGAAGCCCTGATTGTCGAAATCATGGAACGCTACGGTCGCCTCGATGTGCTGGTCAATAATGCCGGTGTCGTCGAAATGGGGACGCCCGAGACCGTGCGTGAGAAGGACTACCGTTTCATCATGGCGGTCAGCGTCGATGGCACGGTGTTCGGGTGCAAGCATGCCATCCCCGCCATGCGGAAGAGTGGCGGCGGCTCCATCATCAACATGGCATCGCTCGCCAGCATTCAGGGCGAATACACCGTGGCCGCCTACTGTGCCGCCAAGGGTGCGGTTGAGGCCTACACCCGCGCCGTGGCCGTTCACTGCGCTCAGAATCAGCTCAATATCCGCTGCAATTCCGTTCACCCTTCGGCCATGGATACGCCGATGGTGCGCTCCGTGCCGGAAAAGCTGGCGGCCGAGAACCTGAGCCTGGGCGATGGCAGCACCGTCAGTCCGGTTGGCGAGCCGCGCGATGTGGCCAATCTCGTGCTGTATCTTGCCTCTGACGAGTCCCGCTTCGTCAGCGGACAAAAATTCATCATCGACAACACCATGTCCGTGACGACCGGCTTCGTTCCGGGCGGCGGATCGGTCGTGGAGTTCGACGCGCAGTAAGGGTGCGCTGGATCAAGGGGGAAGCTATGAAGACGATCTGGATGCAGGGCAGCGGCCGAGGGCGTACGCTCCTCTCGTCAGCGCTGGCAATGGCGCTCATCGCCGCTGGTCCGGGCGCGGTAGTCGCCCAGCAGGCCAAAACGCAGGCGGCCTCTGCCAAGCCGGCGAACGCCCGCGAGAGCGGCGGCGCACCGGCCCGGGAGTACGGCCCCGCGGTGGCGGCGGCGGGGACGACCAACCTCTACTGGGGCGATACCCACCTGCACACTCGCAACTCGGCTGATGCCTACACAGTCGGCACCCACATGGTCTCGCCGGATGACGCCTTCCGCTTTGCCCGCGGGGCGGAGATCGTCAGCGACAACGGCGTGCGCGCCAAATTGCGGCGTCCTCTCGATTTTCTCGCCGTCACCGACCACGCTGAATATCTGGGCGTGTTTGCGCGTCTCCAGCGTCAGGATCCCATGCTCTCCAGCTGGTCGGTGGGGCAGGAGTGGTCCGGCTACATGCGCGCCGGAGAGGCGACCAAACTGGCTACGGCCTTTGCCAACGCCATCCAGTCCTCTGATCCGAAATACCGCCTGCCGCGCAACATGGAGGCCACCATCTGGGCCGATGTCGCCCGCACGGCCGATCGCTATTACGAGCCGGGCCGTTTCACCACTTTCATCGGCTACGAATGGACGTCGATGATCAACGGCGACAACCTGCACCGCGTTGTCCTGTTCAGGGACGGCGCGGAGACGGCCGCCAAGGTTCTGCCCTTCTCCGCGCAGGACAGCACCGACCCCGAGGCGCTGTGGCAGGCGCTGGAAAATTACGAAAAGCAGACCGGCGGCGAGGTTCTGGCCATCGCGCACAACGGCAATGTGAGCAACGGGCGCATGTTCGCGCCGACCACCGTGTCCGGCCATCCCATCACGGCTGCCTATGCGCGCACCCGCTCCCGCTGGGAGCCGGTTTATGAAGTCACGCAAATGAAGGGCGACGGCGAGGCCCATCCCACCCTGTCGCCCACCGATGAGTTCGCCGATTTTGAAACCTGGGATGAAGGCAACATCACGCTGACGGCAGCCAAGCAGCCGTGGATGCTGCAATATGAATATGCCCGCTCCGGCCTGAAGGAGGGCTTGCGCCACGAGGAGAAGCTGGGCGTCAACCCGTTCAAGTTCGGCCTGATCGGCGGCACGGATTCCCACACCGGCCTTGCCACCACGGCAGAGAATAATTTCTTCGGCAAATTCCCGGAATCCTCCCCCCGGCCCGATCGCACCACCAACAAAATGGCCGGCCTGTTGCAGCCCAGCTGGAAGCTGGGCTCACAAGGCCTGACTGCGGTCTGGGCGACGGAGAACACGCGCGAGGCTATTTTCGCGGCGTTCAAGCGGCGCGAGGTCTATGCCACCACCGGCACCCGCATCAAGGTGCGCTTCTTCGGCGGCTGGGATTTCCAGAAAAATGACGTGCTGCGGCCCGATTACGACCGCATCGGCTATGCCAAGGGCGTTCCCATGGGCGGCGAGCTGATGAAGGCGCCCGCCGGCAAGGCGCCGGTGTTCATGGTGGCCGCCACCCGCGACCCGGACGACGCCAACCTCGATCGCATCCAGATCATCAAGGGCTGGCTCGATGCCGAGGGCAACACCCACGAGAAAATCTACGACGTCGCCCTGTCCGATGGCCGCAAGGTGGATCCCAAAACCGGCAAGGCGCCTCCGGTCGGCAACACGGTGGACGTGGAAAACGCGACCTACACCAACAGCATCGGAGATCCCGAGCTGACCGCCGTGTGGCGCGATCCGGACTTCGATCCCAGGCAGCGCGCCTTCTATTACGTGCGGGTGCTCGAAATCCCGAAGCCGCGCTGGACCGCGCACGACGCCAAGTTCTTCAAGCTCAGCCTGCCCGATGAAATTCCGATGACGGTGCAGGACCGCGCCTACACCTCGCCCATCTGGTATCGGCCCTGAGTTCCGGGGGGAGCAGACACGCCATGACCAACGTCCACGACGCCCCGTCCTTCTCACCCCATCACCTCACTGGAGACGTCCCCGCGAGGGGACGCCTCCAGACTTTTTTTCGCCGGGCCGTGCGCGAGCCGTTCGTGCATTTTCTTCTGGCGGGTGCGGTGATTTTCGGCGGCTTTGCCATTGCCGAGCCGAACGCGGGCCAGGAGCTGGATGAGCGCGACATCCACGTGAGCCGGGAGGAGCTGCTGAGCTTTGCCCAGTATCGCATGCGCCTGTTCGACAACGACCGGGCCGAGGCCTATCTGTCGGGCCTGTCTCCGGCGCAGATGCGCGAGCTCATCAACGAATACATCCGCGAGGAGGCGCTCTATCGGGAAGCGCTCGCCTGGGGGCTGGATACCGGGGACTATGTGATCCGCCGCCGCCTTGTGCAGTCCATGGAATTTGCGGCCCGCAACATGGCCGCGCCGGGCGAGGAACTGACGGAGGCGGACGTCAGGAAATACTACGCGGATAATGCCGACCTCTATACCGCCCCGCCGACCGTCAGCTTCACCCATGTCTTCTTCAGCGCCGACCGGCACGGCTGGCAGGAGGCGGAGCGCCGCGCCCGCGCGGCGGTGGCAGATCTTGCGCCGCCCGAAAAACTCGCCCTATGGCCGGGGGACCGCTTTCTTTACCAGCGCGCCTATTCCAACCAGGCGGTGGAGGCGTTAGAAAGCCACTTCGGGCCGGAACTGGCGCAAACGCTGGTGAGCGGCAAGGTGGCGGAGGGCGCATGGTCCGGCCCCTACCGGTCGCCCCACGGCGTGCATCTGGTGTGGGTTGCGGATCGGCAGGAAGGCGGGCCGCTGTCGTTTGAGGAAGCGCGACCGCTGGTCGAGCGCGATCTGGCGGAGGCGCGGGCGCAAGCGCAGCAGGATGCCATCCTGGCGCGCATCCTTGGCAGCTACCGGATCTCGGTTGACGCGGGGCTGCTGGAGGAAGGAGTGCCGCAGTCATGACGCGCCTCCTCGCCCTGTTGCTGCTGGTCTGCGCCCTGATGCCCTCGGGAGCCGCCCGCGCGCACGAAAGCCTGCCGCTGGTGGTGTCCGTGCGTCAGACCGCGCCGGATGTTTACGTCACCCACATCGCCCTGCCGCCGTTCCTGGCATCCATGCCGCGCCCCAGCCTCACCATGCCGGAAGGGTGCGCGCCGCTCGGCGGTAGCGCGGAAGGGGCGCAGAAGTCCAGCCACGCGTACCGTTGCACCGCTGGTCTTGGCGGCCAGCCCCTTGGCATCCGCTATCAGACCAAGGCCATTCCGGCCGTGCCCATTCTGGTGCGGCTCGATCTGATGTCGGGCGAGGTGCGCTCGCTGCTGGCGGAGCCGGGCGAGACCCGCGTCGTCCTGCCCACGCCCGAAACGCCCGGCCGCGTGCTGTGGCAATATGCGGGGCTCGGCGTCACCCATATTCTGGAGGGCTACGACCACCTGCTGTTCCTGATCTGCCTGCTGCTCATCGCCCGCACGCCCCGGCGCATTCTGCTCACCGTCACCGGCTTCACCGTGGGTCATGCCGTCACCATCACGGCGGTCACGCTCGGCGTCCGGGGGCTGGCGTCGACGCCCGTCGAGGTGGCCATCGCCCTGTCCATCGTGGTGCTGGCGGCCGAAGTGCTGAAGCCTGCGCGGGACACGCTCACCTGGCGGCATCCCGTGCTGGTCTCCACGCTGTTCGGCCTGTTGCACGGCCTAGGCTTTGCCGGGGCGTTGCGGGAGATCGGCCTGCCTCAGACCGAAGTGCCGCTGGCGCTCGTCGCCTTCAATCTCGGGATCGAGGCTGGCCAGCTGGTGTTCGTTGCCGCCTGCCTGGCGCTGGCGTGGGGCGCGGGCCGCCTTGTCGCCCGGGCGAGCCTCCCGCGCCAGCGCATGGCGGCGCTGGGCGCGGGGCTGGTCGCCTATCCCACGGGCGGCATCGCCGCCTACTGGTTTCTGGAGCGGCTGGCGGGCGCCTGAGCCCCCGCCCTGGTCGCGAGCATCAGGCGATGCGGGGGCCGAGCAGCGCCATCAGCTGCTCGCAGCCCTTGGCATCGTCCCCGTCGAAGCGGGCCAGCAGCGGGCTGTCGAGGTCGAGCACGCCGATGATGCGGCCGTCCACTACGATCGGCACCACCAGTTCGCTGCGCGAGGCGGAATCGCAAGCGATGTGCCCGGGGAATTCATGCACGTCACGCACGCACTGAGTCGCCGCCTCGGCGACGGCGGTGCCGCAGACGCCCCGGCCGACGGGAATGCGGATGCAGGCCGGGCGGCCCTGGAACGGGCCGAGCACCAGCACGCCGTCGATCATGCGGTAGAAGCCGGCCCAGTTGAGGTCCGGCAGCGCCTCATAAATCAGGGCGGCGGCGTTGGCCATGTTGGCCACCGGGTCGGGCTCGTCGCTGGTCAGCGAGTCGAGCTGCTTGAGCAGCTCGGCATAGAGTTCGGTCTTGTTGCTGCTGTAGGCGGGGGCTTCAAACATGGGCTGGTCCGTTGCTGTCAGGAACGCATGGCCCTCGCGCCGGGCGAAGGCCATGCCTTGTCCATAAGGGTCTGGCCGCCGCGCCGCAAGCCGGGCGCAGCAAGGGGTTACAGCGTGATGCCGTAGCGCTCGTATTGCTTCCCCACCTCCGGGGCCGCCTTCAGCGCCGCGGCCGCGTCGGCGTCTGCCCGGGCCTTGTCCCCCTTGCGGGCGTAGGCGACGGCGCGGCCGAACAGGGAGGAGGGCATGCCGGGGGCCAGTTCCAGCGCGCCGGTGTAGTCGGCGATGGCCTCGTCCAGCCGCCCGAGGCGCATCAGCACGAGGGCGCGGCTGTCGTAAATGGCGGCGGCATCCGGCTCCTGTTTCAGCGCCTCGTTGCAGTCCTTGAGGGCGGAGTCGAGCGCAACGCCGCCGGTTGCCTTGGCCCAGCAGAGGGTGTTGAGCTGGGCCGCGTCCTTGGCCCGCTTGCGAGCCGCAGCGAAGTCCTTCTCGGCGCTGGCCATGTCCCCGGCGCGGGCATGGGCCACGCCCCGGTATGCCAGCGGCGACAGCTCGTCCGGCAGCAGCTCCATCAGTGCGGAGTGGACGGCAACGGCTCCGGTGAAATCCCCGGCATCTTCCAAGAGGCGGGCCTTCAGCGTGAAGGCGCTCCGCATCTTTGGCTGCATTTTCAGCGCCGCGTCGATGTCGGCGAGGCGCTGGTCTAGCGTTGCGCCGGGCAGGTGTTCCGCGCGGTCCAGATAGATATAGGGTTCGGGCTGGATGGCGAGCGCGCGCTCATAGGCGCGGGCGGCCTCGGCCGCACGGCCGTATTTGCTGTAATAGTGGGCCGCGGCGGTATAAAGCTGGCTGATCCCCGGATTGACGGCCAACAAGGCCTCCATTTCCGCCAGCACCTCGGCTTCCTTGCCTGCGGCATGGAAAATGTCGGCGCGCAGCAGGTGCATCTCGAACGCCTGCGGGTTCAGCTTCAGGGCGGCGGCGGCGTCCTCCAGCGCGGCGTCCGTGTTTTCCAGGCGCTGATGCATCATGGCGCGGCGCGCCAGCGCGCCGCCCTCCTTGGGGTCCAGTTCCAGCGACTTGGTGAAGGCGGCGATGGCCTTCTCGTATTCCCCTTCTTCCTCCGCCACCCGGCCGCGCCCGAAGTGCACGAAGGCGTTCTGCGGCTCCAGCGCAAGGGCGGCATCCAGGTCTTTGTGCGCCGCCTCGAAGTCGTTGATGCCGGAGTAGGCGAGGGCGCGCGCCACCAGTGTCCAGCTATTGTCCGGCTCCAGTTCGAGAGCGCGGTCGAAATCGTCAATCGCCTGATCGAAGCGGCGCTGCTCGAGGAACATGTAGCCCCGCTTGACGAATTCGGCGAAGGTCTTGGGCTCGGTGTCGAGTGCTGCCTCCAGCTCCTGCTCGCTCGGTTGATAGACGTCCGGCTTTCGCAGGTAGAAGGTCTGGTCCGCCAGTTCGCGCAGGCGCTTCTGGGCGGCCTCGGCCTCGGCGGCGGGGAACTCGGGGGCAACGCTGCGCGCGCTGCGCGTGATGGTGAACACATTGTCGGCAAAGGTGGCGTGACGGCGGTATTCTACCCCCGCCACGGTTTCCTCCACATCTTCCTCGGTCAGCACATCGCTGGCGGAAAAGCCCTGCGGCAGCAGGATCGTCTGTGTCGCCTTGTGGTGGAACGGGTGGCCGACGGCAAACGGCGCGTCCCGGTCCGGTCCGGGTTCGCGGTGGAAATCGGCCCTGTAGCCCACGCGGGTCCGGTCCGTCTCATACCGGTCGTTGTCCCAGTCCATGCGGGCGCGGCCCTCCAGCGTCAGGCGCAGCTCGCCCGTCTTGGCGTCGAAGGCGCTGCCGACCGCGTCGATGTCGATGAAGCGGAATTCCTTGCGCCAGTATTCGCGCAGCGCGCGGTCGCGCTCGTCCGCTCCCATGTTGGTGAGCATGAAGTTGACCGCCGTCGCCTGGTCGCCGCGCATGGTCGTCTCCACCCGGGCCGGCGCGGGGGTGGTCAGCCCGCCCCGGGCGTCGAAGTGGATCGTCATTTCCTCCAGCGGCAGCTCCAGCGGCCCCGGCATGATGTAAACCAGTTCGGCCCCTTCCGGCAGCAGCGGCAAGCCCCAGCCGAAGGCGGGGGTGACCAGCCGGTCGAGGCTGGCATCGCCCGTGCGGGTGCCGTCGAGCCAGTAGGTGCGCCCGTCGATGACGGCGCGCACGATCACGTGGTCGAACAGGCCGACCATCGGCAGCCGCTCGTTGATGCTGTCGCCGAGCGTGGTGCTGACGATCACGGGCTCCGCCTCGATGCCCAGCTCGTGCAGCAGTGCCAGCAACAGGGCGGTCTTGCCCTTGCAGTCGCCGAACCGGCGCGCCCAGGTGGTCGCGGCGTCGGCGGGCACCAGGTTGCCTTCGCCCATGGCGAGCAGCACATAGCGCACCCGGTCCTGCACCAGTTTCAACGCGGCCTCGGCTCGCGCCCGGGGGTTGGTGGAAAGGGCGCGGATGCGCTCCAGTTCATCGCGCAGCGGCCCCTCTTTGGGAATGACGGCGGTCTTTTCATAGAGCGGGGCCATCAGCGCGGCGAGGTCGGCCCACGAAGCGAAATCCGTCACCTCGATCATGCGGCCCAGGTGATAGCGCGGCGGCGCATTCTTGGGCGCGAGCACCGGCTCCACATTCTCCAGCGCCAGCTCCACGGTGGTGAGGCCGCCGCGTTTCATCGGCTTCATCGGGGGCAGGTGAGGGCTCTGCTGCAAGCGGATCGGCATGCTCGAGGGCCATTGCATCCGCAGGTGCGCCCGGTCGATGCGAATGCCGTTCCACGAGCCGGCCACCTGCTCCACGTGGTCCTTGAGGGTGGGGTCGGAGGAGGAAATCGACACCGCGATTTCCAGAATATCGCCCACCTGCAACCCCTCGGGCTGGATGTTGGCGGTGAGCACGCCGTCCAGCATGGCGCTTTCCAGATTGGTCTCACGCCGCACCACCGTGAAGGTCTGCCCGCTGGCCAGCACGTCGATTACCTCGTCGCCCCGCCGGATGAGCAGCTTGTGGACGACGAACTCATCCGTCTCCGGCCGCCAGTTGTAGGAAATATTGCCGGCGGCCAGCCCCTGCGGGGTCTGGAGCTTCAGCACCATGTGCGAATAAAGCGTCCGGCGGCCGGGCTCGAAGGCGATTTGCAGGTCGGAGAGCAGGAACCGGACGGCCCCGTCGTCGGCCTTGTCCGATTCGGCGGGCGGGCTCATCGGCTTCACCCACGCCGGCGGCGGCGCATAAACGGGAGTCTCCCCCGCCAGCGCCGCGTTGCACAAAACCCCGATCAACAGCACCGCAAGCTGCACAAGTCGCATAATGCCCCCCTCCAATCGTGACTGACCTTAAACGATTAGTCGTTTCGCATCCAGCCGGAGGGCGGGTTGCGGTCTTAACGGCCCGCTAATGCCTGCCTGATCGGGTATGCGGGGGCACTCACCCGGACTATCCAAAAAGTTAGTTACTCACTCGACCAAGAAACGCGACGCTGCATTGGGGCGTCCGCCAGAGGCGCCGCAATGAAAAAAAGCGACGCGTCGGTTTGCCTGCGGGGGCCGGCCTGCTGGGAGATGGGGAGACCATGACAGTTCAATCTCTTAAGGGCGGCGCGCGACGCTTCAGCGCCCTGCCGCTTGTTGCGTTTCTTGCCCTGCCGGTGCAGGCGCAGGTGGCCGGGGATGGGCCGGCGACGTCGGTCGGGCTCGGCGAAATCGTCGTCACCGCCCAGAAGCGGGCCGAGAACATGCAGACCGTGCCGGTCTCGGTAACGGCGGTCACGTCCGAGGCGGTCGAGAACCTGCGGGCCACCACGCTCCAGGGTTTGCAGGGCACCGTGCCCAACGTGCAGATCAACAACTTCTCCAACGCCCCCAACACGGCGGTTTACACCATTCGCGGCATCGGCGTCATCGAGGCCGACCCCTACGCCGGCAACACCGTCTCGATCATCGTCGACGGCGTGCCGGAATATTTCAGCATGGAATGATTCCGCGTCCGGCAGCGGCCGGCAGGATCAGGCACCAGAAACACCTAAGCCCGCGTCACTGCGGGCTTTTTTGTGCTTCCAACCTGGCACGGACTGGCAGCCTGGGGTATGGCCAAGCACGAATTTTTCATGGCATAGTCGATGGCACGAAACCGGCCCTGTGCCATGCCTCGCC
>Ga0207867_1000204_pt1 | contig 73006 bp, 53 predicted proteins | sample HigsolmetaAR206D_FD_184838 | JGI IMG/M metagenome (GOLD analysis project Ga0207867, IMG submission 184838) | Ionic liquid and high solid enriched microbial communities from the Joint BioEnergy Institute, USA - AR20-6-D (SPAdes) (version 2) ...
GGCTGCTCGCCCGGCGGCTGCTCGCCCGGCGGCGGCCTGCCGGGCGGTGGGACGCGGCGGGTCGGACACTAGAGTTCTCCCAGGTCAGGTCCGGGCCGGTCGCCGTCCGGCCCGGCGAAGGCCAGCCAGCTCACCGCGATGCCCGGGGCGGCGAAGAGCAGATACAGGTCCCGCACCCCGGTCACCCCGCCGTGCCAGCGCCCGGTGACCGTCCGGCCCGGCTCGGCGGTGTCGCCCGGGACGGCGGGCGGTGGCACCGGGATGGTACCGGCGACCGGACCGCGGACCGGATCGTCCAGGCGGAGCAGCAGGTCCGCACCGCCGGGGAGGTCCCGGCCCCAGACCCGGGCGGTCACCCGGTGCACGCCGGCGACGTCGATGCCGGAGAAGCGGATCCAGGCGCCGGCCTCCCGGGAGACGACGGCGGTGCCGTCCGGGCCGTCCGGCACCGCGCCGGTGCCGGCGTACTCGTCGTGGTCGATCGCCCGCAGCGGGCCGGACAGCGGCGCGCGGGGCCCGACCGTCTCACCGCGTACGGTCAGGGTCGCGGTCAGCCGGAGGTCGGCGCTGGAACGGCCGACCGCCACGGTGTGCCGGGCCTCCTCCACGACGTAGCGCCCCTGGACGACGTCCCAGTGGGCGAGGTCGGCGGCGCGCAGCGGCAGCCGGACGGTGGTCTGCTCGCCCGGGGCGAGCGTCACCCGGGCGAAGCCGCGCAGCTGACGCAGTGGCTGCTTGACCCGGGACCGCCGCTGCCGGGTGTAGAGCTGGACCACCTCGTCGCCCGGTCGGGAACCCACGTTGGTCACCCGCACACTGACCTCGATCTCTCCGTCCGCGTCCAGCTCGTCCGCGCTCAGTCGCAGGTCAGAGTAGACGAACTCGGCATAGCTCAGCCCGTGGCCGAACGGGTAGAGCGGGGTGCCCCGATAGTAGAGATAGGTCGCGTCGCTGGCTATCACGTCGTAGTCGAACAGGTCGGGCAGCTCGGCCGCGTCGCGGTACCAGGTCTGGGTCAGCCGGCCGCCCGGGTCGGCGTCGCCGCAGAGCACGGCGGCCAGGGCGTGGCCGTACTCCTGCCCGCCGTGCGCCGACCAGCAGATCGCCGGCACGTGCCCGTCGGCCCAGGTGATCGCGTACGGGTAGCTGCTGCTCAGCACCAGCACGGTGCGCGGGTTGGCCGCCCGTACCGCCCTCAGCAGCGCCTCCTGCGCCGCCGGCAGCGCCAGGTCGGCACGGTCCTCGGTCTCCCGGCCGCCGACCATCGGGTGGTTGCCGAGCACCACCACGGCGACGTCGGCCCCGCGGGCCAGGTCGGCCGCCTCGGCGGCCCCGTCGCCGAGCAGGTCGACGGTGAACCCGGTGCCGTCGGCGGGGTCGGTGGCGTCGGCACGCAGGACGCCGTCCGCGCCGGCCCGCACGTACCGGTCGCTGGCCAGGTGGTGCAGCACGGCGTCCCCGGCGGGTCGGGTCACGAGCCGGAACGTCTCCCGGACCACCCAGCCGCCGGGGCCGGGCCGGTCGTTGGCCAGCAGTCCGGTCTCGTCGGCGCCGACGTGCCGGCCGTTCGCCGCCGCCCGCAGCGCGAGGACGCCCCGGCCCCAGTCGAAGACCTCGAAGACGCCGTCGGCCGGTACCGGGGCGGACCCGCCACCCGCCGGGGCGAGGGTCAGCGGGCCGCCCTCCGGCCCGGTGGCGGCCCGGACGACGCCCTCGGCGGTGCGCAGGGCGATCCGGTCGGCTCCCCAGTGGTGGTCGATCCGGGCCCCGGGCAGCCGCGCGGCCAGCCCGTCGCGGGCGGTGACCGCGTACGGCAGGGTGCCGCTGTACCAGTCCTCGTAGAGGATGTCGGCCAGCGGCCCGAGCACGGCCACCCGACGCAGCCGTGCCGGGTCCAGCGGCAGCAGCGGCTGTGCCCCGGGCTCGGCGGCGGTGTTGCGCAGCAGCACGATGGACTGTCGGGCGGCGGTCCGGGCCAGTTCCTGGTGCGCCGGGCAGTTGACCACGTCGGTGGTGATGCCGGTGTACGGGTTGCGCTCCGGTGGGTCGAACTCGCCGAGGCGGAACCGGATCGTGAGGATCCGCCGGACGGCGGTGTCCACGTCGGACTCGGTGACGAGGCCCCGGCGCAGCGCCTCGGTGATCCGGGCCACCGTCGGTGCGGGGTCGTCGTCGTCCTCGGTGAAGCTGTCGATCCCGGCCCGCAGCGCGGCGGCGTACCCGGTCGGATGGTCGGGGAGGAAACGCTGCGCCCCGGCGATGTTGGAGACCGCCATGGCGTCGCTGACCACCATCACCTCGTCGTCCGTCCAACGCCGCAGCTCGGTGGCGATCAGCGGGTTCAGGTGCGCCGGCCGTCCGTTGACCAGGTTGTACGAGGCCATCACGGCGACCGCGGCGCCGGCGGCGATCGGCGCCCGGAACGCCGGCAGTTCGTACTCGTACAGCACCCGGGGCGGCAGGTTGCTGGAGCTGGTGCAGCGGTCGGTCTCGTTGTTGTAGCCGAGGAAGTGCTTGAGGGTCGGTGCGGTCCGCAGGTAGACGGGGTGGTCGCCGCGCAGGCCCTCGGCGTACGCCGTGCCGAGCCGGCCGGTCAGCCAGGGGTCCTCGGCGTACCCCTCCTCGTTGCGGCCCCACCGCGGGTCGCGCAGGGGGTTGACCACGGGTGCCCAGACGTTGAGCCCGACCCGGGTCGGGTCCTTGGCGTGCAGGCCGCGGACCTCGTCGCCGACGGCGGTGCCGACGGCCCGGAGCAGCCCGGGGTTCCAGGTGCTGCCCAGCCCGAGCGCCTGGGGGAAGACGGTGGCCGGGCCGAGCCAGGCCGGTCCGTGCAGTGCCTCGGTCCCGGTCCGGAAGGCGTTCAGCCCGAGCCGGGGGATCGGTGCCTGGTACTGGTGCAGCAGGGAGACCTTCTCGTCGAGGGTGAGCTGACCCAGCAGGTCGGCGACCCGTACGTCGAGCGGTTGGTCGGGGTCGCGGTACGTCCCTTCACTCATCTGGATCACCTTGGTCTCGACCGTGTCCGGAGGGCGCGGGGCCGCGGGCACGGGGCGGCGGGGGTGGTGGTGCCGAGGCGTGGGGTGTCGGCGGGTGTGGGTGCGCTGGTGCGTCCATGGCTGTCGAAGCGCTTCGACAAGCACGGTGGAAAACTCCGCCTTGGACGTCACGTATCCGCGTGTCCCGGCGGAGTAGTCTGAGATTTTCACCTGCCACGCCGCCGGTCAAGGGTTCGTTCGGTGTCGATTCCTTGCCCGCGGCGGGTGACGGGCGCGTCGGCCGGCCGGACAGACCGCCACGACGCCCCGCCGGGCGTCCGGCCCGCGTCGGGCACGGGCCGCCGCGCCGGCGTGGCGTGCGGAGGGGTCAGGTCAGGGGCTGCCGGCGTCGGTGCGTGACCGCGACGGTGCGGCCAGGACCGACGGAGCGTCGGGGCCGTCGTCGGCCGGGTCGACCTCCGGGTCGGCGCCGTCCGGCCGGCTGGTCGCGCGGTGCGGCACCCTGCGGGCAACCTGCCCGCCCGGTGACGTGGGACCAACCCGGTCCGGGCCCGGGTCGCGCCGCGGCAGTCGGCCCGCGTCGACGGCCTCCAGCGTACGGGCCGCGCCGCCGGCCGCCGCCGCGCCGGTGCCGAGCGTGGAGGCGAGCAGCCGGGCGCCGCCGGCGTCCGGGGCGAGCGTACGGGCGACCAGCTCCGCCTCGGCCGCCGGCAGCAGCCACGGCGCCAGGGTGGCGTAGTAGCCGCCCAGCAGCACCACCTCGGGATTGACCAGGTTGGCCAGCAGCGCGACGCCGTGCCCGAGATACCGGCCGGTCTCGGCGAGTGCCGCCAGGATCGCCGGGTCGCCCCGGCGCGCCCGGGTCCGGATCCGGTCGACCTCGGGGGCGAAGTCGGTGACCGGACCGTCCTCGGCGGTGTCCGGCAGCGCCCGACGGATCAGCGCCGGGACGCCGGCGAGCGCCTCCAGACAGCCGCGCCGGCCACAGGGGCAGGCCGGGCCGGCCGGATCGAGCGTCACGTGCCCCAGTTCTCCGGCGAACCCGTTCCCGCCGCGCAGCAGCCGCCCGTCGGCGATCACCCCGGCGCCCAGGCCGGCGCCGCCGGTCAGGTGGACCAGGTTGGCGGTCCCGGCCCACGGGCCCTGTCGGTACTCGGCCAGTGCGGCGAGGTTGGCGTCGTTCTCGACCGCGAGCTCGAAGGCCGGCTCGCGCAGGGCACGGCGCAGGTCCGTGCCGAGGGGGACATCCCGCCAGCCGAGCGCGGTGGCGAGCCGGACGGTGCCGGCCGCGTCCACCAACCCCGGGACGGCGACGGTGAGGCCGAGCACCTGGCGCCCCTGCCCGGAGATCCGTCTGACGACCCGGGTGGCCAGCGCGGCGATCGCACCGACGGCGCGTCCGGGGGAGGCGGACGAGCCGTCGAAGGCTCGCCGCCAGGAGAGCAGTTCGGTGCCGGCGAGGTCGACGGCGACGACGGTCAGCTCGTCGAGCCCCACCTCCAGGCCGATCGACGCGTACGGGCTGCCGTCGGGCACCAGCATGGTCGCCGGACGGCCGATCCGGTTCTCGGTGAGTCCGGTCTCCCGGATCAGGCGGCGGTCGATCAGTTCGGCGACCAGGCTGGAGACGGTCGCCTTGTTCAGGCCGGTGCGGGCGGCGATGTCGGCGCGGGAACACGGCGCGTTGGCCCGGACGAAGCGGAGGACGACGGCGAGGTTGGTGGCCCGCACGTCGGCGAGGTCGGCCGGTTGTGGCCCGCTCTGCGTCGTGATCAAGATTTGTCCCCGCTCCCCCACACGACGGCGGCCCCGGCGTTCTCGGGGTCGACCGCGCCCCATCATGCCGCACCACGAGCCGTCCGGCCACGCGCGTCCGTGCTGCGGTGGCGCGGGACGCGTCCGGCCCACGCCATCTTGTGGCATCGGTCACCGTCGATTACGTTTGTTTAGTAACCAGACTAACTAACTCTACCCGGTACCACCCCCTCGGACCGCCGCGCCCGTCCCGCCCGCGTGGCGGCCGTACCGCGACAGCGAAGGGAGCGCGCCGTGGAAGCACCCGGCCCGGACCTCGCCACCACCCGGAGAAACGTCCTCGGCCTGCTGGGCCTCGGCGCGGCGGCGACCGTCGGCGGTGCCCTGCTCGGCGGCTGCGGCGGCGAGGCACGGTCCACAGGCGACGCGCAGAACCTGGACAGGCTCGCCGGGTTGCTGCCGCACCAGCGGCCCCTGCCCGCGGGGATACCCGCGCCGGACATCGCCGGCGTCCGGCCGGTGCCCGACGGCTACACCGACTTCCCGGCCGACCTGGTCGACGCCGTCGCCGAGCGGCCGGGCAGCAGCGGACAGGAGATCCGGGCGATGACCCCGGCCTGGGGGCCCGCGCCGCCCGGGCTCGGGCAGAGCGCCTACCTGGCCGCGGTCAACGCCGAGCTCGGGGTGCCGGTCAACTTCAGCGTCCAGGACGGCAACACGTACGCCGAGAAGCTCAACGCGATGCTCGGGGCCCGGGACGTGCCGGACCTGCTCTGCGTGCCGGAGTGGGAGGTGTCCAAGCTGCCGCGCTTCTCCGACGCGGTGGCCGCGCTCTTCGAGGACCTCACCGACCACCTCGCCGGGGACCGGATCACCGCCTACCCGATGCTGGCCACCCTCCCGACCGGTGCCTGGCGCAACGCCCTGTGGAACGAGCGACTGATGGCGATTCCCAACCCGACCGACGGGCCGTTCCCCTGGGCGCTCTTCTGCCGCAGGGACCTGCTCGACAGGGCGGGGCTGGGCTACCCGACGAGCATGGACGAGCTGCTCGAGATCGGCAGGCAGGTCACCGATCCGGCGAGGGGCGTCTGGGCGTTCTCCGACATCTTCGCGATGGTGCAGATGTTCTACCGGTCGCCCGGCACCGACGACGGCTGGCGGCTGCGGCCGGACGGCACCCCCGAGTTCAAGTACGAGACCCCGGAGTTCCGGCAGGCCGTCGAGTTCATGGCGCGGGTCTACCGGGAGGGGCTGGTACACCCCGACCTGGTGGCCAGCAGGGGCGCCGACGCCAAGCAGCTCTTCCAGAGCGGAAGGATCATCTTCCACCAGGACGGTCTCGGCATGTGGCAGCCGATGCAGGCCGAGCAGCAGAAGGTCACCCCCGGCTTCGACATCCAGCCGGTGCCCGTCTTCTCGGCCACCGGCGGTGACCCGCTGGTGTGGGGAGACGACGACCCGATCTCCTACACCTTCATCAGGAAGGGACTGGGCAGGGCGCGGGTCGAGGAACTGCTCCGGGTGATCAACTGGTGCTCGGCGCCGTTCGGGACGACGGAGTTCCACCTGCGCGAGTACGGCGTCGAGGGCCGGCACCACACCCGCGGCGCCGCCGGGCCGGCCAAGACCGACCTCGGCTTCAAGGAGATCGCCAACCAGTACTTCTTCATCAGCGGTCGCAGCCCGGTGATCCAGCCCTATCCGCAGACCCCGAACTACGTGCGAGACCTGCTGACCTACTCCAACGAGATGGTGAGGTACCTGGAGAAGGACCCGTGGGCCGGGCTGAAGCTGGAGATGCCGGCCCGGTTCAAGGCCGGTCTGGTGCCGACGGAGGACAAGATCACGGACATCCTGCGGGGCCGGCGACCGCTGCGCGACCTGGACACGGTGATCCGGGAGTGGCGGACCAGCGGCGGCGGCGACGAGGCCCGGGAGTTCCGTGCCAGGGCGCTGGCCGACGCCGGACGATGAGCACCCGGGAGGCGGTCCGCCCCGGCGGGGGGTGGGAGACGCCCGACGTCGGTCCCGGTGGTGCCTCCGCCGCGGGCTCGGACACCCGGCGGGCCGGCCGGGACGTCCGGGCCGCACGCCGCCGGCGCCGTCCGGGCCGGCGGCCCCCGCTGCGGGCCCGGCTGCGCCGGGACTGGCCGCTGCTGGTGATGGTCGCGCCGGCCGCGGCGCTGCTGCTGGTCTTCCACTACGTGCCCACGCTCGGCAACGTGGTCGCGTTCCAGGACTACAACCCGTACGCCGGGGACAGCCCGCTCCAGGCGTTCCTCGCCAGCCCGTGGATCGGGTTCGGCAACTTCGAGGCGCTCTTCAGCGACCCGGCGTTCTGGGACGCGTTCTGGAACACCCTGTCGATAACCGCGTTCCAGCTCGTCTTCTACTTCCCACTACCGATCGCCCTGGCGATCGTGCTCAACGGCATCCTCTCCGCGCGGCTGCGCGCCTTCGTGCAGAGCGTCGTCTACCTGCCGCACTTCTTCTCCTGGGTACTGGTGGTGACGTTCTTCGTCCAGATGTTCGGCGGCGCCGGCCTGCTCGCTCAGACACTGCGCGACGCCGGCCTGCAGCCGTGGGACATCATGTCCAATCCGGACACGTTCGTCGTGCTGGTCACCGCCGAGGCGGTCTGGAAGGACGCCGGCTGGGGCGCGGTCGTCTTCCTGGCCGCGCTCTCCACCATCGACCCGCACCTGTACGAGGCGGCGGCGGTGGACGGGGCCGGGCGGTGGCGGCGGCTGTGGCACGTGACCCTGCCCGGCCTGCGACCGGTGATCGTCCTGCTGCTGATCCTGCGGCTCGGCGACGCGCTGTCGGTCGGCTTCGAACAGTTCCTGCTGCAGCGGGACGCGGTCGGCCGGCAGGCCGCCGAGGTGTTGGACACCTTCGTCTACCACCAGGGGATCACGACCGGGAACTACGGGTACGGGGCGGCGGCCGGGTTGTTCAAGGCGGTGGTCGGGCTGGTGCTGATCCTGGCGGCCAACCGGATCGCCCACGCCCTCGGCGAGCGGGGGGTGTACTCACGGTCATGACGGTGACCCGACGTACGACGGCCGGGGCGGGGGCGCGGCGCGGGCGGAGCCGCCGCCCGGCCTGGGAGGAGCCGCCGAGTGTGGTCGGCCAGGTCGCCCGGGGCGGCCTGCTGACCGGTGTGGTGCTGGCGGTGTTGCTTCCCCTGTGGGTGGTGGTGGTCACCAGCCTGGCCTCGCGCGAGACCATCGACGAGGCCGGCGGTCTGGTGCTGGTGCCGCGGGAGATCGACGTCTCGGCGTACGTGACGATCTTCTCCGGTGGCCAGGTCACCCGGGCGCTCTGGATCAGCGCCCTGGTCACCACCGTGGGCACGGCGGTGAGCGTGACCCTGACCGTGCTGGCCGCGTACGGGCTCTCCCGCCCCGGCTCGGTGGCACACCGCGGCCTGCTGCTCTACTTCCTGCTGACCTTCCTGGTCTATCCCGGCATGGTGCCGAGCTACCTGGTGGTGACCGGGCTCGGTCTGAAGGACAGCCTCTGGGCGCTGATCCTGCCGAGCGCGATCAGCGTCTTCAACCTGGTGGTGCTCCGGGCGTTCTTCCAGAACATTCCCGGCGACCTGCTCGACAGCGCCCGGATCGACGGGGCGGGGGAGTTCCGGATCCTGGCCCGGATCGTGCTGCCGCTGTCCAGGGCGGTCATCGCCGTGGTCGCCCTCTTCTACGCCGTCGGCTACTGGAACGTCTGGTTCACCGCGTTGCTCTACATCGACGACAACGCGAGGTTCCCGAGCCAGCGGGTGCTGCAGAGCTTCATCCTGGCCGGGCAGTCGCCGAACACCTCCGGCCTGGTCGGCGCCGCGATGCCGCCGACGCTGGCGATCAAGATGGCGGTGGTGGTGGTGACGGTCGCGCCGGTCGTCCTGGTCTATCCGTTCGTGCAGCGGCACTTCGTCAAGGGTGTGATCGTCGGCGCGGTCAGGGGGTGACCCGCGGCGCCTATGCTCGGGAGCATGACCGCCATGGCGCCGACCCGGAGCGAACCCGACCTGTCGTACCTCCTGGACCACACCAGCCACGTGCTGCGTACCCGGATGGCGGCGGCCCTGGCCGAGGTGGGGCTCACCGCGCGGATGCACTGTGTGCTGGTGCACGCCCTGGCCGAGGAACGGACCCAGGCCCAGCTCGCCGAGCTCGGGGACATGGACAAGACCACGATGGTGGTCACCGTCGACGCCCTGGAGCGGGCGGGACTGGCGGAGCGGCGACCGTCCGACACGGACCGGCGGGCCCGCATCATCGCGGTCACCCCGGAGGGGGCCCGGGTCGCCGCGCGCAGCCAGGAGATCGTCGACCGGGTGCACCGGGAGGCGCTGGCGACGCTCCCGGCCGAGGAGCGGGAGGTCCTGGTCCGCGCCCTGACCCGGCTGGCCACCGGCCACCTCGCCGAGCCGGTCGAGGGGCCCCAGCCGGTCCGGCGGGCCCGCCAGCGGGAGAGTTAGATCTCTAGCAGATAGTCTGCAACGGAACTATCTGCTACCGTCCTTCTGTCGTTTCCGATCGACAGGAGGACCCGTGTCCGTGACGCCTGGTCCGCCGTCCCGGTCCCGCTGGCTCGCGCTCGCGGTGATCGCCACGGCGACGCTGATGACCATCCTCGACGGCAGCATCGTGACGGTGGCGATGCCGGCCATCCAGGACGACCTCGGCTTCTCGCCCGCCGGCCTCAGCTGGGTGGTCAACGCCTACCTCGTCGCCTTCGGCAGCCTCCTGCTGCTGGCCGGACGGCTCGGCGACCTGCTCGGCCGTACCCGGGTCTTCCTCGCCGGCACCGCGGTCTTCACCGCCGCCTCGGCGCTGGCCGGCCTGGCCACGGCGCCGGCGGTGCTGATCGTCGCCCGCTTCCTGCAGGGGGTCGGCAGCGCGGCGGCGACCGCGGTCGGCCTGGGGATCCTGGTGACCCTCTTCACCGACCCCCGGGAGCGGGCCCGGGCCATCGGGGTGTTCAGCTTCACCGGGGCTGCCGGCGCGTCGCTCGGTGCGGTGCTCGGTGGCGTGCTGACCGACGCGCTGGGCTGGCACTGGATCTTCTTCATCAACCTGCCGATCGGCATCGCGGCGCTGGCGGTCGCGCTGCCCGTCCTGCCGGCGGACCGCGGTCTCGGCCTGTCCGCCGGAGCCGACGTCCTCGGTGCGCTGCTGGTCACCACCGGCCTGATGCTCGGCATCTACGCGGTGGTCCGGGTCGAGGCGGCGGGCTGGACCAACGGTGCGACCCTCGGGCTGGGGCTGCTCACCCTCCTCCTGCTCACCGGCTTCGTGGTCCGGCAGGCCACCGCCCGGCAGCCGCTCATGCCCCTGCGGATCCTCCGCTCACGTGCCGTGGCCGGCGCCAACCTGGTCCAGGTCATGATGGTCGCCGCCTGCTTCAGCTTCCAGGTCTTCGTCGCGCTCTACATGCAGCGGGTCCTGGGCTACACCGCCGCCGACACCGGGCTGGCCATGCTGCCCGCGGCGGTGGTGATCGGCGCCGTCTCGCTCGGCGTCTCCGCCCGGCTCATCGCGCGGTTCGGTGAGCGCCGGGTCCTGCTGGCCGGGCTGGTCCTGCTGGTGGTCCTGCTCGGGCTGCTGACCCGGATTCCGCTGCACGCCGACTACCGGACCCACCTGCTCCCGGTGATGCTCTGCACCGCCGGGTTCGGGCTCGCCATGCCGGCACTGACCGCGCTCGGGATGTCCGGCGCCCGCGCCGACGACGCGGGACTCGCCTCGGGGCTGTTCAACACCACCCAGCAGGTGGGCATGGCGGCCGGGGTCGCGGTGCTCTCCACCCTCGCCGCCGGGCGTACCGAGAGCCTGCGCGGCTCCGGTGCGTCCGCGGCGGCGGCCCTGGTCGGGGGATACCGCCTGGCGTTCGCCGTCGCGGCCGGGCTGGCCGTCGGCGCCCTCGTCCTCGCGGCGGTGGTGCTCCGTCCGCCCTCCCGACCGGGCGGGCAGCGGCCGGCGACGACGCCGACCGCCGAGCCGGCGAACGCGGCCGGCTGAACCCGCCGTGCGGACCCGGTGTGCGGCGGGCACCGCGGGGCCCGTCCGGTGCCGGGGCGGGCCACGGCGGCACCGGGCCGCGTGCGGGAGGGGCGGGGCGCCCCCCACCTGGGCACCCCGCCCCCACCTTCAGCCCCACACGGTCGGCAGCCCGTCGAGGCGCACCGGGTCGGTGACCTCGCCGTCGCGGACCAGCCGCGTGGGGAGCCGGGCGCCGCGCACCCGGGCGAACGCGATCCCGTCGATCGAGAGCGGCCCGTCTGTCTCGACCCGGAACTCGTCGCCGATCCGGCGGGCCCGGACGGTGGTGTCACCGTCGACGTCGTGAACGGTCACCTCGGCGTCGACGGCGCCCCAGCTCAGCAGCGTGACCCGGGAGAACGGTCCGTCGTCGATCCGGTCGGCCGGCGGGGCGACCGGGATCAGCGCGCCGTACCGGACGAAGAGCGGGATCTGGTGCCGGGGCGGGGCCACCCGCAGATGCCGGCCCCCGGGGTGCACCTCGCCGGTCCAGAAGTCCACCCAGTCACCCGCGGGCAGGTAGACGTACCGGGTGCCGTCCTGGCTGATCATCGGGGCGACCAGCAGGTCCGTCCCGAGCCGGTACTCCAGTTCCGCGCCCCACGCCGCCGGATCGTCGGGGGAGTCGACCAGCAGCGCCCGCAGCATCGGCGTCCCGGTGCGCGCCGCCACCACCGCCGCCGAGTAGAGGTACGGCAGCAGCCGGTACCGCAGCCGGAGCGCGTCGACGGCGTCCCGCTCGGCGTCGGCCGGGAAGTCCCAGGGCAGCCGGCTGGTGGTGCCGTGGAGGCGCACCAGCGGCGACAGCGCCCCGAACTGTGCCCAGCGGACGTAGAGGTCCGCGGTCGGCGTGCCGTGGAAGCCACCGGTGTCGTGGCTCCAGAACGGCACCCCGGACAGGCCGTGGCTCAACCCGCCGCGCAGGGTGCTGGCCATCGCGGGGTACGTCGCGTTCACGTCCCCGCTCCACTGCGCCGCGTGCCGCTGCCCGCCGAGGTAGGACGAGCGCGCCCACACCATCCGGTGCCCGGCGACCTCCTCGGTGACCGCCGAGACGACGTCGTTGAACAGCAGGCTGTAGACGTTGTGCAGCTCCACCCCGGTCATCCCGTTGCTGGCCACCGCGTCCGCCGGCACGCCCTCGGCGAAGTCGGTCTTGAAGACGGCGACGCCCTGCTCCAGCAGTGGCCGGAGCAGCCCGGAGAACCACGCCACCGCCTCCGGGTTGGTGAAGTCGACGATGGCGCCGGCCGGGTGGCTGCCGTGCCAGGTGTCGGCGACGTACACCGAGCCGTCGGGTCGGCGCAGGAAGTAGCCGGCTGCGGCGGCGTCGGCGTACAGCGGGCTGCCGGTCATCAGGTACGGGTTCATCCACAGGCAGACCCGGAAGCCCTGCGCGGCCAGGGTCGCCAGCATCCCGGCCGGGTCCGGGAAGTGCGCGGCGTCCCAGCGCAGGTCCGACCAGGCCCCGGCGACCTGCCAGTAGCAGTCCAGGTGCAGCACGTCGCAGGGAATGCCGCGCTCGCGGATCCGCCGGGCCCGCTCCAGCACCCGCTCCTGGCTGTCGGCGAGGAAACCGGAGGAGATCCAGGTGCCGAAGGCCCACTTCGGCGGCAGGGCGGGGCGGCCGGTGAGGGAGTCGTAGCGGTCGAGGATCTCCGCCGGGGTGGGTCCGGCGAGGACGTAGTAGTCGATGAGGTCGTCCGGCACCAGGATCTGCACGCAGCTGTGCGTCGACTGGCAGACGTCGAACTCGACCGGCATCCCGCTGTCCACCAGGATCCCGTAGCCGCGGTTGGACAGGTAGAGCGGGATGTTCTTGTGCGCCCGGTCGGACTCGCTGCCGAAGGCGTCGAAGTTCCACATCAACGCCCGCTGGCCGCGCTTGTCCAGCGGGGTGAACTTCTCGCCGAAACCGACGAAGCGTTCGTCGCCGGGGGCGACGAAACTCTCGTGGTACGCGGCGACCGTGCCGTCGACCAGCGAACGGCCGAAGGGGAGGTTGCGCAGTCGGCCGCTGATGTCCCACTCGCCCCGGCTCTGCTCCACCAGCGGCGCCCCGGTGCGGTCGACGAAACGCAGGTGCCAGGGGTCGAGGCACAGTTCGGCGACGACCGCGCCGGCGTCGACGCGGACCCGGTCGCCGTCGACGCGCACGTCGGCGGCGTACGGCCGCGGACGCACCAGTTGCAGCGCCCGGGAGGACCGGCTCCGGGCCTGCGGGTCCTCGCTGAGGCGTACCCGCAGGACGCCCTCGCCGGCGGCGCTGATCCGGACCGCCAGTGACGCGCCGTCGGAGGTGCCGGCCTTGAGGTTGACCCCGGTGGCGTCGACGCCGAGCACCTCGGCTCGGGTCAGCGCGGAGAGCCCATGTTCGCCGGGGGCCCGGACCGGCAGGTCGGGCGGGTCGGCGACGAAGGTCTCGTGGGGCACCAGGGGCGGTCGGTACGGCATGGGGTCTCCTCGGCTCCCGGGTGCGGTCGGGGTGCGGGCCGGGTGGGCGGTGCGTTTAGTTTCTTTGGTAATCCAACTAACTGTCAACGCCGGGTCCGCAGCCGGTACGGCCGCCCCGCCGTCAGCGCCACCCGGAACCGTCTGCCGCCTGGTAGCTCCAGCCGGACCGACCGGTCGGCCGGCGCGGTCAGCACCACCGCGATCCGCTCCGGGGTCCAGGCGAGGCGGCGCACCGTCACCGGGCCCCGGGCGAGCAGCCCGGTCACCTCGCCGCGCGGCCACGCCCCCGGCGGCACGCTGGTGGTGCCCGGCCGCGAGCAGCGACCGCAGCTCGCCGAGGATCCGGGCCGTCGGGGGCGGGTCCAGGGGCGGGGTCAGCGGGAGGAAGAGCCGCTCGTGCGAGACGGTGATCCGGATCGCGGCGGGGCCGCCGTGGCAGAGCGCGCCCTGCCGGCCGTTGCCGGTGACGAGCGCGTGCTCCCAGTCGTCGGTGCTGGTGGTCGAGATCAGACCGTTGACAGGGGGATCCACCCTGCCTACTTTGACTGGGCTCCCAACAAAAATCCCACGGGGAGGGCGCCGATGCGGTGGCCGAGAGGGTTGACCGGGCTCTGTTACGGCGGGGACTACAACCCCGAGCAGTGGCCGGAGGAGACCTGGTCGGAGGACGTCGCCCTGATGCGCCGGGCCCGGGTCACCCTCGTCACCGTCGGCGTCTTCGCCTGGTCCCGGCTGGAGCCGGAGCCCGGTCGCCACGACTTCGACTGGCTGGACCGGGTGCTGGACCTGCTGCACGCGGGCGGCATCCGGGTGGCGCTCGCGACGCCCACCGCCTCCCCGCCGCCGTGGTTCTCGCTGCGGCACCCGGACGCGCTGCCGGTCACCGCCGACGGGGTTCGGCTCAGCCACGGCAGCCGCGACACCTACTGCGTCAGCGCACCGGCGTACCGGGCGGCGGCACGGCGGATCACCAGCGCCCTCGCCCGACGGTACGCCGACCACCCGGCGCTGGCGCTGTGGCACGTCCACAACGAGTACGGCACGACCTGTCACTGCCCGTACGTCGCCGAGGCGTTCCGCCGCTGGCTGCGGCGCCGCTACGGCGGGCTCGACGCGCTCAACGACGCCTGGACCACCAGCTTCTGGAGCCAGCACTACACCGCGTGGGAGCAGATCCGCCCCCCGGTCGCCACCCGGTACCTCGGCAACCCGAGCCAGCTGCTGGACTTCCGCCGGTTCGTCTCCGACGAGCTGCTGGCCGCCTACGTCGAGCAGCGGGACCTGCTGCGGGCCGTGACCCCGGACGTGCCGGTGACCACCAACTACGTCCTCGGCGACTGGGTTCCGGTCGACCACACCCGCTGGTCGGCCGAGGTGGACCTGGTCGCGATCGACCACTACCCGACGGAGTCCGGGCCGGGCGCGGAGGAGCAGACCGCCCTCGCTGCCGACCTGGCCCGGTCCTGGGCCCGGCGCAGCCCCGGCGGTCCGGCGTGGCTGCTGATGGAGAGCGCCCCGAACCTCATCCTCACCCCCGGCCGGATGCACGCCAAGGAGCCGGGCCGGCTGCTGCGGCACGGTCTTGCCCACGTCGCCCGGGGTTCCCGGGGCGCGATGTTCTTCCAGTGGCGGGCCTCGCGCGGCGGCGCGGAACTGTTCCACTCCGCACTGTTGCCGCACGCCGGCCCCGACACCCGGGCCTTCCGGGAGGCGGTCGCGTTGGGCGAGAACCTGGCCCGACTCGCCGAGGTGGACGCCGGGACGGTCACCGCCCGCGTGGCGATCGCCTGGGACGCCGCCTGCGGGTGGGCGATGCGGGCCGCGGTCCTGCCGTCGGCCGACCTCGACTACGCCGCGGAGGTCGCGGCGGCACACCGGGCACTGTGGCGGGCGGGTTACACCTGCGACCTGGTCGCCCCCGACGACGACCTCTCCGGGTACGCCCTGCTCGTCCTCCCCGCGCTGTACCTGGTCTCCGACCGCAACGCCGACCGGATACGGCGGTACGTGGCCGACGGCGGTCACCTGGTGGTGAGCTACTTCAGCGGCATCGCCGACGAGTACGGCCGCGTCCGGCTCGGCGGCCACCCCGGCGCGTTCCGGGATCTCCTCGGCGTCCGGGTGGAGGAGTTCCACCCGCTCGATCCGGCGGAGCGGGTGCCGCTCGCCGACGGCACGACCGGGCGGCTGTGGTCCGAGCCGGTACGGCTGTCCGGCGCCACCGCGGTGACGACGTACGCCGGTGGGTCGGTGGCCGGCCGGCCCGCGGTGACCCGGCACGGCTACGGTGCCGGGGTGGCCTGGTACGTCTCGACCCGGCTCGACGACGAGGCGTACCGGGACCTCGTGCGTCGGGTGGCGGAGGCGGCCGGCGTGGCGCCGACCTGCCCGGCGGCGCCACCCGGGGTGGAGGCGGTCCGGCGTGCCGACGGCGCCGGGACGAGCTGGCTGTTCCTGTTCAACCACGGCGACACCCCGCAGACCGTTCCGGTCCGTGGCCTCGACCTGCTCACCGGCAGGCGTCTGGAGACCGTCACGCTGCCGGGCGGTGGCTGCGCCGTGCTGCGCCAGGACGCGGGCGCGGACGTCCGGGACGACGTCGTCTCGTCCCGCCGGCACCGGTCGGGCTGACCCGCGACGGGCGCCCGCGACCGTCCCGGTTGTGCCACGATGCTGTGCCATGACACACCCCTTCGGCACACCCGGTCCGGTACCGGTCGCCTATCCTCACCCGGTTTCGCTGCCGGCAGGCGCCGGCGCGCTCGTGCTGACCGTCAACCGCGGTCCCTACGTCGTTCCGGTGTCGGCGTCCTCGAAACTGAAGATCGACGGTCGTGAGGTGCCGATCGGCGGCGAGAACGTCACCTGGCACATCCCGTTGCCGGCCGGAACGCACGAGGTCAAGTACACCGACTTCATGGGTCTGCCGATGGTGCGGACCGAGGTGGTCATCCAGCCGGGCGCCGCGAGCCACCTGAACTTCCGGTTCGGCGTGTGGCGCAACCGGGTGTACGACGGCCAGGGCGCCGACGTGACGCGCTTCGGCCTGTGGTCGAACTACCTGATCATGCTCGTCACGCTCGGCACGATGGTGCTGGTCTGCTGTGGCGGCAGCGCCCTGCTCAGCGCGTTGGGCGCGTGACGGGTGCCGGGTCTGTCCGGCGGTGGCCACCGCCGGACAGACCCGGCCGGCTCCGGAGTGGACGGTGCGTCAGAAGTAGTCGAGCAGTTCGGCCCGAGGGCCGCAGCCGAGCAGGTCGAGTGGTCCCGGGTCCACGCCGCCGGCGGGGCGCAGCAGGCCGGCCTCGGCAACCGCGTACGCGTCGGCCACGCCGGCGTAGAGCAGGGCGAATCCGCGGACGTCGAGGGTGAGGGAGGGTTCCTCGCGGATCCGGTGCAGTCGCGCCGTTCCACCGTCGACCTCCAGCCGCCAGAAGCCGGCGTTCCACGGGGCGTCGGCGTCGGTCAGGGCGAAGTCGACCCGGCCGCGCACCCCGGCCGGCCAGCCCCGGTCGGCGACCGCGCGGACCACGTCGACCGGCCGGTGCATCCAGATCCGCTCGTCGTGCACCGTCACCCGTTCCAGCGGTAGCTGGGCGGCGATCGCGTCGTGGGCCAGCGGCCAGAGCCGGATGGTCGGGGTGACGCTGCGCCAGCTCGCCAGCACACCGATCAGTTCCCGGGCGGCCTCGGCCGTCGTGGCGAAGATGTCCTCGACGGTGAGGACCGCCTGCCGGTCGTAGCCCTGGCCTCGTTCCCAGCTGGCGTACCCGACCAGCCGCCCGTCCTGCTCGACGAGGGTGAGCCCGTCGATCCCCTCCGGCAGCCGCGTCGGGGCCGGATCGTCGTCGAAGCCCGGACCGCGGCGGGTCAGCAGGCCGCAGCGGTGTCGGGCGACCGCGTCGTACAGGTCGGCCACCGCGGGCAGGTCGGCGGGGCCGCCGGGGCGAACGGTCAGGTCCGGGGCGGGCCGGTGGGCGGGCAGCGCCATCGCCGGCAGGTCGACGGCGCGCAGCGTGCCGGCCACCTCCCAACCACAGCTGCGGTACGGCGCGGTGACGGTCGGGTAGAGGGCGCTGACCGCGGCGCCCCGGTCGCGGGCGTGCCGCAGCAGCCCGCGGAGGAGGGCCCGGGCCACGCCCCGGCCGCGCGCCTCGGGCAGCACCGCGACCCCGGCCACGTCGGCCGCGGCCACCCGCCGGCCGGCCCACCACTGGTCGTGGTGCAGGTCGTCGGCCCGGCCGACCAGCCGTCCGGCGGAGTCGAACGCGCCGTGTCGGGTCCGTCCGGTGACCGGCCCCAGCGCGGTCGGCGGCGGGGTGGGGGCGAGGCCGAAGGCCAGCCGTCCGAGTTGCCACGCGGGCTCCAGCTCGTCGTCGGTCAGGGGCCGGACGGTGATCGTGCCGAGGTGCATGCGGCGAGACTAGCGAGTGGCGCCGGCGTGCCGCGTACCGCGCCGGTGGCGCGCGGAACCTCCACAGATCGACATCGGTCGTTGCGTCGGGAATGTGGGTTGCCATAGCATCCAGGTGCGCTGGAGCCATGTCCCGTCCCGGGTGTCCGACCGGAATCTCCCTCTCCGGTCACCCCGCGCGGCCCGGTCCGTCGGCCTGGGCAGGCCGGCTGGTGCGGCCGGCCGAGCCTGCGCACCGCACCGCGTTCCCCGCCTTCGCGATGGAGATCGTCATGCCCTCCGCACGACAGCGCACCGTCCTGCTCGCCGCCACCACGGCCGGCGTCCTGGTCGCCACCGCGTCCGTCGGTGTCGTCGTCGCCTCGGCGGCCGCCGCCGGGTGCCGGGTCGACTACCAGGTCACCAGCGAGTGGCCGGGCGGCTTCAGCGCCAACGTCACCCTCACCAACCTCGGCGACCCGATCACCGGCTGGACCGTCGCCTGGACGTACACCGCCGGACAACAGGTCACCCAGGCCTGGAACGCCACGGTCACCCAGAACGGCGGCCAGGTCACCGCCACCAACGTCAGCTACAACGGGTCGCTGGACACCAACGCCGCCACGTCGTTCGGGTTCAACGGCTCCTGGACCGGCAGCAACCCGGTGCCGACCGGCTTCACGATGAACGGCACCACCTGCACCGGCGCGGTCACCCCGACGACCACCTCCACGCCGCCGACCACATCGCCGACCACCTCCACACCGCCGACCACGCCGCCGACCACCTCCACGCCGTCGTCCCCGCCGCCCGGGGCCAAGCAGATGGAGGACCTCGACCGGGGACTCATCAGCGTCCGCTCCGGCAACGGCAACCTGGTCTCCTGGCGGTTGCTCGGCACCGAGACCTCCGGGGTGGCGTTCAACCTCTACCGCGGCACGACCCGGGTCAACGCCACCCCGATCACCGGTGCCACCAACTACCTCGACGTCGGGGCACCGGCCGGGGCGTCGTACACCGTCCGGGCCGTGGTGAACGGGACGGAGCAGCCCGCCTCGGCCCCCGCCCTCCAGTTCGGCGCCGGCTACCTCGACGTTCCGCTGCAGGTGCCGCCGGGCGGGACCACGCCGAGCGGCGAGTCCTACACCTACTCGGCCAACGACGCCTCCGTCGGTGACCTGGACGGGGACGGCCGGTACGAGATCGTGCTGAAGTGGGAGCCGTCCAACGCCAAGGACAACTCGCAGTCCGGCTACACCGGCAACGTGTACATCGACGCGTACACCCTGAACGGGACCCGGCTGTGGCGCATCGACCTGGGTCGCAACATCCGAGCCGGCGCGCACTACACGCAGTTCCAGGTGTACGACTACGACGGCGACGGGGACGCCGAGGTGGCGATGAAGACCGCCGACGGCACCCGCTCCGGCACCGGCCAGGTGATCGGCAACCCCTCGGCCGACTACCGCAACTCCTCCGGTTACGTCCTGAGCGGGCCCGAGTACCTCACCGTGTTCGACGGGTACACCGGCGCCGCCGTCTCCACGGTGGAGTACCAGCCGCCCCGGGGCACCGTCTCGTCCTGGGGCGACAACTACGGCAACCGGGTGGACCGGTTCCTCGCCGGTACGGCGTACCTGGACGGACAGCGCCCGTCGCTGATCATGGCACGCGGCTACTACACCCGCACCGTGATCGTGGCCTGGGACTTCCGCAACGGCACCCTGACCCGACGCTGGACGTTCGACTCCAACACGGCCGGCTCCCAGTACACCGGCCAGGGCAACCACGCGCTGACCGTCGGCGACGTCGACGGCGACGGCCGGGACGAGATCGTGTACGGCGCGATGGCGCTCGACGACGACGGCAGGCCACTGTGGAACACCGGGTACGGGCACGGCGACGCCGCGCACCTGGGCGACCTCGACCCGAGCCGGCCCGGACTGGAGTACTTCAAGGTCAGTGAGGACTCCTCGAAACCGTCGTCCTGGTTCGCCGACGCCCGCACCGGGCAGATCCTCTGGTCGACGCCGCCGTCCGGGGACAACGGCCGGGGCGTCTCCGGCGACATCTACGCCGGCAGCCCGGGGGCGGAGTCCTGGTCGTCGGCGGTCGACGGGCTGCGCAGCCCGTCCGGGGCGAACATCGGGCGCAAGCCGTCCTCGGCCAACTTCCTCATCTGGTGGGACGGTGACCCGGTCCGCGAGCTGCTCGACCAGACCCGCATCGACAAGTACGGCACCAGCGGCGAGACCCGGCTGCTCACCGGCAGCGGGGTGGAGGCGAACAACGGCACCAAGGCGACCCCGGCGCTCTCCGCCGACATCCTGGGCGACTGGCGGGAGGAGGTGATCTGGCGGACCAGCGACAGCCGGGCGCTGCGGATCTACAGCACCCCGTACCCGACTGACCGTCGGATCTACACGCTGATGCACGACCCGATGTACCGGGTGGCGATCGCCTGGCAGAACACCGCCTACAACCAGCCGCCGCACCCGAGCTTCTTCATCGGGGACGGCATGGCGGACCCGCCGACCCCGGCGATCTACCTCCGGTAGACCGGGGGGACGTGCCGGGTCGCCACCGCGTCAGGTGGGGCCGGTGCCGTGGCGACCCGGCACGAAACGACGTCGCACCGCCCGACGGGGCCGCTCAACTCCCCGCCGGGCGGTGCGACACACACCGCGACATCACGCGACCCGTCCCGATCGCGCTTGTCGAACCACCACCGGGAAGAACATTAGGGCGTTTTCGGCGCCAGTCGATGACACCGCCGTGAAGAGTGTGTTTCGTGCTGCTCGATCCGCGGTGTCGTGGTTCGCACCACAGCGCCGGCGCCGGCGGCGCACCGGGCCGCCGGCGCCGGCGTCCGAGCACGCCGGGGCCACAGGGGCGGACACGGCGAGACGGCACACGCGGTCAGCGGCGCAGGCCTCCGACGACCTCCTCGGCGACCAGCTCGTACGACCGCACCCGGTCGGCGATGTCGTAGACCATCGTGGAGATGATCAGCTCGTCGGCGCCGGTCCGAGCCAGCAGGTCGCCGAGCTGCCGCCGCACCGTCGCGGGCGAACCGAGCGCCTGGCCCTCCCGCCGTTCGGCGACGAGCTGCCGCTCCAGGTCGGTGTACGGGTAGGCCGCCGCCTCCTCCGGTGTCGCCAGCGGCGCCGGGCGACCGGTCCGCAGCCGCAGGAACGACAGTTCGGCGGGTCCGGCGAGCCATTCGGCCCGTTCGTCGGTCTCGGCGCACACCACGTTGACCGCCACCATCACGTACGGCTTGTCCAGCCAGCGCGACGGCCGGAAGCTCTCGCGGTAGAGGGCCAGCGCGGGCAGGGTGTTCGCGGCGCTGAAGTGGTGTGCGAACGAGAAGGGCAGACCGAGCAGCCCGGCCAGCCGGGCGCTGAAGCCGCTGGAGCCGAGCAGCCAGATCTCGGGCAGCAGGCCCCGGCCCGGGGTCGCGGTGATCGGCCCGGGGCGCTCCCCGGTGAAGTAGTTGATCAGCTCGGCGAGCTCCTGCGGGAAGTTCTCCGCCCCGAGGCCCTCGACCGTCCGCCGCAGCGCGAGCGCGGTCGCCTGGTCGGTCCCCGGGGCCCGGCCGATGCCGAGGTCGATCCGGCCCGGGTGCAGCGCCTCGAGCGTGCCGAACTGCTCGGCCACCACCAGCGGCGCGTGGTTGGGCAGCATCACCCCGCCGGAGCCGACCCGGATACGCGAGGTGGCGGCGGCGACGTGCGCCAGCAGCACCGCCGGGGCGGACGAGGCGATCGCCGGCATGTTGTGGTGCTCGGCGACCCAGAAGCGGCGGTAGCCGAGCTCCTCGGTACGCCGGGCCAGCTCGGTGGTGTGCCGCAGGGCGGCGCCGGCCGTGGTGCCGGCGGCGACCGGCGCGAGGTCGAGGACGGACATCGGTACGTGGATCACGTCTGACGGCAACCTGTCCTCCGGCGAATTTCTTCCACGTGTGCCCCTGCCGTCCCGGCCGGCGTGCCGGGCCCGGCTCAGCGTTCCGGCTCCCAGCCGGCCGGGTCTGGCCGTGGGTCCGGTGAGGAGTGCGGGCCGGCGAGGGCGGCCAGGACCTCACCCCGTTCGCGCGCTGGTCGCGGTGACGACCGCCGTGCGGTCCGCTCCCGTCCGGCGGTGGTGACGATCGCGGCCAGACCGGTGGTGATCGGGACGGCGGCGACCAGGCCGAGCGTGGCCACGGCACTGCGGACGATCTCCTGCGCCATGAACTCGCTGGTCAGGATCTCGGTGGTGTCCCGGCCGCCGGCGACCAGCAGCAGGAGCAGCGGCAGCGAGGCACCGGCGTAGGCCAGGACGATGGTGTTGACGGTGGAGGCGATGTGCGCCCGGCCGACCCGGGTGGCCGCCTGGTAGAGCTGCCGTCGGCTCAGCGCCGGGTTGGCCCGGGCGAGTTCGCCCACCGTCGCCGCCTGCGTGACCGTGACGTCGTCGAGCACCCCGAGGGAGCCGATGATGATCCCGGCCAGCAGCAGGCCGTGGAGGTCCACGTCGGCGTCGAGGAACGACAGCGTGGTGGCGTCCTCGCTGCCGAAACCGGTCAGGTGCGTGACACCGATCGCCACCGTGCCGAGCACGCCGGTGAGCAGCAGACTCCCGAGGGTACCGAGGACCGCGACGGAGGTCTGCGTGGTCACGCCGTGGGTGAGGTAGAGGACCACGAACATGATCAGCGCGGCGCCGGTGACGGCGACCATCAGTGGCGGACTGCCGTCGAGGATGGCGGGCAGGATGAAGGTGAGCAGGATGGTGAAGCTCGCGGCGAGTCCGGCCAGGGCGGCCAGGCCGCGCAGGCGGCCGAACGCGACGATGGCGACCGCGAAGGCGACGACGAGCCAGACCAGCGGGCGGCCGCGTTGCTGGTCGGCGATGCTGTAGCTGCTCACCGTGGGATCCGCCGGGTCGGTGAGCTGGACCAGGACGACCTCGTCGCCGACCGCGACCTCGGGGGCACCGGGGCCGGACGGGATCGACGTCTCGATCTCCCGGCCGGCGTCCGGACCGTCCTCGACCCGGACGCCGACCCTGCCGCACGGTTCGTGCGTGTCGGCCTCCGGGACGTCCGGCAGTTCCGGACACGGTTCGAGAACGACCCGGGTGACCGTGCCGTGGTGGCGCGGCACCGGCTCGGTCTCCTCCCGGGCCGGCGGCCGTCCGGGCCAGAGCAGCAGCGTCGCGACGCAGGTGGCGACGAACAGGGGGACCACCGTGGCGACCAGGATCTTCCTCAGACGGGGCGGCGCCGGAGGTGTGACGAGGTGGTGGTCGCCGCCCATGCGGGGAACTCCTTCGGCCCGGTTCGGTTCGGTTTGGTCCGGTGCTGATTGTGCCCACCGCGGCCGGAACCACCGGTCACCGCGGTCGGGGCGCGGCGCGGGAGCACGGCCGTCGCCGTGGCGGCTCGGTCGGGCCGGGGCGGCGCGTCGTCGGGCCGGACCGGGTGGGGCGCCCCGGCGGCGGATGGGGGACCCGGGGGCGTCCGGCGGTGCCCCCGGTGGGATTCGAACCCACACTGTCGACTTTTTGAGAATCGCGCCTCTGCCGTTGGGCTACAGGGGCCTGGCGTTGATCAGACTACCCACTACGCTGATGTCGGTGACACCCGGCTGGGCTGGTGTCGGAGAAGGATGTAGTTGGGGGTAGGGGCTCGTGGCCGACGTGCAGGCTGGTGCCGAGCGCAGGCGGGTGCTGATCGCCGAGGACGAGGCGCTCATCCGGCTGGACCTGGCAGAGATGCTGGTCGAGGAGGGCTACGACGTCGTGGGGGAGGCGGGCGACGGCGAGACCGCGGTGCGCCTGGCCGAGGAGTTGAAGCCCGACCTGGTCATCCTCGACATCAAGATGCCGATCATGGACGGGCTGGCCGCGGCGGAGCGGATCGCCGGCGGTCGGATCGCCCCGGTCGTCATCCTGACCGCGTTCAGCCAGCGTGACCTCGTCGAGCGGGCCCGGGCGGCCGGAGCGATGGCCTACCTGGTCAAGCCGTTCCAGAAGAGCGACCTCGTGCCGGCCATCGAGATCGCGCTGTCGCGCTACTCGGAGATCGCCGCCCTGGAGGCCGAGGTCGCCGGGCTGACCGACCGGCTGGAGATCCGCAAGCTCGTCGAGCGTGCCAAGGGCATCCTGATGACGACGTACGGCATGACCGAGCCGCAGGCCTTCAAGTGGATCCAGCGCACCGCGATGGACCACCGGATGACCATGAAGGAGGTCGCCGAGCGGATCCTGGCGGAGGAGGCCGGCACCGGGACCACCTCGGCCGGCTGACGCGCCGCGGAATCCCCCCTGCGGTCGGGCGTGCTCCCCGGGATCCGTGCCGCCGCCGCGGTCGCCGCGCTGACCGCGCTGACGGTGGCCGGCTGTCACCGACCGGCACCGGGACAGGGCCAGGGCGCCGGACCGGATCCGACGTGGGTGGCGTTGCCACCGCCCGCGCCGGACGGCGACACCGGCCGGGTGTCGGTGCGGCAGGTGGTGTACTGCGGAGGCCACTGGGTCCTGGTGGGTGCCGAGGTCGCCGCCGACGGCGCCACCCGGCCGATGGCGTGGCGCAGCCCCGACGGTCGGTCCTGGCAGCCGTTCGTCGTGCGGGCCGACAGCCACTACGGACGGGCCGCGGTGCTGTACACCGCGGCCTGCCGCGACGGCCTCCTGGCGGCGCTCGGCGCGCGGAGCGGGGGCGTACACGGCAATCCCCGGGTCACCGGCTGGCGGCAGACCGGGGACCGGACCCTGACCGAGGTACCCGCACCGTTCGAGCTGTTCGGCGGCCCGACGGCGGCGAGCGTCGGCCGGATCACCGCCGGCCCGGCCGGCTGGTTGATCGTCGGCAACCGGGTCAGCGGCGCCGCCGTCTGGCGGGCGACGGACCCCGCCGACGTCGACCTCGTCGAGGCCGCGCCCGGGCTCGCCAGTGACGCACAGGGCCGCACCTGGGCCCACGACGCCGTCGCCGGGCCGGACGGCTGGCTGGTCGTCGGTGGGATCGGGCGGACCGGTCGGCCCGAGCGGGACCCACTGGCCTGGGTCTCCCGGGACGGGCTGTCCTGGCAGCGGCGCGAGGTGCCCGGCGTGACCGGGTACGACGAACTCCAGCGTGTGGTCGTCGTCGACGGACACCCGGTGGCGGTCGGACCGCGGGGCGCGACGTTCGGCGTCTGGCGTGACGAGGGTCGGGGTTGGGCCCAGGTGGGTCACTTCGGCCGGATCGGCGGCGGTGCCGGCAGCGTCGCCGACCTCGCCGTACTCGACGGGGAACTCTGGGCGGCGGTCTCGGACGGTGAACGTCACCGTTTCTGGGTCTCCCGGGACGCGGGCGGGTCCTGGCGGGAACCGCCGGGGCCGGCGGCGGAGCTGCCCTCCGGCGGGGGACGGACGGTCGCGCTCGCCGCCCACGATCACCGTTTGTTGGTCGCCGTCGACGACGGGACGGGCCTGCGGTTGTGGTGGGCGTGGACGCCGGATCGGTAACGACCGAGGTCGGAGGCACTGCTGCCGTGCGTACCGGGATGTGCGGCCCTCCGCCGGGCGCCGCGCTCTTACAGCCGGTGGGGCCGGTCGGCCACGCCGTGTAACGTTTAGGTCAACGCGCTCGCACGGGTCTATCGGCGCCACCGGCCGGTGAGATAACGTCCGGCCCCAGACCGCGACGACGGTCTGGTTCAACCATCCCGCGACAACTTGCCAATGGCCAATTGGCAACGGGTGGTTTGGGCCTTCGGACGGAGGAGGGTTCGAGCCTTGAGGCAGAGGTTGGCACGCGTACTCGGTGGCGTTGCCCTGGTGGCGCTTGTCGCTGGTGGAGCGGCCTGCTCCGGCGGCGGGGACGATGCTGCCGATGGCGCCTGCGGCTACAAAATCGCCTTTTTCGGCGCGCTGACGGGTTCGTCCGCGGCGCTCGGTATCAACGAGAACAACGGCGTGAAACTCGCCGTCGATCAGTACAACAAGGCCAACCCGGACTGCAAGGTCGAGCTGGTGGAGCTCGATTCGCAGGGCAGCCCGGACCAGGCGCCGCAGCTGGCCCAGCGGGCGATCGACGACGAGAAGATCCTGGGTATCGTCGGCCCGGCCTACTCCGGTGAGTCCGAGGCGGCGAACCCGCTGTTCGCCGAGGCCGGCCTGGTGCACATCACGCCCTCCGCCACCCGGCCGAGCCTGGCCGACCAGGGCTGGAAGACGTTCTTCCGGGTGGTCGGCAACGACCTGAGCCAGGGCCCGGCGGCCGGCCAGTACATCAAGAACGTGCTCAAGTCCGACAAGGTCTTCGTCATCGACGACCAGTCCGCGTACGGCGCGGGCCTGGCCGACGAGGTCAAGAAGGTGCTCGGTCCCGCGGTCGTCGGCTCCGACAAGGTGCAGGGCGAGGGGAAGCAGAGCGACTTCTCCGGTGTCGTGACGAAGGTGAAGAACTCCGGTGCGACCGCCGTCTTCTACGGCGGCTACTACCAGGAGGCCGGACTGATCCGTAAGCAGCTCACCAACGCGGGCGTGACGGCGCCGCTGGTCGCCGGCGACGGTGTCAACGACCCGGCCTACATCACCACCGCCGGCCAGGCGGCGGCCGAGGGCACCATCCTCACCTGCCCGTGCCAGCCGGCCACCGCGGCCCGGGGCAGCTTCGTCAGCGACTTCAAGGCGCTGAACGGCAGCGAACCGGGCACCTACAGCGACACCGCGTACGACGCGGCGAACATCCTGCTCGCCGGGATCAAGGCCGGTAAGAAGACCCGTGCCGACCTGCTGGAGTTCGTCCGGGGCTACACGGGCGAGGGCGTCGCGGCGAGCTACAAGTTCACCGACAAGGGCGAGCTCGACCCCGCCCAGGTCAAGGTCTGGGCGTACAAGGTCCAGGGCGGCCAGGTCGTGCCGGATCAGGAAATCCCGAAGGCCTGACCCGTTTGTTTGCTGACGATCCCGGGTGCGGCCGACAGCGACCGTGTCCGGCCGCACCCGGGATCGCCCCAAGCCAAACCTGGAGCACGATCCGGTGGACTTCGACGGACTGTTCTCCCACTTCGGAGAACTCACCACGACGGGCCTGGCCCAGGGTGCCATCTACGCCTTGGTCGCGCTTGGCTACACCCTGGTTTACGGCGTCCTGAGACTCATCAACTTCGCGCACTCCGAGGTCTTCATCTCGGGTGCCTTCGCAGCCATCTGGACCTGGGGCGTTCTGGGTCTCAACCAGGACTCCGAGGTCAGTGGGCTCGGCTCGATAGTGCTGTACCTTCTGATCGCCATGGTGGTGGCGGCGTTGGCCTCGGCGCTGACCGCCACCGTGATCGAGCGGATCGCCTACCGGCCGCTGCGTCGGCACAACGCGCCACCGCTGGCATTCCTGATCACCGCCATCGGCGCCTCGATCGCCATCTCCGAAGCCTTCGGCATCTTCACCCGCCGGCTGCCGCAGGGGGTGCCGAACCTGGTCAGCAACGAGCCGCTGTTCCACATCGCCGGAACACCGGTCCGGATCATGGAGGTGCTGATCATCGGCGCGGCGTTGGCGATGATGGTCGGCCTTGACATCTTCATCAACCGCACCCGACTCGGGCGGGGCATCCGGGCGGTGGCGCAGGACCCGGACACCGCGGCGCTGATGGGCGTCAACCGGGACCGCACCATCCTGCTGGTGTTCATCGCCGGTGGAACCATGGCCGGGGTCGCCGGGATGCTGTACGACATCCGGATCGGCGCGCTGACCTACAGCGTCGGGTTCCTGCTGGGCCTCAAGGCGTTCACCGCGGCGGTCCTCGGAGGTATCGGCAACCTGCGGGGCGCCCTGCTCGGCGGGCTGTTGCTCGGCCTGGTGGAGAACTACGCCTCGGGCCTGTTGGGTACGCAGTGGAAGGACTTCGCCGCCTTCGTGGTGCTGGTCGTGCTGCTGATGTTCCGGCCGACCGGGCTGCTCGGCGAGTCGCTGGGGAGGGCGCGGGCGTGAGCGGGCGGAGCGGATGGACCATCCCGTCCAGCGCGACCGGGCTGTGGCACGGCGCCGGGCGAAGTGGAGCAGAGGCATGAGCGGCATCACGGAACGAATTCGAACCTTCCGGCAGGCTGCCGGTGACCGGTGGCGGGCCGCGCCGCGCTGGGTGCGGTGGGCGGTGCTCGCCGCGGTGATCGTTTTCTTCTACGCCCTGCCGAACAAGGAGTTCTACCAGTACCTCGGGCCGATCCCGACCACCGAGTCCAACTTCGGCCAGGTGCTGTTCACGGTCTCCATCTACGTCCTGCTGGCGGTGGGGCTCAACGTCGTGGTCGGCTTCGCCGGCCTGCTGGACCTCGGCTACTTCGGGTTCTTCGCGGTCGGTGCCTACACCGTGGCGGTGCTGACCTCGCCGAGCAGCGACATCAAGACCCTGTGGCCCTGGCTGGCCGTGGTGCCGATAGCGATCGCGCTGACGACGGTCTCCGGCGTCGCGCTCGGTACCCCGACCCTGCGGTTGCGCGGCGACTACCTGGCGATCGTCACCCTCGGCTTCGCCGAGATGATCCGGATCGCCGCGACGAGTTCCTCGTTCCTGAAGGGACAGCGGGGGTTCAACCAGATCCCGCACCCGCCCGGCCACTACGCCGACGGTCGGCCCATCTTCGGTGTGCTGGACCCCCGCCCGTACTACTGGCTGGTGTTGACCCTGATCCTGCTCGTGGTGTTCGGGGTGCGGAACCTGACCCACAGCCGGGTAGGCCGGGCCTGGGTGTCGATCCGGGAGGACGAGGACGCGGCGCAGCTGATGGGGGTGCCGACGTTCAAGTTCAAGTTGTGGGCGTTCGCCATCGGGGCGGCCATCGGTGGCCTGGCCGGGGCGCTCTACGCGGGCAAGCAGAACTTCGTCAACTCGCAGAACTTCGAGCTGCTCAACTCGATCATCATCCTGGCCGCGGTGATCCTCGGCGGCTCCGGCAACATCGTGGGCGCGATCGTCGGCGGCGGCCTGGTGGCGTACCTGATCGAGCGGTTCCGCGGCATCGAGGTGTTCGGTGTCGAGCTGTACGAGTTCCGTTTCCTCGCCTTCGGCGTGATCCTCATCATCATGATGATCTTCCGTCCGCAGGGCCTCATCCCGAGCCGCCGACGGGCGGCGGAGCTCAAGGACCGACGCAAGGAGGTGATCGTCGGTGGCTGAGACGGGGCAGAGGCCGGTGGTGCCGGCGCAGGCCGGCCCGGCCGCTCCGCAGGGCGCGCCGACCGTCGGGCACACGACGGGAGTCGGTCGTGAGCCGCTGCTCGAGGTGGACAACGTCACCCTGCGCTTCGGTGGTGTGGTGGCGCTGGACAGGGTCAACTTCACCCTGTACAAGGGCGAGATCCTGGGTCTGATCGGCCCGAACGGCGCCGGCAAGACCACCTGCTTCAACGCGATGACCGGCATCTACCGCCCGAGCGAGGGGGAGATCCGGTTCCGGGGCGAGCGGATCACCGGGAAGAAGCGCCACCAGATCACCCGGATGGGCATGGCCCGGACGTTCCAGAATATCCGTCTTTTCCCGGACATGACCGCCGCGGAGAACGTCCAGGTCGGAGCGGATGCCCACCACCGGACCAGCGTGATCTCCGCGCTGTTCCGGCTGCCCCGGCACTGGCGGGAGGAGCGTGACGGCCGGGAGAAGGCCGAGCGGTTGCTGGACTTCGTCGGTATCCGGCACCGGATGCACGAGATGGCCCGCAACCTGTCGTACGGCGAGCAGCGCCGGTTGGAGATCGCCCGTGCGCTCGCCACCGATCCGGTACTGCTGTGCCTGGACGAGCCGGCGGCGGGCTTCAACCCCGCGGAGAAGGAGGAACTGCTCCAGCTCATCCGCAAGATCCGGGACGAGGGCATCACGGTACTGCTGATCGAGCACGACATGCGCCTCGTCATGGGCGTGACCGACCGGATCGTCGTGCTGGAGTTCGGAAAGAAGATCGCTGAAGGGCTCCCCGCCGAGGTTCGTGAGGACCCACGGGTGATCGCCGCCTACCTCGGAGTGCCGGAAGATGCTGCTTGAGCTCGAGAACGTCAGCCTTCACTACGGGCGCATCCAGGCGTTGCACGGGATCAGTCTCACCGTCGACCAGGGTGAGATCGTGGCCCTGATCGGCGCGAACGGTGCCGGCAAGACCACGACGATGCGGGCGATCTCCGGCATCCGGCCGATCTCCGCGGGGCGGATCCGCTTCGACGGCGAGGACATCTCCCGGCTGCGGGCGGACCTGCGGGTCCGGCGAGGACTCTGCCAGGCGCCGGAAGGGCGGGGCATCTTCCCCGGGATGACCGTCATGGAGAACCTGGAGATGGGTGCCTACACCCGGCAGGACCGGGCCGAGGTGGCCCGGGACCTGGACCGGGTGCTGGAGCTCTTCCCCCGGCTCGCCGAGCGGCGCAAGCAGCCCGGTGGCACCCTCTCCGGCGGTGAGCAGCAGATGCTCGCCGTCGGCCGGGCCCTGATGAGCCGGCCGAAGCTCCTGCTGCTCGACGAGCCCTCGATGGGGTTGGCGCCGATGCTGATCCAGCAGATCTTCTCGATCATCACGGAGATCAACTCCCGGGGCACCACGATCCTGCTCGTCGAGCAGAACGCCCAGCAGGCGCTGGCTCGGGCGCACCGGGCGTACGTGCTGGAGACCGGGCGGATCGTCAAGAGCGGCACCGGTGCCGAGCTGCTGCACGACCCCGCGGTGAAAGAGGCGTACCTGGGGGTGGCCTAGCCGGCCTCGCCCGTTTGGTAACCAGGAGGAGTTCATGTTTTCGACCATGAGAGGCCGGCGCGGTGCGGTGCTCGGCGTCGCCGGAGCCGCACTGCTCGGCCTGTCCCTTGCCGCCTGTGGTGAGCAGGAGAGCGCCGAGACCCCGGGCGCCGGCCCGTCGGTGTCCGCGTCGGTGGACGCGGACCTCGCGGCCAGGGTGCCGGACGCGATCAAGGCCGACGGCAAGATCGTTGTTGGCACCGACTCGTCGTACGCCCCGGCGGAGTTCCTCGACACCGACGGCAAGACCGTGGTCGGCTTCGATGTCGAACTCTTCACCGCCGTCGCCGCCAAGCTCGGGCTGAAGGCCGAGTTCGTGTCGGCGAACTTCGGCGACATCATCACCGGGGTCAACTCCGGCAAGTACGAGGTCGGCGTCTCGTCGTTCACCATCAACGAGGAGCGCAAGGCCCAGGCCAACATGGTCAGCTACTACGAGGTCGGCACCCAGTGGGTGACCCGGAAGGGCAACCCGGCCGGGGTGACGCTGGACAACGCCTGCGGCAAGAAGATCGCCGTGCAGAAGGACACCGTCCAGGTCGACGACATCCAGGCGCGCTCGAAGGCGTGCACCGACGCGGGCAAGCCGGCGATCGTCATCGACCAGTTCCCGGGTCAGGACGCGGCGACCGCCGCGGTGGTGTCCGGCAAGGACGACGCCATGCTCGCCGACTACCCGGTCGGGGCGTACGCGGTCACCCAGTCCAACGGCCAGCTCGAGCTGCTGGACAAGATGTACGACGCCGCCCCGTACGGCTACGTGGTCGCCAAGGACCAGCTGGCCTTCGCCGAGGCGGTGCGGGACGCGACCAAGGCGCTGATCGCGGACGGGACCTACCGGGCGGTGCTGGAGAAGTGGCAGGTCGCCGACGGGGCGATCACCGAGCCGGCGATCAACCCGTGAGATGACCGCCGAGGAAACCGCCACGGAGCGGGCACGGCCGGAGCCGATCAAGGCCGTGCCCGTCCGTCACCCCGGACGGTGGGTGGCCGTCGCGGTGCTGGCCGTGCTGGCCGCGATGTTCCTGCACGTGCTGCTCACCAACGACGCGTTCCAGTGGTCGTTCATGATCGACCACATGTTCCGGCCGCCGATCATCGACGGTCTGGTCCGCGGAACGGTGCTCATGACGGTCAGCGCGATGCTGATCGGGGTGGCACTCGGGGTGGTGGTCGCGATCATGCGCCTGTCGCCCAACCCGATCCTGCGTTCCGTCGCCTGGCTCTACACGTGGTTCTTCCGCGCGGTACCCCGGTTGGTGCTGCTGGCCGTCTTCGGCAACATCGGCATCCTGTGGAACCGCATCGAGTTCGGGGTGCCCTTCGACACCCACATCGGGAAGCTGTTCGGCATCGACGGTCTTGAGCTGCGGCTGTTCGGCTTCGACTCGCGGGACCTGCTGAGCGGATTCATGGCCGGGCTGCTCGGGCTGGCGCTCTCCGAGGCCGCCTACATGGCCGAGATCGTCCGCGCCGGCATCCAGTCGGTGGACCCCGGGCAGACCGAGGCGGCCGGGGCGCTGGGCATGACCCGGGCCCAGACGTTGCGCCGGGTGGTGCTGCCGCAGGCGATGCGGGTGATCATCCCGCCCACCGGCAACGAGACCATCGCGATGCTCAAGGACACGTCACTGCTGATGTACGTGCCGGTCAGCATGGAGCTGTTCTTCCAGCTCGACGCGGTGGGCAAGCGGACCTTCCAGATCTTCCCGATGTACGTCGCCGCCTGCCTGTGGTACCTGCTGCTGACCAGCGTCCTGCTGGTGGGCCAGTACTTCCTGGAGCGGCACTTCGGCAGGGGCTACGGCCGGACCGGTCCGGCCCGGTTCCGACTGCGTGGCGCCGCCCCGGCCGGCGACGGCGGCGGGGCCAGGGACACGGAGGCGATCCCATGACCGGTGCGACGATCCCGGCCCAGGCGGCGCGGCCGGCGGCCGCCCCGAAGGTGATGGTGCGGGCCGAGAACGTGCACAAGTCCTACGGCCACGTGGAGGTGCTGCGCGGGGTCGACCTCGAGGTGCGCTCCGGCGAGGTCTGCTGTGTGCTCGGCCCGTCCGGGTCGGGGAAGTCGACCTTCCTCCGCTGCATCAACCACCTCGAGAAGATCAACGCCGGCCGGATCTGGGTCGACGGCGAGCTCATCGGGTACCGCGAGCGCGGCGGCAAGCTGTACGAGCTGCGGGAGAAGGAGGTCGTGGCGCAGCGCCGGTCGATCGGCATGGTGTTCCAGCGGTTCAACCTCTTCCCGCACATGACGGTGCTGGAGAACGTGATCGAGGCGCCGGTACGGGTCCGCCGGGAACCCCGCGCCGTGGCCCGCGAACGGGGGGTCGAACTGCTCGACCGGGTCGGCCTGGCCGCCAAGCTCGACGCCTATCCCGGGCAGCTCTCCGGTGGCCAGCAGCAGCGCGTGGCGATCGCCCGGGCGTTGGCCATGCAGCCGAAGGTGATGCTCTTCGACGAGCCGACCAGCGCGCTGGACCCGGAACTGGTCGGCGAGGTCCTGGACGTGATGAAGGGCCTGGCCCGGGACGGAATGACCATGATCGTGGTGACCCACGAGATCGGTTTCGCCCGCGAGGTGGGCGACCTGCTGGTCTTCATGGACGGTGGCGTGGTGGTGGAGTCCGGGCCTCCCCGCGAGGTCATCGCCAGTCCGCGGCACGCGCGGACCCGGGCGTTCCTCGCCAAGGTGCTGTGACCGTGCGTCGGGCCCGGCGTGGGCGCCGGGCCCGACGGGTTCCGGTTCCGGGTCTGTCGGTGTCGGCGACTAGAGTCGCCTATCGTGACAGCCTCAACGCCGCGCCTGCTCCTGCTCGACGGCCACTCCCTGGCCTACCGGGCCTTCTTCGCCCTGCCGGTCGAGAACTTCTCCACCACCACGGGGCAGCCGACCAACGCGGTGTACGGCTTCACCTCCATGTTGATCAACGTGCTGCGGGACGAGCAGCCGACGCACATCGCCGTCGCCTTCGACGTCTCCCGCCGCTCCTTCCGCACCGAGCGCTACGCGGACTACAAGGCCGGCCGCAGCGAGACCCCGGCCGAGTTCGCCAGCCAGGTCAGCCTGGTCAGGGAGGTCCTCGCGGCCCTGCGGATCCCGGTGGTGGACAAGGAGGGCTACGAGGCGGACGACGTCATCGCCACCCTCGCCTGCCAGGCCCGTGACCAGGGCATGACGGTGCTGATCTGCACCGGGGACCGGGACGTCTTCCAGCTCGTCGACGACCGGATCACCGTGCTCTACCCCCGCAAGGGGGTCTCCGACCTGGCCCGGATGGACGCGGCGGCGGTCACCGAGCGGTACGGCGTCGGCCCCGAGCGCTACCGCGACCTGGCGGCGCTGGTCGGTGAGACCAGCGACAACCTGCCGGGGGTGCCCGGCGTCGGCCCGAAGACCGCGGCGAAGTGGATCAACCAGTACGGCGGCGTCGAGGGCGTGGTGGCCCGGGCCGACGAGATCAGGGGTAAGGCCGGGGAGAACCTGCGGGCGCGGCTTTCCGACGTCATCCGCAACTACGAGCTCAACCGTCTGGTCTCCGACCTGGAGCTGCCGCTGGGACCGGAGGACACCCGCTGGCCCGGCTGGGACCGGGAGGCCGTGCACCGGATCTTCGACGCCCTGGAGTTCCGCGTCCTGCGGGACCGGCTCTACCAGTACCTGGAGTCGGCGGAGCCGGAGGCCGAGGCCGGGTTCGACCTGGACGGGCGGATCCTCGGGGTCGGCGAGGTGGCGGGCTGGCTGGCCGAACACGTCCCGGCGGGCACCCCGGTCGGGGTGGCCGTGGCCGGCACCTTCGGCCGGGGGACGGGGGCGCTGACCGGGGTGGCGCTGGCCACCGCGACCGGTGCCGCCGGTTGGTTCGATCCCGCCGCGCTGGATCCGGCCGACGAGGCGGCGGTGGCGGCCTGGCTCGCCGACCCGTCCCGGCCCAAGGTGCTGCACGACAGCAAGCCGGCGCGGCTGGCGTTCGCGGCGCACGGCTGGACGCTGCGCGGGGTCACCCGGGACACCGCGCTCGCCGCCTACCTGGCCCGCCCGGACCAGCGTTCGTACGACCTGACCGACCTGGCCCTGCGGTACCTGCACCGGGAGCTGCGGGTCGACACCCCCGACACCGGGCAGCTCACCTTCGAGGGGATGGGCAACGACGGCGAGGTCGAGCAGAACCTGATGCTGCGAGCCCGCGCCACCCTGGATCTCGTGGACGCGCTCGCCGGCGAGCTGTCCCGGGACGGCGAGCGGTCGACCCGGCTCCTCGCCGAGGTGGAGCTGCCGCTGGTCGAGGTCCTCGCCGCCATGGAGCGGACCGGCATCGCCGCCGACACCGACTACCTGTCGGAGTTGGAGGCGCACTTCGCGGGTGAGGTCAAGGCGGTGGCCCAGGCCGCGTACGAGGTGGTCGGCCGGGAGTTCAACCTCGGCTCCCCGAAGCAGTTGCAGGAGATCCTCTTCACCGAGCTGGGACTGCCCAAGACCAAGAAGATCAAGACCGGTTACACGACCGACGCCGAGGCCCTGCAGTGGCTGTACGCCCAGAATCCCCACCCGCTGCTGGAGCACCTGCTGCGGCACCGGGACGTGGCCCGGCTCAAGTCGACCGTCGACGGGCTGCTCAAGTCGGTCTCCGACGACGGCCGGATCCACACCACCTTCCACCAGACGGTGGCGGCGACCGGCCGTCTCTCCTCGACCGACCCCAACCTGCAGAACATCCCCATCCGCACCGAGGAGGGCCGGCGGATCCGCCGGGCGTTCGTGGTGGGGCCGGGCTACGAGTGCCTGCTCACCGCCGACTACAGCCAGATCGAGATGCGGATCATGGCGCACCTGTCCGGCGACGCGGCACTGATCGAGGCGTTCCACTCGGGTGCCGACTTCCACGCGGCGACCGCGTCCTCGGTCTTCCGGGTGCCGGTGGCCGAGGTCACCGGTGACCAGCGGCGCAAGATCAAGGCGATGAACTACGGCCTGGCGTACGGCCTGAGCGCGTACGGCCTCGGCCAGCAGCTCGGTATCCCGGCCGACGAGGCGCGGGAGCTGATGGAGGAGTACTTCAGCCGGTTCGGCGGGGTCCGCGACTACCTCCAGTCGGTGGTGAAGCGGGCGGCGCTCGACGGCTACACCGAGACCATCCTCGGCCGCCGGCGGTACCTGCCCGACCTGGTCAGTGACAACCGGCAACGGCGTGAGATGGCCGAGCGGATGGCACTCAACGCCCCGATCCAGGGCTCGGCGGCGGACATCATCAAGGTGGCGATGCTGCGCATCGACACCGCGCTGCGTGAGGCCGGGCTGCGGTCCCGGATGCTGCTGCAGGTCCACGACGAGCTCGTCTTCGAGGTCGCCCCGGGCGAGCGCGCGGTGCTGGAGGAGCTGGTCCGCCGGGAGATGGGGGGCGCCTATCCGCTGTCGGTGCCGCTGGAGGTCTCGGTCGGCGTCGGACCGGACTGGAACAGCGCCGGCCACTGACCCCCGCGTCCGCCGCCGGTCGGGGCGGTCGGCCGTGCGGCGCCGGTCAGGACCGCCGGCCCCGCCGCGTCGACCGGGGGGCGGCCCGGCGCCGCTCCAGCGCCCTGCGGGACGGCCCTCCGGGGGGCGGGAGTGGCCCCTTCAACGGGTCGTGGCCCCAGTTCATCAGGGAGTACCGCCAGCGGGTGTCCCGGACGTCCCCGGCCGGCCGCTGGGCCATGTGGCGGCGGACGTACCCGATGACCTTGCGCATGTGGGCGAGGTCGCGTTCGGTGAACTGGTCGGTCCGCTTGCGCAGCAGGTCGACGATGCGGCGTCCGGACCGGTGGCCGACCGACTCGCCGCCGTCGCGGTGCCAGCCGACCGCCTTGGAGTCGTCGCTGTCCAGCCACCGCCGCAGCTCGCCGGGACTCATGTTGACCGCGTCCCGGAACTCCCGGACCACGTCGCGTCCGTCGTCGCGGCTACTCATCGTGGAGCGCCTCCGGTCTGTGCACCGCCTCGCGTCCGTCGTCGGTCCGGACCAGGTACTGCGGATTCTCCCTCGACGCGGCGACCGTCCGTTTGGCGGCGTACGTCCGTTCGGTGATCTCCTCCCGGACCGTGCCGTGCGCGCGGGAACCGTGGCTGCGCCAGCTGACCCGGTCGCCCCTGTGCAGCTTCCTCCGCTCCGGCATACCGGGGCCTACCCGCGGTCCGGCCGGGGGAAACCGGGCGGGCACGGGGTGGTCCCGGCGGTCGGTGAACGCCACCGGGAACGGGTGCCCCACCTTCGGGTGGTCGGCGGTCCCGGCGAGCGGCTCGTACCTCCGGCGGCCGCCGGGCCGCCATGGGGATGGGGACCTACGCCGGCCCGTGGCGTGGCTTGTCGCAGACGAAGATGGCGGTGCCGGGGAAGAGCCTGCCGCGCAGCGGGCTCCACTGCCCCCAGATCCGGTCGTGCCCGTCCGGCCACTCCGGCTCGATCAGGTCGCGCAGCACGAAGCCGGCGCCGACGATCTCCCGTACCCGGTCGCCGAGCGTGCGGTGCTGCTCGACGTAGGTCGGCACCCCGGTGGGGTCCTGTTCGACGTAGGGGCGGCGGTCGAAGTAGGAGTGGACCGCCTTCAGGCCCCCCTCGCCCGGGTCGTCGAGGAAGATCCACCGTATCGGGTGGGTGATCGAGAACACCCACCGGCCGCCGGGGCGGAGCACCCGGTACACCTCGCGCAGCGCCGCCGCCGAGTCGGCCACGAACGGGATGGCGCCGAACGCCGTGCAGACGATGTCGAACGTCTCCGCGCCGAACGGCAGTGCCAGGGCGTCGGCCTGGACCAGTGGCACGCGTACCCCGGAGGTCGTGGCGGCGCGCACGGCGTGCCGCAGCATGCCCGCGGAGAGGTCCAGCCCCACCGGGTGGGCCCCCTGGGTGGCCAGCCAGCGGGCGGCGGCGGCCGCCCCGCAGCCGAGTTCGAGGACGCGCCGGCCCCGCAGGTCGCCGAGGAGCCGGGCGTCGGCCTCACGCAGCCCCTCCGGACACCAGACGAAGTCCACCTCGCCCAGGAACGCGCCGTGTTCGGCCTGGTAGGCGTCGGCGTCCTGGTCCCACCACCGGCGGCTGGCCCGACGGCTCTCGGCGTCGGTCACCGGGCGACGGAGCACCTCGACGGGCGGGTCCTCATCCGTCGAGCTGTCGACCGGGCCGGGGGGCGGTGCAACCGATCGGGGGTCAACGTGCACCCCGTCACGCTAGCGCCCAACCGCCCGGATCGCTCCGGCGGGCGGTGGGGTACCGTCTAGCAGAGGTGATCCGGGCAGCCTCCGGGCGTGCCCCGGCGGCGGCTCTTCCCGAGCAGTGGACGACGGATCTCACCACGTGCGGGGAGGGCTTGCATGCTGTGGTAATGCGCACGGTAAGCTGTTCGATGCGCTCGCGGATCGTGTGCCTCGGCAGGGAGCAGGCTCGCGGTCGGCGGACACCGCGCGACGACCGGACACGGTCGTCCGGGGTGGCCGACGACGGGTCCGCGGGCGCAGACGGGTCACCGCGACACGAACCTGCTGTGACATCCATCCGACCGGAGCAACCGCCCACATGACGAGCAGCATCGAGGCCACCTCGAGCGCCACCAAGGTCACCGTCGACGACCTCGGTTCCGAGGAAGCGTTCCTCGCCGCGATCGACGAGACCATCAAGTACTTCAACGACGGCGACATTGTCGAAGGCACCGTCGTCAAGGTCGATCGGGACGAGGTCCTGCTCGACATCGGCTACAAGACCGAGGGTGTCATCCCCTCGCGCGAGTTGTCGATCAAGCATGACGTGGACCCCGCCGAGGTGGTGTCGGTCGGTGATCACATCGAAGCCCTTGTCCTCCAGAAGGAGGACAAGGAGGGCCGCCTGATCCTCTCGAAGAAGCGGGCCCAGTACGAGCGGGCCTGGGGCACGATCGAGAAGATCAAGGAGGAGGACGGCGTCGTCCGCGGCTCCGTCATCGAGGTGGTCAAGGGCGGCCTCATCCTCGACATCGGCCTGCGCGGCTTCCTTCCCGCCTCCCTGGTGGAGATGCGCCGGGTGCGGGACCTCCAGCCGTACGTCGGACGCGAGCTCGAAGCCAAGATCATCGAGCTGGACAAGAACCGCAACAACGTGGTGCTGTCCCGCCGGGCCTGGCTCGAGCAGACCCAGTCCGAGGTGCGTACCGAGTTCCTTCACAAGCTGCAGAAGGGCCAGGTCCGCAAGGGCGTCGTCTCGTCGATCGTCAACTTCGGTGCCTTCGTCGACCTCGGCGGCGTGGACGGCCTGGTGCACGTCTCCGAGCTCTCCTGGAAGCACATCGACCACCCGTCCGAGGTGGTCGAGGTCGGCCAGGAGGTCGAGGTCGAGGTCCTTGACGTCGACCTGGACCGCGAGCGGGTCTCGCTGTCGCTGAAGGCGACCCAGGAGGACCCGTGGCGGCAGTTCGCGCGGACCCACGCGATCCAGCAGATCGTGCCCGGCAAGGTCACCAAGCTGGTGCCGTTCGGTGCCTTCGTGCGCGTCGACGACGGCATCGAGGGTCTGGTCCACATCTCCGAGCTCGCCGAGCGGCACGTGGAGATCCCGGAGCAGGTCGTCCAGGTCGGCTCCGAGGTCATGGTCAAGGTCATCGACATCGACCTGGAGCGCCGGCGGATCTCGCTGTCGCTCAAGCAGGCCAACGAGGGCTTCATCGAGGGCGAGGAGAACTTCGACCCCACCCTCTACGGCATGACCGCGAACTACGACGCCGAGGGCAACTACATCTACCCCGAAGGCTTCGACCCGGAGACCGGGGAGTGGCTGGAGGGCTACGAGGAGCAGCGGGAGGCCTGGGAGCGGCAGTACGCCGAGGCGCGGCAGCGCTGGGAGGCGCACACCAGGCAGGTGCAGCAGTCGCGCGCCCTCGAGGCCGAGGCGGCGGCGAACGCAGCGGGCGGTGCGTCGGCCGGCACCGGGGCTCGCCAGGCCGAGCAGCCGTCCGGCACCCTGGCCACCGACGAGGCCCTCGCCGCGCTGCGCGAGAAGCTCGCCGGCGGCAAGTAGACCCGACACCGCCCGGCGGCCCACAACCCGGGCAGTACGCCACAGGACCAGGCCCGTCTTCCGGCACCCATCTCCCACCGGGTGCCCGGGAGGCGGGCCTGACGCCGTCTGGTTGACTAGGGCCGTGCTGATGATCGGACTGACCGGCGGCATCGGATCCGGCAAGAGCGTGGTCGCGGCCCGGCTGGCCCACCACGGCGCGGTGGTGATCGACGCCGACCGGCTCGCCCGGGAGGTGGTCGAGCCGGGCACCGACGGCCTCCGCGAGGTCGTCGCCACCTTCGGCGCCCGGGTGTGCCGGCCCGACGGCAGCCTGGACCGGACGGCGCTGGGTGACATCGTCTTCGGCGACGCCACGGCCCGGAGCCGCCTGGAGCAGATCATCCACCCCCGGGTCCGGGCTCGGCGTGGGCAGCTCGTCGCGGCGGCGGCCCCGGACGCGATCGTCGTCGACGACGTACCACTGCTGGTCGAGGTGGGGACGGCACCGACGTACCACCTGGTGGTGGTGGTCCGGGCCACGGAACAGACCAGGGTCGAACGGCTCGTCCGGAACCGGGGTATGACGGAGGCCCAGGCCAGGCAGCGGATCCGGGCCCAGGTCGACGACGCGCGGCGGGCGGCGGTCGCCGACGTCCTGCTGGACAACGACGGCGACCTCACGTCGCTGTACGCCGCCGTCGACACGCTGTGGCGGGAGCGGCTGCGGCCGTACGAACTCAACGTGCGCCAGCGCCGGGCCGTCCGGCCCGCCGACGTCCGGCTCGTGGAGTCCGACCCTGACTGGCCGGCCCGGTACGCCCGGCTGGCCGCCCGGATCCGACACGTGCTCGGCCCGGAGGAGTTCCGCGTGGACCACGTCGGGTCGACCGCGGTGCCGGGCCTACCGGCCCGGGACGTCATCGACGTGCTGGTGGGGGTCCGGTCGATGACGGAGGCGGACACGCTCGCCGACCGGCTCGCCGACGCCGGCTTCCCCCGCTGTCCGGGACCGGCCGGGGACGACCCGCACGGTGCGGGCGGGGGCGACCGTGGGGAGGGCCGGCTGCACGGCAGCGCGGACCCGGGCCGGTTGGCGCACCTGCACGTCCGCGTCACCGGGTCGCCGGGCTGGCGGTTCGCCCTGCTGGTGCGGGACCACCTGCGGGCCGATCCCGGGCGGCGGGCCGAGTACCAGCGCCTGAAGCGGACGCTGGCCGCGGCCGGCGCGGACCCCGGGGCGTACGCCGCCGGCAAGGAGTCGTGGTTCGACCAGGAGCGCGAGCGGGCCGAGGCGTGGGCGGCGGCCACCGGCTGGCGCCCGTGAGAACGGGGGCGGTCAGGAGGCGGGGGGGGGAGAGAAGGTCAGGGCCGCTCGCGGCGGCCGGTGGGTGCGCTCGCCGGCTCGCGCCAGGGCTGCAACCGCGATCCCGGGTGCGGCGGCCGGTGTGGCAGCCACCTGCGGACCCGGTCGGCCGCCGCGAGCGGCCTACTCTAGCACCGTAGCGCGGCGGTCGAGCACACACAATGACCATATCGAAGCCGGTCGTGTACCCAGGGTCGCCCCGGCGGACTGTCGGACCGGCGGCGTACGGTTGGGGCATGGCGCTCGACATTCCCCGACTGGACGGCCGCTTCCGGGTGGTCAGCGAGTTCCAGCCCTCCGGTGACCAGCCGACGGCGATCGCCGAGCTGGAACGGCGGATTCGGCGCGGCGAGCGGCACTCCGTGCTGCTCGGCGCCACCGGCACCGGCAAGAGCGCCACCGCCGCCTGGCTGATCGAGCGGCTGCAGCGGCCCACCCTGGTGCTCGCCCCGAACAAGACCCTCGCCGCCCAGCTCGCCAAGGAGTTCAGCGAGCTCCTGCCGCACAACGCGGTCGAATACTTCGTCTCCTACTACGACTACTACCAGCCCGAGGCGTACATCCCGCAGACCGACACCTACATCGAGAAGGACTCCTCGATCAACGCCGAGGTGGAGCGGCTGCGGCACTCGGCGACGATGTCGCTGTTGACCCGCCGGGACGTGGTGGTGGTGGCGACGGTCTCCGCGATCTACGGTCTGGGCACCCCGGAGGAGTACCTCGACCGGGCGGTCCGGGTCACCGTCGGTGAGGAGATCGAGCGCGACAAGCTCCTGCGCCGGCTGGTCGACATCCAGTACACCCGCAACGACACGGCCTTCGAACGCGGCACGTTCCGGGTGCGGGGCGACACGCTGGAGATCATCCCGGCCTACGAGGAGATGGCGCTGCGGATCGAGTTCTTCGGCGACGAGGTGGAGAAGCTCTACTACCTGCACCCGCTGACCGGGGACGTGATCCGGGAGGTCGACCAGCTCCTGATCTTCCCGGCGACGCACTACGCCGTCGGCCCCGAGCGGATGGAACGGGCGATCGCCGGCATCGAGGCGGAGCTGGCCGAGCGCCTCGCCGAGCTGGAGCGTCAGGGCAAGCTGCTGGAGGCGCAGCGGCTGCGGATGCGCACGACCTACGACCTTGAGATGCTGCGCCAGGTCGGCTTCTGCTCCGGCATCGAGAACTACTCCATGCACATCGACGGGCGGACGTACGGCACCCCGCCGCACTGCCTGCTGGACTACTTCCCCGACGACTTCCTGACCATCATCGACGAGTCGCACGTGACGATCCCGCAGATCGGCGGCATGTACGAGGGGGACGCCTCGCGCAAGCGGATGCTGATCGAGCACGGCTTCCGGCTGCCCAGCGCGGCCGACAACCGCCCGCTGCGGTTCGACGAGTTCCTGGAGCGGGTGGGCCAGATGGTCTACCTCTCCGCCACCCCCGGCCCGTGGGAGCTGGAGCAGGCCCGGGGCGAGGTGGTCGAGCAGGTGATCCGGCCGACCGGCCTGGTCGACCCCGAGGTCATCGTCAAGCCCACCAGGGGGCAGATCGACGACCTGATGCACGAGATCACGCTGCGGACCGAGCGGAACGAGCGCGTCCTGGTCACCACGCTGACCAAGAAGATGGCCGAGGACCTCTCCGACTACCTGCTGGAACACGGCATCCGGGTCCGCTACCTGCACTCCGAGGTCGACACCCTGCGCCGGGTCGAGCTGCTGCGTGAGCTGCGCAGGGGCGACTACGACGTGCTGGTCGGGATCAACCTGCTCCGGGAAGGGCTCGACCTGCCCGAGGTCTCCCTGGTGGCGATCCTGGACGCCGACAAGGAGGGATTCCTGCGCAGCAGCCGGTCCCTGATCCAGACCATCGGCCGGGCCGCCCGCAACGTCTCCGGTCAGGTCCACATGTACGCCGACACCATCACCCCGTCCATGGCGGAGGCGATCGAGGAGACCAACCGGCGCCGGGCCAAGCAGATCGCCCACAACAAGGCGCACGGCATCAACCCCGAGCCGCTCCGTAAGAAGATCCACGACATCCTCGACGACATCTACCGCGAGGCGGACGAGACCGAGGCCACGGTGACCCGGATCGGCGGTGCGGTGCGGCAGATGTCCCGGGGCAAGGCGCCGGTGCCGGAGACGCGCAGCCGGGGTCGGGCCGGGATGGCACCCTCCCGCGAGGGCATGGCCCGGGCCGATCTGGCCCAGCTGATCCAGGAGCTCAACGAGCAGATGCTGGCCGCGGCCCGCGAACTCCAGTTCGAGTTGGCCGCCCGGATCCGGGACGAGATCGCCGAGCTCAAGAAGGAGCTGCGCGGCATGGACGCGGCCGGGATCGCGTAGCGGCGTCCGGGGTGGCGGAACGGTCAGGGGGTACCGGTTGACGCCGCCCTCGGGGTCGGTCACCCTGGCCGGTGACCCAGCGCGCGGTGGGCGAGCAGAGCCACCCGACGCGCCGGGCGGCGCTGACGAGCCGGAAGGCGTCGCGCCACCGCCCGCGGCGATGTCGACCCGACGCTGACTCCGGTGACCCGACCCGGCATGACGGTCATCCAGGCGGATGCGTGCGGCGGCGCGCCCGGCGGGTGTGCCGGGCACCGGCGGCGCCGTCGTCCACCGTGGTCGTTGTCCCGGTACCCCGGGTGGCCGCCCCGCCACGGGTCGGTGGCGCGCCGCGGCCGGACGGAGCGTGGGCCGTGGCTAACATGATCGACGGATGACTGTCAGGGACTGTGGTCGTCGACGGCCCGCACACCGGGCGTGGCCCCGCCCGCGCACCGCCGGCCGTTCCGGTGTGCGTCCGGGCGACGGAACCCCGCCGACCGGGTACGCCCCCGTCCGCCGGGCCTGCTATGCAAGACAGGACGGCATGCGCGTCCCGGGACTGTTACCGACCATGGTGGACGGTCGTCCCGCCGGCCGGCGTGGCGGGAGGCGGAATGACTGACGGGAGGACGGCGTGAAAGACCTCATCGGCACCCACGACCTGCTGTTCGTCACCCTCGACACCCTCCGCTACGACGTGGCCGCCGAGCTGGCCGCGGCCGGACGGACCCCGAACCTGGTCCGGGCCCTGCCCGGCGGGGAGTGGGAACGGCGGCACAGCCCGGCCAGCTTCACCTACGCCGCGCACCAGGCGTTCTTCGCCGGATTCCTGCCCACCCCCACCACACCGGGTCCACACCAGAGGCTCTTCGCCGCGGCCTCCCCGAGCAGCGGGACGACCGGCGACCAGACCTGGGTCTTCGACGCCCCGGACGTGGTCCGGGCGCTGGCCGACGTCGGCTACCACACGGTCTGCGTGGGCGGCGTCGGCTTCTTCAACCAGCGTTCCCCACTCGGCAGCGTACTGCCGGGGTTGTTCGCGGAGGCGCACTGGGAACCGGAGTTCGGGGTCTCCGCGCCCCGGTGTTTCGAGGCGCAGCTCGACCGGATCGCCGCCATCATGCCGACCGTGCCGCCGGAGAAGCCGCTGTTCCTCTTCGTCAACGTCGCGGCGATCCACCAGCCGAACCGGCACTACCTGCCCGGTGCCGACCGGGACAGCCGGGAGAGCCACGCGGCGGCACTGGAGTACGTCGACCGGCACATCGGGCGCCTCTTCGCGCTTGCCACCTCCCGGAACCGGCCCTGTCTGACACTGATTTGCTCCGACCACGGCACCGCCTACGGCGAGGAGGGACACAGTGGACACCGCCTCGGCCACGAGGTGGTGTGGACCGTGCCGTACGCGCAGTTCGTGCTGGAACCCGGTGACTGGGGCAAGCCGGGGGACTGGCCCCAGTCGGAGCAGGCGGGGTGAGCGCCCTTTCGGGCGCCTGACGCGTCAGAAAGCGCCCCGGGGCCGGCGGGCGCGGGTGGGCCCGGCCCGCCGCGGAGGCCGCCGGACGTCGCACCGGATCAGGCGGGCGCGGGCACGTCGACGAAGTGCTCGACCACCGGTGGTGCCGCGAAGTAGGGACCGATCAGCGCCCGCCACGCCGGGAAACGCTCGCTGCCGCGGAAGTTCTCCTGGTGGGCCTCCACCGAGTCCCACTCCACCAGCAGCACGAACCGCGACGGCGACTCGACGCCGCGGGTCATCCGGACCGACCGACAGCCCGGCGTGGTGGCCACCAGGTGGTGGCCCGCCTCGTACGCCCGGACGAACTCCTCCTCCTGACCGGCGACGACGTCGATCAGCGCAATCTCCAACACCATGGCGTGAGCCTGGCACGGGCCACCCCGGGCAGGAGCGGCGGGGGTGCACCATCCCAGGCTCACGCCGGCCGGCGGTCTCAGGCGCCGCGGGCGGCGCGGGCGGCCAGGTTGCGCGGACTGCCGCGCTCGAACTGGCTTGCCACGGGGAAGTAGCTCTCCAGGAAGGCCGAGACCACCCGGCTCTGGGTGTCGGGGTCGAGCACCCCGTGGTGGGTGTCGTTGAGGCAGAACGAGTCGTACTCCCGGGTCACCAGGATTCTGGTCAACATGGGGTGCTGGACCGGGTTGCCGGTGTCCACGTACTGCATCGCGATGCTGCCGGGCACGGCCCGTCCGGTCAGGTAGCTGTAGTAGTGGTGCAGCGAGGACGCGATCGAGATGTCGGTGTGTGCGCGCAGTTGGCTGGCCGCGGTCTGGGCCACCTCCTCCGGGAACTCCCGGTCGAGGTCGAGGCCGACGCTGCGCCGCATCGGGTACGGGGCGTGCAGCAGGCCCTGGACCAGGGTACGGCCGGAGAGTTTGCGGATCAGCCGACGGTTGTTCTTCGCCGCGCTGAAGTTGAAGTCGTCCGCCTCGTCGACCTCCACCATCGGGATCCTGACCGGCGAGAGGAAGAACTGCGCCACCCCGTTGGCGTGGAAGAACAGCGTCGGAGGCACCGGCCGGCCGAGGAAGAAGTCGTCGTTGAAGTAGATGAAGTGCTCGGCCAGGCCGTCGATGTGGTGCAGTTGCGACTCGATGGCGTGCGAGTTGAACGTCGGCAGCCGGCCCCGCCCGCCGAAGAGGTCCCGGTGGTCGACCACGTGGATCTGGGGGTGCGAGGTGTCCAGCCAGGCAGGGGTCTGCCCGGCGGTGACCAGGTAGATGTTGCGGACCCAGGGGGCGTACATGTCGATGGAGCGCAGCGAGTAGCGCAGCTCGTCCCGGCTGCGGAACCGGGCCTGCCCGCCGGCCGCCTCCGTTGGTGGCCGCCCGAGCGAGGCGAGCACCGCGTTCTTCTGGGCGAGCCACTCCGGGTCGTTGCCGTCGACCCAGGTGTAGACGACGTCGATCGGGAAGTCGACGTCGGTGACGAAGCGCTGGGCGAAGCCCTCGATGCTCGGGTAGTCGCGGTCGCGGACGCGGACGGTGGCCGGCCGCGTCGCGCCCCGGGGGATCGTCGTTCCGATGATCGTCCGCCGGATCGGGTCCAGCCCGGTGCCGTCCGCCGACTCCGACCAGAACTCCAGGTCGCAACCGTAGCCGGGGCCGTAGCGCAGGGTCCGCGACGTGGAGACCGTCGGCTGGAACACCCGCAACCCGGCGGCCGTGGCGGCACGCTGCTCGTCGGGCAGGCGGGCGGCCAGGGTCACGCCGGTCACCTGAGCGTCCCTGACCAGGGTCTCGGCGTAGACCGGGGCGGTGGCGAAGTCCTCGGCGAACGCGGCCAGCACGGCCTGGCGCCGGTCCTCGGTGACCGCCACCCGGTGCCGGATGTTCGGATCCGGGACCACCCAGTACGGGATGCCGTGCCGTTCCAGGGCGCCGGTCACCGTGACGAGGTTCGCGTAGGCGGCGTCGGCCGGTGTCATGTCGTCCCGGACGACGGCGAGGCGCCCACCGGAGCGGACCAGCCCGGGATTGGCCCGCTGGATCCGTTCCTCGATGGCGGGGACGTCCTCGCCGCTGGTGATCGATCCCGGGCGGGGCGCGGCCGGGGCGAAGCCCGACCCGCCGGTGCGGTTCAGCCAGATGGCCACCCGGTCGGCGCGCTTCTGCGCGTGGGAGTCGCGGTCGGCCAGCAGCTCGGTGTAGAGCTGTTCCCAGCGCTCCATGATGGGACCGAGCCGGTAGGCCTCGGACGCCTGCAGCGCGTTGGCGCCGAACTCCTGCCGGAGCTGCTCGTCGGCGATCAGGGTGTTGAGCGCCTCGGCGATGCCGTCCTCGTCCTCGGCCGGGACCAGGAAGCCGTTCTTGCCGTGGGTGATGATCTCACCCGGGCCGGTCTCGATGTCGTACGCGACCGCCGGCACGCCCGCGGCGAACGCCTCCAGCAGCACCAGCGGCAGTGCCTCGCCGTCCCGGGAGGTGAGCAGGGCGATGCTCGCCTTCGACCACTCCTCGACGATGCGCGGGGTGGGGCCCATGAACTGCACATTGTCGTGCAGACCCAGGTCGGCGGCGAGCCGGCGGTGCGGGGTGAGCAGCGGACCGTCGCCGAAGATCCGCAGTGTCCACTCCGGATGGGTGGCGGCGACCTTGGCGAAGGCCCGGATCGCGTGGTCGACCTGCTTCTCCTTCGCCATCCGGGCCGCCATCATCACGATGGGGTTGCGCAGGCTCGACCGAGGGCGGAAACCCTCCGCCATGCCGTTGGGGATGACCTCGAGCCGGGGTACGGCCGTGCCGAAGCTGTCGGCGAACCAGTCCCGGGTCCGCCGGGTCAGCAGCACCAGGGCGTCGAGCCGGGGTACGTACTCGAAGAGCGGCTGCCCCGTGGGACCGCGGAACTGCGACGGCCGGTGCTCCTGGTGCACCGTGACCACGGACGGTGGGGCGAAGGTGGTCACCATCGCCATCAGGGCGGGGGAGCAGGTCACCAGCACGTCGGTCTCGATCGACCGCAGGGCGCTCTCGAGTTCCAGCTCGAAGAGCCGGTTGGCGTGCTCGTCCCAGGACTGCGGCATCAGCCGTGGGGCGCTGCGGAAGAGTCGGTCGAACTCGGCGTCGTCGACGGTCGAGGGGCGCGTCGGCCGGACCAGCGGGCCGGTCTGGTCGATCAGGTAGCGCACCTGCACCCGCTCGTCCGTCTGGTAGAAGGACCGCTTGCTGGTGCGGTAGACGCTCAGCACCTCTACCGTGTGCCGCTGGGCGAGGTACTCGGCCTGGGTCAGCACGGCACGTTCGGTGCCGCCCATGGCGTCGGCGGTCATCAGCAGGAACGTGATCTTCAACTCTGCACCCCGGTGAAGCGCGTGAAGCGGAGGAGCGCGACCGCCAGGCCGCCGCTCGCCGTGTAGTAGGGGCGGTAGCCGACGAAGTCGTCCCCGCCGATGGGCAGGACGACCCGGCTGGTCAGCAGCACCACTCGTGGTTCGCGGAGATCGTGCAGGAAACGGCCGATCCGGACGAGGCGGGTGGCGGAGACACGTACCCGGACGTCCCAGATCACCTCGTCACCGGGGGCGCCGGTGGCGAGGTCGGCGACCGGTACGACGGCCTCGAAGCGGTTGTCGACCACGTCGACGGGAACGACCCGGTCCGGGCCGCCGCCGCGCGGCGAGAAGACCAGTGCCGGCGCGTCGACGCGCCGTACGCCGACCAGGCGGGCCCGGATCCGCGGCTGGGCATCGCTGTGGTCGAGCGCCACCACCTCCGCCTGGGCGACGGGACCGGTGACGGTCAACTGGGCCACACCCCGCACACCCCGGCCCGGCCAGTACGTCCAGCCGGAGACGGGGTGCGGGGGCGCCGACACCGTCGGACCGGGCCGTTCCGCCGGCTCGGCGACGCGCAGACCGTACCGGCGCTCGGTCCCGCCGGCGTCGGTGACCGCGACCGCCAGTGACCAGGTGCCCCTGTCGAGGTGCAGTTCCCCCGGTTCCTCGCCGAGCCGCGCGAGCACCTCCACCGACGGCCGACCGCCGGGGCCGGTCCGGACCGACGCCGGGCAGCGTCGGACGTGCCGGCCCCGGACGAGCAGCAGCTCGGCCCGGTCGGGTTGTTCGGCGCTGGCCGGCAGCACCGCGTGCACCTGCAGGGTGCGGCCGTCGAGCACGCCGAGGAAGTCACCGGTGGCCCGGGGCAGGTGGGCGATCGGGTCGTACCGAAGCTGGCCGATCCGGCGGACGATCCTGTCGGTGGCCTGGTCCGCCCGGCGTCGGGCGCCGGAGGCGAGTTGCAGCAGCCGGGGCGGGGACCAGGACCTACGGTTGCGCTGACTCATCCAACTCGCTCGGGTTGTGTGGCGGACCACCCGTGCGTCGACGCCGATTCGGCGCTGCGGGGTGCCGGGATGGCGGGGGCCGGGGGCAGGTACGCCGCGGCCCGGGCGGTCGCGGTCATCTTGGCCCGCTCCGCCTCGACCTCGGGGGGCAGCTCGAACGGGGCCCGGAAGGGGAAGTACGCCGACAGGAAGTCGGTCAGCATCGCGTGCTGCTCGGAGAGGAGGACCTCGCTCGACTCGGTGTCGTTGAGGCAGAAGACGTCGCTGTGCCGGCGGGCGAGCAGCAGGGCCAGCTTGACCGGGGTGGACGGGTGGGCCAGGTCGGCGTAGGTGTACTCGATCGTGCCGGGTACCGCGCGGCCGGAGAAGTACGACCAGTAGTGCTGCAGCGACGACGGGATGGACAGGTCCTCGGGGTGCCGGAACTGGTGGCGGGCGGTGTTCAGCACCTCCGCGGTCAGGTTCTGCTCGATCTCCTCCAGCACGCTCTTGCGCAGCGGGTACGGCACGTGCCGCATCTTCTGCGTGATGGTCCGGCCGAAGCGCTCCTGGATGTGCCGGCGGTTGTTCTTGCCGGCGGCGGTGACCGGGGCGTCGTGGATGGTCGCCGGGCCGACGTCGAGCTGGGCGGGGGAGGGGAAGAACTTCGAGATGCCGTTGGCGAGGAAGAAGGTGTCCGGCAGCAGGGGCCGGCCGAAGAACATGTCGTCGTTGCAGTAGATGAAGTGCTCGCTCAGCCCCGGGATGCGGTGCAGCCGGGACTCGATGGCGTGTGAGTTGAAGGTGGGGAGCTTGCCGGTGTCACCGAAGATCTCGCGGTGCCGCACCACCCGGACCATCGGGTGCTCCGTGTCCAGCCACGGCGGCACCTGGTCGTCGGTGACCAGGTAGATCTGCCGGATCCAGGGCACGTTGGCGACCACCGAGCGCATGGAGTAGCGCAGCTCGTCCCGGCTGATGTACCGGGACATGTTGGCCGCGATGACGTTGATCTCGGCCTCGCCGTTCTCCCGCAGGGCCTGGTTCTTGCGCTGTTGCCAGTCCGTGTCGTTGCCGTCGACCCAGGTGTAGACCAGGTCGATCGGGAAGGTGACCTGCTCGTACCCGACCGGGGTGAACTCGGTGCGGGTCCGGTAGGAGACGTCGTCGAAGGGGACGAAGCGGTTGAGCTGGGCGGCGGGGACCATCTCGGTCTGGCCGGCCGCCGGCAGGCTCGGGGCGACCTGGTTGCCGCGCGGCGCGACGATCTGGGGCACCGGGGTCGTGGTGCCGGCGGGCTCGGCGCGCCAGAACTCGACCTCGCAGGCGTACTGGCTGCCCAGCACGGTGTTGCCACCGGGATCGGTGACCGCGTGGAAGACCTGGATGATCTTGGAGCGCTTGGGGCTGATCGGGTTTCCGGCCTTGTTGACGTGACGGATGACGACGCCCCGGTTGCGCCCGGCGGCCTGGGTGAGCGCGCGGAGCACCTCGGACTTGCGGCTGAGCGGCACCGCGACCGCGCTGCGCAGGTCGTCGAGGTGGCGGACGTAGAAGTTGTCGATGCCGGCGCTTTCGAGCGTCTGGGTGACCAGGTCCAGGTTGCGGCGCCACAGCGCGGCGGGGGTGGCGTCCGCGGCGACGAGGGCGCGGACCGCGATGCCCCGGTCCTTGACCCGGCGTAGCTGTCCGACCGGCACGGTGGCCCGGCGCGGCGCCATCCGGGTCAGCCGCCGGACCAGCCACAGCTGCCGCTGTGGCGGGAGCAACTGGAGGAACCTGAGCCGGTACGCCTTCGGGAGGGCGCGATACACCCGCAGTGCGATCACCGCCGCACCCCCGTCCTCCCCGCCGACCGCAGACCGGTTGCCGTCACCGTTCTGTCCACGTTTCGCCTCGTCTCCACCAACAGACCGTACGAATCGAGCTCAGTAGCCCTGTCAGGCAGATTTCGCCGCGCCCGTAACCGAGTACGGACTCATCCGCGCGCAGCGAAAGGTACCAGCACCGTTCATGTTTTGGACACTGTCCCTGCTGCCTCCGCAAGCACCCAGATCACCCGGACCCGGCATAGCCGGCAATACCCGTCCGGTCTGGCGTGCTCGATCTAGCCTCCTAGGAAGCCCTTGGCGGAGGTGGCCGCCGGCACACACGGGTCGGGGGAGATGCGCTCGCGGCAGGGAATGGTGAACAATGACTCTGGAGGAGGGGAGTATTCCTTCGCGGTGGCGTCGTCAACACGGTTTTCGGTCGGGCTGCCCGACACGACGACCCGGCGCCGCAGGTTGTCGTCGCGCGGCCCGTGGTGCCGGGTGGCGGTGGCGGAAGAGACCTCCGACAGTCACCATCATCTACGCCCTGACGCACGGTGCGGTGCGCTGCCGTGCCAGCGGCGCTAGTGTGCCTGCCGGAGGAGCGCATTGAACGTGTCCGCCTGGGTGTGGGTCGCCACGCTGGTCGCGCTGACGGCGATCCTCGTGTTGGACCTGTTGATCATCGGCCGCCGTCCCCACGAGCCCAGTCTTCGGGAATCCAGTCTGTGGGTGACCTTCTACGTCGCCCTCGCGTTGGTCTTCGGGGTCGGCCTGGCCGTCTTCGACAGCTTCACCGTCGCCGGCGAGTTCTACGCCGGTTGGCTGACCGAGTACAGCCTGTCGGTGGACAACCTCTTCGTCTTCGTGATCATCATGGCCCGGTTCGGGGTGCCCCGGCAGTACCAACAGAGGGTACTGATGATCGGCATCGTGCTGGCCCTGCTCCTGCGGGGTGGCTTCATCGCCGCCGGCGCCGCGCTGCTGGCCAGGTTCACCTGGGTCTTCTACATCTTCGGCGCCTTCCTCATCTACACCGCGGTCAACCTCCTCCGTCAGCGGGGCGAGCCGGCGGAGGAGGAGTTCAAGGAGAACGTCCTGATCCGCTGGAGCCGCCGGGCCCTGCCGATCTCCCGGGACTTCTCCGGTGCCCGGCTGACCGTCGTCGAGAACAGGCGCCGGCTCTTCACCCCGATGCTGGTCGTGCTGATCGCGATCGGCACCACCGACCTCGTGTTCGCGCTCGACTCCATCCCGGCCATCTTCGGGATCACCAAGGAGCCGTACCTGGTCTTCACCGCCAACGTCTTCGCGCTGATGGGGCTGCGGCAGCTCTACTTCCTGCTCGGCGGCCTCCTCGACCGGCTGATCTACCTCAACGTCGGCCTGGCGGTGGTGCTCGGCTTCATCGGGGTGAAGCTGGTCCTGGAGGCGCTCGCCGGCAACAGCCTGCCGTTCCTCAACGGCGGCGACCCCATCGGCTGGGCGCCGCACGTCCCGATCTGGCTCTCCCTGACCGTCATCCTGGGCACGCTGGGGGTGGCGACGGCGGCCAGCCTGGTCAAGGCGGCGCGGGACCGCCGGTTGGCCGAGCGGGTGTCGGTCGGCGGGGCATGAGGTCCGGGCCGCCGGCGGTCCCGGACGGCCGCCGGCACCGGGTTGGGCGCGGTGACGACGGCGTCGGTCAGCAGAGCACCCGGTGCGCCCCGACCAGGGTCGCCTCCCGGTCGGGGTGCATCGGTTCCTCCACCACCCGTCGCTTGACGTAGCAGGCGTGCAGCATCCGGCGGCTGCCGTCGGGGCCGGGTCGGGCGGTCACGATGCCGATGTGGTGGATGCGGCGGCCGGGGCGGGCGAAGAAGTAGAGGTCTCCGGGACGTTCCGCGCCGAGGTCGACCGGCGTGGTCGCCGCGGCCTGGTCGTCGGCGTCGCGGGGCAGCCGGACGCCGAACCGCCGCCAGGCCAGGTGCACCAGGCCGGAGCAGTCGATCCCGTACGTCGACACGCCACCCCACAGGTAGACCACGTCGCGGAGTCGGCTCGCCACCGCGAGCACCTCCGCCGGGTGCGGCGGTCGGGTCGGCACCACGGTGACGTGGTCGGCGGCGACCCAGAGCGGCCGGTCGTGACCCGCGACCCGGACCGGACGCCAGCCGCGTTCCGCGGGCCCCGCACCGGCCAGCCGGGTGCCGAGGACGACCCCGGGCAGCGCCACCGGCCCGGCGGGGGCGGTGTGCAGCGCGGTCGCCGTCGCGGCCACCACGAGGGCGGGTGCCGGAGTGACGTCGTCGGGCTCGGCCAGGTGGTCGACCGGCAACCACCCCGGGTACCCGCGCGGGTCGAGCTTGGCCGCGGGCTGCTCCACCGCGATCGAGCGTGCCCAACCGTCCGGCCGGATCTCCTCGACCAGCACCCGCTCGCCGAGCAGGAGCTGGCTGAGCACACAGTCTCCCACCCGCTGCTCGGCGCTCAGCCCGGCGATCCACCCGGGGATGTCGGTGTGCCGGGCCAGCGCCGGTGCGTCGACCGGGCGTACCGCCTCGGGGCGACTCCACAGGGTGGCCACGGCGACTCGGACGACGGCCTCGTGGCCCGGGCGTACCGCCATGCCGTCCCCTTCGTTGTCGGCTGTTCGCGCCCGACGATATGAAACTTATCGTCACATGGCAACGTCTGGTTGAATATTGCCTTCACGCCTGCCTGGACGGTCCCGTGTCGTCGGAGGGATGCGCAGGCCGGTGACGCCCAGGCCGGGGGCGTCGGGAAGGATGACGTACGGGGCCTCGTACCGGATGCCCCCCTCGACCGGCGTCCAGGCCAGCCACCAGGCGGCGTCCAGATCGGAGACGGTGCTGGTGCCGTACGCCCCGACCAGGCTCGCCGCCGCGCCCAGCCCGATGTGGCTCTCCATCATCGAGCCGACCAGCGTCCCCACCCCGTGCTCCCGGGCGAGTTCCAGCAGGGTCCGGGCCGGCCCCAGCCCGCCGCACTTGGCCAGCTTGACGTTGACCAGGTCGGCGGCACGCCGCCGGATCACCTCGATCAGGTCGCGGACCCCGTACACCGCCTCGTCGGCGAGGATCGGCAGGTCGACGCGCTCGCTGACCCAGGCCAGTCCGGCGATGTCCGGACCCGGCACCGGCTGCTCGACCAGCTCGACGTCCAGCCCGGCATCCTCGATCGCCCGGATCACCCGCACCGCCTCCCGAGGCGTCCAGCCCTGGTTCGCGTCCAGCCGGATCCGAGCCTGAGGACCGACGGCGGCCCGGACCGCGCGGACCCGCGCCAGGTCGCCCGCCGGGTCGGTGCCCACCTTGACCTTCAGCACGTCGAAGCCGTCCGCGATCCGTTGCCTGGCCGCGGCGGCGAGGTCCACGGCGTCACCGGCGGAGAGGGTGACGTCGGTCGGAATCCGTCGGGGCACCCCGCCGAGCAGCCGGACCAGCGGCACGCCGAGCCGGCGTGCCGCCAGATCGTGCAACGCGACGTCCACCGCGGCCTTGGCCGCCTCGTTGCCCGCGACCGCGCGCCGGACCTCGACGCACCGGGCCACCAGGTCGTCGGCGCTGCGCCCGACGAGCACGGGGGCGAGCATCTCCTCCACACAGGCCCGCGCGCCGCCGATCGAGGCGCCGGTGACCTGCCACACCTGGGGAGCCTCGCCGTAGCCGGACCGCCCGTCGGTGTCGACCACCTCGACCACCAGGGTCTCGACCGTGGTGGTCCGGCGCAGCGCGGTCACGAACGGGGTGTGCAGCGGTGCGGACAGCCGGTGGGTGCGGACGGCGGCGATCGACATGGCTAGGTACCCTATCGGTCCCCGCCGGCGTACGGTGTCGGCGTGGATCAGCCGGTGGGCCCCAGCCGGTGGCGGGCCTCCCAGGCCGCCGCGGAGATCCGGGCGATCAGCCGGCAGGCCGCCTCGTCGTCACCGGTCGTGCCGGCGGCGCTGGTGCAGACCACGACGGCGTACGGCGGTGCGTCATCCGGGAAGACCATCCCCGCCCCGTGTCGTACCCCGCGGACCCAGCCGTTCTTGTGGGCGATCCGCGTCCCCGGCGGCAGTCCCGCCGCCAGATCCTCGCCGCGTTCCTGCCGGAAGAGCACGTCGAGCATGGCGGTGCAGGTGGCCGGCCCGGCGAGCCGGGAGCGGGTGATCGCGCCGAACAGCCCGGCCAGGTCGGCGGCGGTGACCTGGTTGTCCAGGCCGGCGTCCCGGGCGGCGAAGTCCTCGATCCCCCGGGCGGTACGGCTGTGCCGGGCCCCGCTGTCCGCCCAGACCGCGGCGACCGCGGGCAGCCCGACACGCTCCAGCACCAGGTTGGTGGCGAGGTTGCTGGACCGGATGATCATCCGCTCCGCGAGCCAGCGCAGCGACGCGGTGCCGCCGAGCCGGGCCCACACCGCGTCGTCGTTGTCGTACTCGGCGGCGCAGGAGAAGCGCCCGGCCCCCGGTTTCGCCGACGGGAAGTCGTTGACCACCGGCACCGGCGCGTCCAGGTCGAGCGTGCCGTGCTCGGCGGCCCGGTAGAGGGCGGCCAGGACGGCCACCTTCATCGTGCTGGCCGCGTAGTGCGGGTTGTCCGGCAGTCGGGTGTACGCGGGGCGGAACCCCGGCCGGCCGACGTACACGGAGACGGTGCCGGGCGTCGCGGCCAGTTCGCTGTCGATCTCGTCCCAGGTCATGGGCGTCCGGTGGGTGGTCGGTTGGCGGTCAGTTGGCGTGCTTGCGCCGGGCGGCGGCCCGGGCCCGGGCGGCGGCGTCGAGGATGACCTTGCGCAGCCGGATGGCGTCCGGGGTGACCTCGACGCACTCGTCCTCCCGGCAGAACTCCAGGGCCTGCTCCAGGGAGAGCCTGCGCGGCGGGACGAGCTTCTCCGTCTCCTCGGCCGTGGAGGCGCGCATGTTCGTGAGCTTCTTCTCCCGGGTGATGTTGACGTCCATGTCGTCGGAGCGGGAGTTCTCGCCCACGATCATTCCCTCGTAGACCTCGGTCGCCGGCTCCACGAAGAGTGTGCCGCGTTCCTGCAGGTTGAGCATGGCGAACGCGGTCACCACCCCCGCTCGGTCGGCGACCAGGGAGCCGGTGTTGCGGGTACGCAGCTCGCCGAACCACGGCTCGTACGACTCGAACACGTGGTGCAGGATCCCGGTGCCGCGGGTGGCGGTGAGGAACTCGGTCCGGAACCCGATCAGGCCCCGGGCCGGAACCAGCCACTCCATCCGGATCCACCCGGTGCCGTGGTTGACCAGCTGCTCCATCCGGCCCTTGCGGGTGGCGAGCAGTTGGGTGATGGCGCCGAGGTGCTCCTCGGGGGCGTCGATGGTGAGCCGCTCCACCGGCTCGCAGACCTTCCCGTCGATCACGCGGGTCACCACCTGCGGCTTGCCGACGGTCAGCTCGTACGACTCGCGGCGCATCTGCTCGACCAGGATGGCCAGCGCCAGTTCACCCCGGCCCCGCACCTCCCAGGCGTCCGGCCGGTCGGTCGGGAGGACCCGCAGCGAGACGTTGCCGACCAGCTCCCGGTCCAGCCGTTCCTTGACCAGCCGGGCGGTGACCTTGGCACCCTTGACCCTGCCGACCAGCGGCGAGGTGTTGGTGCCGATGATCATCGAGATCGCGGGCTCGTCGACGGTGATCAGCGGCAGCGGCCGGGGGTCGTCCGGGTCGGTGAGGGTCTCGCCGATCATGATGTCCGGGATGCCGGCGACCGCGATGATGTCGCCCGGCCCGGCCGACTCCGCCGGAGTCCGGTCCAGTCCCTCGGTCATCAGCAGCTCGGAGACGCGGACCCGCTGCACACTGCCGTCGGTGCGGCACAGGGCGACGTGCTCACCCCTGCGGATGGTGCCGTGCCGGACCCGGCACAGGGCCAGCCGACCGAGGAACGGCGAGGCGTCGAGGTTGGTGACGTGTGCCTGCAGCGGGTGGTTCTCGTCGTAGGCCGGCGGTGGGATGGTGTCGAGCAGGGTGCGGAAGAGCGGCTCCAGGGAGTTGCTGTCCTGGGGCACGGTGCCGTCGGCCGGCTGGGTCAGCGAGGCGACACCGTCCCGGGCACACGCGTAGACGATCGGGAAGTCGATCTGGTCGGCCTCGGCGTCGAGGTCGAGGAAGAGCTCGTAGGTCTCGTCGACGACCTCCTTGATCCGGGCGTCCGGGCGGTCCACCTTGTTGATCACGAGGATGATCGGCAGTCGGGCCTGGAGCGCCTTGCGGAGCACGAACCGGGTCTGCGGCAGCGGGCCCTCGCTGGCGTCGACCAGCAGCAGCGCCCCGTCGACCATGGTCAGGCCGCGCTCCACCTCACCGCCGAAGTCGGCGTGCCCCGGCGTGTCGACGATGTTGATGGTGACCGGGGCGGAGCCGTCCGCCGGCCGGTAGCGCACGGCGGTGTTCTTGGCCAGGATGGTGATGCCCTTCTCCCGCTCCAGATCCATGGAGTCCATCACCCGCTCACCCGGCTCGGCGCGGGCGGAGAAGGCACCGGCCTGCCGCAGCATGGCGTCGACCAGGGTGGTCTTGCCGTGGTCGACGTGGGCGATGATCGCTACGTTGCGGAGGTCGGCGCGGGTCTGCATGTCCCCATCCTTCCAGTCCCGGTGCCCGGGACCCGCGTCCGGGTTCCCCCGGAGGCGAAGGGCGGATTGAGCCGTAATCATGGAAGTGTCCCGTTGTCAGCCTGGTGTGCTGACGAACGGTTCTGGGGGTGGACGTGCCGGATGTGCTGGCGGTGGTGCAGGAGTTGCCGCCGATTCTCGTCTACCTGGCCGCCGCGCTGCTGGTCGCGCTGGAAACCGCACTGCTCGTCGGTCTGGTGATGCCGGCGGAGGCGACCCTGCTGCTGGTCGGGTTCCTGGCCTACACCGGCCTGCTGCAGCTGGGTCCCGCGCTTCTGGTGGCGATACTCGCGGCGGCGGTGGGGGACACGCTGGCGTTCCGCAGCGGCCGGCGACACGGACCGCGGCTGCGGGCCAGCCGCTGGGGCAGCCGGGTCGGACCGGGGCGCTGGCGGCGGGCGGACGCGATGCTGGGGCGACTCGGCGGACGTGCGGTCCTGGCGGCCCGGTGGGTGGCGTTCGCCCGGACACTGGTGCCCCGGCTGGCCGGAAGTGCCGGGATGCCGTACCGCCGGTTCGCGCCGTGGAACCTGGCCGGGGTGGTCAGCTGGGTGGGCGGTTCCGTACTGGCCGGGTACCTGGCCGGGGAGTCGTACGAGACGGTCTCCCGCTACCTGGGCCGGGCGACCGGGGCGGTGCTGTTGCTGATCGTCTTCGTGGTCGCGATCGTGGTGGTCGGCCGCTGGCTGGGCCGCAACCCGGACCCGGCGCGGGCGTTGCTGGCCCGGGCTGCCGCGCTGCCGCCGGTGCGTTGGCTGATCCGGCGTTACGGTGTGCTGTTCTTCGTGCTGTCGATGCACGTCGGGCCGCACTGGACGCTGCTGATCAACCTGGTGGCCGGGTTGGCGCTGCTGTTCGTCGTCGGGCTGGCTCTGGCCTGGCTGCTGGACCTGCTGGTGACACACAGCGGGTTGGCGGTGCTGGACAGCGCGATCGCCGAGTGGTTCGCGGCGCGGCGTACCGACCAGGTGGCCGAGCTGGCGTACCTCGCGATCGCCGCGCTGCGTGGACCGTTGCTGATCCTCGTGGTGGCGGTGGTGGCCGCGCTGCTGGGCTGGCGCAACCGGCCGTGGCGGGCCGACCTGGTGAGCGTGCTCGGCACCGCCGGCGCGTTCGTACCGCTGGTGGTGCTGGCCCTGGTCGCGGACGTGACCGGGCCGACACGGGACAGTCCGATGACGCTGTTCCCGGCGCAGAACGCGGTGGTGGCGGCGAGTCTGTGCACGCTGGCCTGGCTGATCGGGCGCAACAGCCGGTGGCCGGTGGCGGTCGCGGCCTGGACGGTGGCGGCGGTGGGGATGGTGACGGTCGCCGGGGCCCGGCTGTACGTCGGCTGGAGCTCGGCGAGCGAGACGGTGACGTCCATGCTGCTCGGTGTGCTCTGGACGGCGGTCTTCATGGTCGCCTGGGCGACCCGGGACCGTGCGGTGCGGGTCGTCGACCCCGGGTCGGGCGGCGCGCCGCCGGCGGAGCCGTCCGGACGGGCCGTGGAGGCCGGCCGGCCCAAGCCGTGAACGGCGCCGCGGTCGGCGGCGCGGGCTGTGGACACGGGGCGCTGGCGCCGCGGGTTCGCCGGGGTTGGGTACCCGGACGGGTCGGGGTTCGGCGGGCGGGCGCCAGGGCTGCTGCTAGGGTCCCCCGGGAAGCACGGGGGAGGCGCTATGAACCGACGGGTACGGCGGTCCGGGCTGGTGCTGGGGGCGGTGCTGCTGGCGTTCGCGGCGGGGTGTGCCAACGGCGCGGGGGACGGGGGTGAGGGTGACCCGGCGGCGGAGGTTCCGGCGGGCGTGACGCAGGCGGCCGGAGTGCAGGCCGCTCCGGCGGCGACGCCGACGCCGGATCCGACCCCGGAACGGTCGGCGGTGGCCGGGCTGGGCGCTCGTCCGACGCCGTCGGCTACCTCTACCTCGTCGAAGACGCCGAGCAGGCGGCCGACGCCGCGACGGAAGCCGAAGCCGCCGGTGGAGACGCGGGTGCCGCCACCACCGAGACCGGTGGTCGACGAGGGGTGCACCAAGCCGCGGTACGAGGGGAGCCCGGCCAGCCGCGCGGAGGTCAAGCAGGCGCTGACCAACGCGGCGGGACGGGTCTACTGGCCGGTGTCGGCGCCGAGCATCCGGATTCCCGTCAACCTGATCAAGGCCACCGCGTGGCAGGAGAGCGGCTGGCAGTCGAACATTATCGCCTGCGACGGTGGGGTCGGGTTGATGCAGGTGATGCCGGACACGGCAAAGTGGATGAACCAGCGCTTCGAGAAAGCGTACGATATCAACAACTATCAGGACAATGCCTACCTGGGCGCGACCTACCTGGCCTGGCTCACCAAGTACATCGGGGACGCCTTCTTCGACGGTGACTACCGGCTGGACGCGGACCTGTGCACCAGCGAGCTGAACTCCTGCCTGCTCAACGCGGTCATCTCGGCGTACAACTACGGCCACGGCGCGGTGGTGACCGACGACGGGATGCGGATACCGAACCCCCAGTACGTCCGCAACGTCCGGGCGTTGATGACGGAGTGTGAATGTCTGTCCTTCTGAGTTCGGCGGTCTGACCGCCGGCCGCGCCGATCGCGCGCCGGCTGACCACGGCTTTCGTCGACATTGGCAGGTCGGTCCACTGGACTTTCCCCACCAAGGGTGGATACGGTCGGTAGTGGAACCCTACCTCTGAGTCAGGAGGGCCGACCGATGAGGCTGCTGTGGCTGCCCGACGTACTCCGTTCCGCCGGGCTCACCGTGCACGAGGTCGGGGGGTGGCGTGACCGTGGATCGAGTTCCTTCGACCCGCACGGCATCATCTGTCACGAGACCCGGGGATCTCGGACCAGCACCGACGCCGGCGAGATCTCCGTCCTGTTGAACGGGTCCCCCACCGCGCCGCCCCCGATCGCGCAGCTCTATCTGTCCCGCACCGGACACTGGCACGTGATCGCTTCCGGTCGGTGCAACCACGTGCGGGTCGGCTGGGCCGGCCCCTTCAAGGGAGTCGGCAACTCGGGCCTGCTCGGCATCGAGGCGCAGCACGCCCTCGGCGAGCCGTGGACCGACCGACAGTACAACTCGTATGTGCGGGGAGTGGCGGCGATCCGCCGCCGCACCGGCTGGGGCGTCGCCGGGCACAAGGAGCACCAGCCCGGCGGCTACGGCCACTCCAGCGTCAAGACCGATCCCAGCTTCGACATGAACCGATTCCGGCGCGACGTCGAGGCGCTGCTGTCCGGAGAGGAGAACATCATGCCAGCACTGTCAGACGCGCAGCAGGAGCAGCTGTTCAAGTACGCGAAGGACACCAACTACATCCTCTGGCAGGGTGCGCAGAAGCCGGACGGCAGCGGGCGCACCGACATCCGGCAGCACTTCTACAACATCGAGGGGATGCTGACCGAGATCAAGGCCAACCAGATGACCATGCTCGGCAGGGACTGGGTCAACGAGCAGGAGATCATCGACGGCGTCCTCGCGGGACTGGGGTCGAAGGATCTCGACGACGCGGTGGCCGCGCTGCGGGCGGCGTTCGGCGACCGCGCGGCGGAACTGGCCGCCAAACTGGCCGCCGCGACCACCACCACGGCAGGAGAGTAGCGCCGGCGCCGCCGCGGGGTGCCTGGCTAGCGGCGTCGCCGCCGCAGCCAGGCGTCCTCGGCGGCGTAGTCGAAGTAGTTGACGTGGCCGCCGCGGAGCAGGTCCGGGAAGACGACCCGCCAGTCTCGGCCCCGCGCGGCGTCCACCAGCCAGCGCACCGTCGCCGGCAGCGAGTCCAGGTAACCGGTCACCGGTCGGTAGCCGAGCTGCCGTCGTGCCAGGCTCGTGTCCAGCACCACCGGCTCCGGCACCGACCAGGGCGTCTCACCCACCGGAGGGGCCGGGGAGGGACCCTCGATCAGCACCTCCTCGGCCCGGTGGTCCAGCACCGCGTCGATGGCCGCGCCGATCTCCGCGACGGTGGGCGGGTCCGGGTCGGCGGCGTTGAGCACCCGGGCGCCGGGCTCGTTGGCGGCGAGCCGGATCAGCTCGGCGAGGTTGGCGGTGGACACCGGATGCAGCCGGCTGCGTCCGCCGTAGGCGAGGATCCGGACCGGACGGCCGTCCAGGGCCCGCTTGACGAAGTACCACTCGCGCGGGCGCCTGCTGTACGGCCCGTGGATCGCGCCGGCCCGCAGCAGCGTGGTGGGGAGGACCGCGCCGGCGGCGAGCAGGTCGCGCTCCAGGGCGGCCTTCTCCCGCGCGTAGCCGGCGCCGGGTCCACCGTAGGAGGGGGCGACGGTCGGCTGGGTCTCGGCGATCGGCACCGGGAACCGGGCACCCTGCTCGCCGACGACCCGACCCGCGGCGTCCACGTAGACCGCGGCGCTGGAGACGACGACGGCCGAGCCGATCCGGTCGGCGAGCGCCAGGAGTTGGCGGGCGTGTCGGGCGCCGTACGCGACACTGTCGACGAGCACGTCACAGCCGTCGCCGAGCGCGGTGGCCAGCGCGGCGTGATCCTCGCGGTCCAGGTGGACGAGTTCCACGTTCCAGGCGGGGGGCCAGGGCGCGCCGGCACGCAGGCCGCGGGCGGCGGCCCGTACGTGCCAACCGTCGGCGACCAGCGCCCGCACGGCGGCGCGTCCGATCTGACCGGTGGCCCCGAGCACCAGTGCGACCCTGTCCATGCGGCTCAGGCTAGAGGCGCCGGCGTGGTCCGGACCTGGGGTTCCGCCCGTCGGCCGAACCGCCCGTGTGGGTCGTGCTCCGGGCGGTGCCGCGACACGGAGGACGGGGCACCGACCCGGCGTCGGCGCGAGCGGTCCGAACGGTTCAGCAGGGCTGGACGTTCGCTGCCTGCGGACCCTTCTCCGCCTGCGTCACCTCGAACTCGACCTGTTGCCCCTCGCTGAGTTCCCGGTAGCCGGAGGTCGCGATCGCCGAGTAGTGGACGAAGACGTCGGGGCCACCGCCGTCCGGCGTGATGAAGCCGAAGCCTTTTTCCGAGTTGAACCACTTCACGGTGCCGGTTGCCATGCGAGTCTCCTTAGCGGCGCGTCTGTTTGCGGCGCGCGCCCCGTACGTTACTGACGGTAGCGGTCCGCGGTGCCGGGCGCGGCCGGAAGTCCCGACGCGCCACCAGGAAGCGGGCGGTCTCACCGGGTCGACCCCGAGATCGTCTCAGGGTGATGCCAGGTACGAACCCTGATGTCCGGGTCGATGCTTCGGCGTACTGTCCTTCCCCGTGGGGGACTGGTTGGGGCAGACAGGGGAGTTGCCGGCGACGCTGTTCCTGACGGCGCTCGGCATGATCATGGTGCTGGACGCCGTTCCGCTGCTGGGCGTCCTGGTGCCCGGGGACGTCGCCGTGCTTGCCGCGGTGGGAATCGGTCACCCGGCCAGCGCCGCCGCCTTCCTGGCCGTCGTGGCGGGCTGCCTGGCCGGGTGGTCGCTGACCTTCCTCGCCGGTCGGGTGTTGGGCGCCCGGCTGCGCCGCAGCCGGGCCGGTAGGTGGATCGGGGAGACGCGCTGGTCGGCCGCGGAGCGGCTGCTCGTGCGGGGCGGCGGGCGGATGGTGATGGTGGCGCCCTTCCTGCCGGTGCTGAACGCGCTGCTGCCCCTCGCCGCGGGTGGACTGCGGATGTCGTACCGCCGGTTTCTCGGCTTCGCGGTGGTCGGCGCGATGCTGTGGGCCGGACTCTACACGCTGCTCGGCGTCGTGGCCCGGTCGCTGGACGGCCTGCTGCCCGGCGGGACGTTCGCGACGGTGGGCACGATCGGCTTCGGGCTGTTCCTCGGCGGGCTGGTGCTGCTCGGACTCCGCCGCCGCGTCGGCGAGGCGACGCACGACTGAGCCGGTGGGGGCCACGGGACCGAGGCGAGGCGGCCGAGAGGCGCGGCGTGCGGCGTACCGGCGGGGCGGGTGGGGAACCGTGCGGCGTACCGGCACAGCGGTGGGCGGGGGCACGTCGTCGCGCGCCCAGGCCGGCCCGAGGGCCCGGCCTGGCATACTGCCCACCCGTGGTGTTGTCGAGAGGCTGGGCCGTGTTCCTGACCCTGGTCGGGGTCTGGACCTGGGCGATCTGGCCGCGTTTCGCGGTGGCGATCTGGCAGGACCCACGCGCCTGGTCGGGCGGGGAGATCGGCCAGGGCCGTCCCACCGGGTTCCTCTGGGTGCACGCGCTGCTGATCGTGGCGTCCCTGGCCATCGGTACAGCGGTGGGCACGCTCGGCGTGCGGGGCTGGTGGGCGGCCCGACGGGGTACCGCGACGAGGGGGTGACTTTCTCCCGGCCCGTCGTCGGCCGTTCTCGCCCGTTTCGCCGTCCCCGCCACGGCGGCGGGCAGACACCCTGGCCGGCCCGTCGGTCCGCCGGCCGGTGGTGGCGCCACCACCGGCCGGGGTGTGCGCGTCCGTGGCGCACCGCCACCCGTTTCGGGCGTGCTCGACGGCACGTCCGGACGCGCATCGTGCGGTTCGTCACACCGTCGCCCCTTCCGCCGGGGCTGGGTGTGACACGCGCTCCCGGACGAGGATTCGAACCTCGGTTTCCTGATCCAGAGTCAGGCGTCCTGCCAGTTGGACGATCCGGGAAGGAAGCCGGCGGGGCGGCTGCGTCGGCCGTGCCCGGTGCCGGATGAGCGCCACCCGGCCGGGCCGACGGCTCGAACCGCACAATGCTTGCCCGCCTCGCCGGAACGCGATGATGCCCGTCCCGCCGGCAACGGCGATGGTGCCCGTGTCGGCGGGACGCGGTCAGGTCCGGTCGCGGCTGCCGCCGCGCGGGCCTTCGGTGCGTGCTCCGGGTGCGATTCGAACGCACACTGTGCGCGGTTTGAGCGCGCTGCCTCTGCCGTTGGGCTACCGGAGCGGGCGGATCGGGCAGACGGCCACGGGGAACTCCGGACACCCGGGCGCAGACCAGGCACAGGCACCGGAGCGGCGCCGTGGGTCGCCGTCTCGCACCAACTCTATATTCTTACGCAGACCGTTCCGGGGGCGAACCGTGACCTCCCGTCGGGAGCCTGGCGGGCCGAGCACCAGGCCACCGGCCCGGGCGGCCCGCGGCGGAGAACCGAATCCGGCGTCGCCCGTCCGCGGACGCGGGTGAGTCGGTCCGGCTGGACGGGGGTCGGGCCGTCGTCCCCGGTCCGACGCTCGCCGGGCCGGCACGGTGCCGACCACCGGCGGACGAAGACTCCCCACTGTGGACTTGTCAACAGCCACGTGTCCGGCCGCGCTCGGAGACGGCGGACGGCGGGAATCGGACCCGCGACCTCCGGACGCGACGCGCCGCAGCGTGCGCCACGCCCGGTGCGGGAAGCGTTCCCGGGCGGTCGTCCCGCCTGCGGTGACCGGCGCGACAACCACGGTAGGACGCCGCGCCCGCGGGCGACAACGGGGTTTCCGGCCGTGAGGGCCGGCTCGGACCGCCGAGGCGTGTCGACGCGGACGCCAACCGCGCCGCCCCGGCGCCCGCCCGAGGTGTCCGGCGGGTCGCCGGAGGTCCGACGGCGCCGCGCGGGTGTGCCGGTGTCGCCGGGGTCACCAGCCGCGGGCGCGCCACTGCGGCAACGCGGGGCGCTCGGCTCCCAGCGTGCTGTCCCGACCGTGGCCGGGGTAGAACCACGTCTCGTCCGGTAGCCGGTCGAAGAGCTTGCGTTCGACGTCGGTGATCAGTGAGGTGAACCGGGCCGGGTCCCGGTCGGTGTTCCCTACCCCGCCCGGGAACAGGCTGTCCCCGGTGAACAGGTGAACGCCGTCGACGTCGTCCTGGTAGAGCAGGGCGACGGAGCCGGGGGTGTGCCCGACCAGGTGGATCACCTCCAGCTCACGGGCGCCGACGCGGATCCGGTCGCCGTCGGTGAGCAGCTCGGAGGGAAGCGGCAGGCCCTCGGCGTCGGCGGTGTGGACCAGCGACCGGGCTCCGGTGGCCGCGACCACCTCCTGCAGCGCCATCCAGTGATCCTGGTGACGGTGGGTGGTGACCACCGCCGACAGGCCGCCGTCCCCGACCAGCTCCAGCAGCCGGGGTGCCTCGTTGGCCGCGTCGATCAGCACCTGCTCCCCGGTGGCGGGGCAGCGCAGCAGGTAGGCGTTGTTGTCCATCGGGCCCACCGAGAGCTTGCTGACGATCAGCCCGGTCATCTCCCGCACGTCGGCCGGGCCGTCCGGGGTGACGTTGCCGGTGTAGGTGCTCATGGTCGTACTCCGATCCGCCGGGTGAGGGGCCGGTGCCACGGCTGACGACGATAGCCGCCGGCGGCGCGGAATTGGCTTTCGGCGTGGCCGGGCCGCCACCTACTGTCGGGGCCGGCGCGGGTGGACGACCTGCGCGAACGCACCTTCGGCGATGGGCTGACCATGACCTTCGATCTCGCGTCTGTCGGCTGGGACACGTCGCTGGCCGCCGCGTTCGGTGACCGTGGCGGCGACCGACCCGGACGGGTGCTCCGCGCCGACCGGGGCGTCTGCACGGTCCTCTGCGCCGAGGGCACGGTGCGGGCCAGCGTCGGCGGCGCCGTGCTGGTCGGCGCGGCCCGGGACGCGCGCAACCTGCCGTGTGCCGGCGACTGGGTGGCGCTGCGGACCTGGCCGGACCAGCGGGTCACCATCGAGGCGGTGTTGCCCCGGCGGACGGCCGTGGTACGCCGTACCGCGGACAAGGACTCCACCGGCCAGGTGCTGGCCGCCAACGTCGACGTCGCGGTGGTGGTCGAGCCGCTGCACCCGACGCCCGACACGGGGCGGATCGAGCGGCTGCTCGCCCTGGCCTGGGAGTCGGGAGCGCAGCCGCTGGTGGTGCTCACCAAGTGTGACCTGGTCCCCGACCCCGCCGCGGTCGCCGCGCAGCTGCGTCGGGCCGCGCCCGGGGTCGAGGTGTTGCCGGTCAGCGCCCATCGGAAGAAGGGCCTGGACCGGCTGCGCCGGCTCGCCGCCGGCCGCACCCTCGCCCTGCTGGGTCCCTCCGGCGCGGGAAAGTCGACCCTGGTCAACGCGCTGGTCGGGGCGACGGTGATGACCACCCAGGGGGTGCGCGGGGTGGACGGGAAGGGCCGGCACACCACCACCCACCGTGAGCTGGTCATGATTCCGGGTGGTGGGGCGGTGATCGACACCCCGGGCGTGCGGGCGGTCGGTCTGCTCGACACGGCGGCCGGTCTCGACCAGGCGTTCGCGGACGTCACGGCGCTGGTCGCGGCGTGCCGGTTCGCCGACTGCGGACACCGGGGCGAGCCGGGCTGCGCGGTTCGGGCGGCCCTGGACTCCGGCGAGCTCGACGCGCGCCGCTGGGCGAACTGGCAGAAACTCCAGCGGGAGGTGGCGTACGAGACGCGCCGCCAGGACCGGCGGCTGGCGGCCGAGGAGCGTCGCCGCTGGCGGCGGATCCACCGGGAACAGCGCGGTGGGCGCGCCGGTGGTGAGGTCGGCTGGTGAACGCGCCACCACGCGTGGCCGGCCGGGGCGACCACCCGGCGTGAGCTGCGGAGACGACCGGTTGCGGGAAACTGTCGTACGCCGGGGCTAGAGTTGCCGAGGCGCTGTTCTGCGCTGGGAACGGCGCCGCTGTGCGCCCAACGAACCGGACAAAACGTTATGGAGTGCGCGGACAGTGGCTGACCGACTGATCATCCGTGGCGCGCGGGAGCACAACCTGCGCGATGTGAACCTCGACCTGCCGCGCGACGCCATGATCGTGTTCACCGGGCTCTCCGGTTCGGGGAAGTCCAGCCTCGCCTTCGACACGATCTTCGCCGAGGGCCAGCGGCGGTACGTCGAGTCGTTGTCGGCCTACGCCCGACAGTTCCTCGGGCAGATGGACAAGCCGGACGTCGACTTCATCGAGGGGCTCAGCCCGGCCGTCTCCATCGACCAGAAGTCGACCTCCCGCAACCCGCGTTCCACCGTCGGCACCATCACCGAGGTCTACGACTACCTGCGGCTGCTCTTCGCCCGGATCGGTGAGCCGCACTGCCCGACCTGCGGCGAGCGGATCAGCCGGCAGAGCCCGCAGCAGATCGTGGACCGGGTTCTGGCGATGCCGGAGGGCACCCGGTTCATGGTGCTCGCCCCGGTGGTCCGGGGCCGCAAGGGTGAGTACGTCGACCTGTTCGCCGAGCTGCAGGCAAAGGGGTACGCCCGGGCCCGGGTCGACGGCGTGGTCCATCCGCTGACCGAGCCTCCGAAGCTCAAGAAGCAGGAGAAGCACACCATCGAGGTGGTGGTGGACCGGCTGACGGTCAAGGCCAGCGCCAGGCAGCGGCTCACCGACTCGGTCGAGTCCGCGCTCGCGCTCTCCGGCGGGCTGGTGCTGCTCGACTTCGTCGACCTGCCCGAGGACGACCCGGACCGGGAGCGCCGCTACTCCGAGCACCTGGCCTGCCCCAACGACCACCCGCTGGCGATCGAGGACCTCGAGCCCCGGGTCTTCTCCTTCAACGCCCCGTACGGCGCCTGCCCGGAGTGCACGGGGCTGGGCGTCAAGAAGGAGGTCGACGCCGATCTGGTCGTGCCGGATCCGGAGCGCACGCTGCGGGAGGGTGCGATCCAGCCGTGGTCCGGTGGGCAGACGATGGAGTACTTCCTACGCCTGCTGGAGGCGCTGGGCGAGGCCGAGCACTTCGACCTCGACACCCCGTGGCGCGCGTTGCCGTCCCGGGTGCAGAAGACGATCCTGTACGGCTCCAGCGACCAGGTGCACGTGCGCTACCGCAACAGGTACGGCCGGGAGCGGTCGTACTACACCGGCTTCGAGGGCGTGGTGCAGTGGATCGAGCGGCGGCACAACGACACCGAGTCGGAGTGGTCCCGGGAGAAGTACGAGGGCTACATGCGGGACGTGCCCTGCCCGGCCTGCCGGGGCGCCCGGCTCAAGCCGGAGGTGCTGGCGGTCACCCTGGGCGGGCGCAACATCGCCGAGGTCTGCGCGCTGTCGGTCGGTGAGTGCGCGGAGATGCTCGGCGCCCTGACCCTGACCGACCGGCAGAAGATGATCGCCGAGCGGGTCCTCAAAGAAATCAACGCCCGGCTCCGGTTCCTGGTCGACGTCGGGCTCGACTACCTGTCGCTGGACCGCCCGGCCGCCACCCTCTCCGGTGGTGAGGCGCAGCGCATCCGGCTCGCGACGCAGATCGGATCCGGCCTGGTCGGCGTCCTCTACGTTCTCGACGAGCCCTCGATCGGGCTGCACCAGCGGGACAACCACCGGCTGATCGAGACGCTGGTCCGGCTGAAGAACCTGGGCAACACGCTGATCGTGGTCGAGCACGACGAGGACACGATCCGCGCCGCGGACTGGATCGTCGACATCGGCCCGGGCGCCGGCGAGCACGGCGGCCGGATCGTGCACAGCGGCCCGGTCTCCGACCTGCTGGCGAACGAGGAGTCGGTGACCGGGGCGTACCTGTCGGGCCGGCGGGCCATCGCCACGCCGACGCGGCGCCGTCCGCAGACGCCGGGCCGGGAGGTGGTGGTGCACGGGGCGCGCGAGCACAACCTGCGCAACCTGACCGTGCCGTTCCCGCTCGGGCAGTTCATCGCGGTCACCGGGGTCAGCGGCTCCGGCAAGTCGACCCTGGTCAACGACATCCTGTACGCGGTGCTGGCGAACCAGGTCAACGGGGCGCGGCTGGTGCCGGGCCGCCACCTGCGGGTCACCGGACTGGAGCACGTCGACAAGGTCGTCGGTGTCGACCAGTCGCCGATCGGGCGCACGCCGCGGTCGAACCCGGCGACGTACACCGGGGTCTGGGACCACATCCGCAAGCTCTTCGCGGAGACCACCGAGGCGAAGGTGCGGGGGTACGGCCCCGGCCGCTTCTCGTTCAACGTCAAGGGCGGCCGGTGTGAGGCGTGCAGCGGCGACGGGACGATCAAGATCGAGATGAACTTCCTGCCCGACGTGTACGTCCCGTGCGAGGTCTGCAAGGGTGCCCGGTACAACCGGGACACCCTGGAGGTGCACTACAAGGGCCGCAGCGTCGCCGACATCCTGGACATGCCGATCGAGGAGGCCGCCGAGTTCTTCTCGGCGATCCCGGCGATCCACCGGCACCTGAAGACCCTGGTCGACGTCGGCCTCGGCTACGTCCGGCTCGGCCAGCCGGCCCCGACCCTCTCCGGCGGCGAGGCGCAGCGGGTCAAGCTCGCCGCCGAGTTGCAGCGGCGGTCGACCGGGCGGACCGTCTACGTCCTGGACGAACCGACCACCGGGCTGCACTTCGAGGACATCCGCAAACTGCTCGGCGTGCTGAACAGCCTCGTCGACAAGGGCAACACCGTGATCGTCATCGAGCACAACCTCGACGTGATCAAGACCGCGGACTGGCTGGTCGACATGGGCCCCGAGGGCGGCCACCGGGGCGGCACGGTGCTGGCGATCGGCACCCCCGAGGAGGTGGCCGAGGTCCCGGAGAGCCACACCGGCCGGTTCCTCCGGCCGATCCTGGGGCTCAGCGGTCCGCCGAAGGGGTCGGCGGCGGCGACCGCGCGGGCGGCCAGGGCCAACAGCGGTGGGACGGCCAGGGCCGGCGGTGCTGCCGCGAAGGCCGGTAACGGTACGGCGAAGACCGGCGGCACGCCGGGGCCGGCGACGCCGGCGAAGCGCGCGGCCCGGGCCCGCGGCGGCACGTCGGTCTGACGGCGTTCCGGTGTGGTGGGGCGACCCGGTTGAACCGGTTGCCGGATATATCCGTGTCCTCGGGCATGGCCGCGGACGACCAGGAGCGCGGCGTCGAACGTCGATCAAGGAAGGCTACGCATGAGTGACGAGCAGACCGTGACCGGGCCGGGCGGGCAGACCCGACGGGCGCTGCTGGCGGGCGCGGGTGCGGTGGGCGCCTCCGTGGTGCTGGCCGCGTGCGGAACCGGGGACGACGACGCCCTGGACGGCGGAGGGGGCAGGGAGCCGGCGGGCTCCCCGAACGGCGCCGGCTCGGCGGGTGCCCCGGCCGGCGGCAGCACGGCACTGGCCAGGACGAGCGAGATCCCGGTCGGCGGTGGAAAGATCATCGCCGAGCAGGAGGTCGTGGTCACCCAGCCGACCGCCGGCGAGTTCAAGGCCTTCAGCTCCATCTGCACCCACCAGGGCTGTCCGGTGACGAGTGTCGAGGACGGCGCGATCGTCTGCACCTGCCACCTGAGCAGGTTCTCCATCGCGGACGGCTCGGTCAAGGCGGGTCCGGCGCCCAGGCCGCTGCCGGCGAAGAGCATCACCGTCACCGGGGACGACATCGTCCTCGCCTGAACCCGCGGTCCCGGCGCGGCCGGCCGCCGCCGTGCCGGGACACCCCGCGATGATCACCGATTAGGCTTGTCGACGTGCCTGACCCCGCCACCTACCGACCCGCGCCGGGCACGATTCCGGACGCGCCCGGCGTCTACCGGTTCTGGGACCCGGAAGGCCGGGTGATCTACGTCGGCAAGGCGAAGAGCCTGCGCAGCCGGCTCAACTCGTACTTCGCCGACCCGTGGTCGCTGCACGAGCGCACCCGCCAGATGGTCACCACCGCCGCCCGGGTCGACTGGATCATCGTCGGGACCGAGGTCGAGGCGCTCCAGCAGGAGTACACCTGGATCAAGCAGTACGATCCACGCTTCAACGTGCGGTACCGGGACGACAAGTCGTACCCGTACCTGGCGGTCACCCTGCACGAGGAGTTCCCCCGGTTACAGGTCATGCGGGGAGCCAAGCGCAGGGGGGTGCGGTACTTCGGGCCGTACTCCCACGCCTGGGCGATCCGGGAGACCCTGGACCTGCTGCTGCGGGTGTTTCCGGCGCGGACCTGCTCGTCCGGGGTGTTCAGGCGGCAGGCACAGATCGGTCGTCCCTGCCTGCTGGGCGACATCGGCAAGTGTTCGGCGCCCTGCGTCGGGCGGATCTCCGCCGACGGGCACCGGCGGATCGTCGACGAGTTCTGCGAGTTCATGGGCGGTCGTACCGACACCATGGTCCGGCGGCTCGAACGGGAGATGAACGAGGCCAGCGAGCGGCTCGAGTTCGAGCGGGCCGCGCGGTTGCGGGACGACCTCGCGGCGCTGCGCCGGGCCATGGAGAAGCAGAGCGTGGTCCTCGGCGACGGCACCGACGCCGACGTGGTCGCCTTCGCCGAGGACGAGCTCGAGGCCGCCGTCCAGGTCTTCCACGTCCGCGGCGGCCGGGTGCGCGGCCAGCGCGGCTGGGTGGTGGAGAAGGTCGAGGACCTGACCACCGGCGACCTCGTGCACCACTTCTGCAGCCAGGTCTACGGCGGTGAGGAGGGTGAGCGCGACGTGCCCCGGGAGCTGCTGGTGCCGGCGCTGCCGGCCGACGCCGACGCGTTGGCCGCCTGGCTGTCGGGCCGCCGTGGCAGCCGGGTCACCCTCCGGGTCCCGCAGCGCGGCGACAAGAAGGCGCTGCTCGAGACCGTCGCCCGCAACGCCGTCGAGGCACTGACCCGGCACAAGCTGCGCCGCGCCGGAGACCTGAGCACCCGCGGCGAGGCGCTGGACGAGCTCACCGAGGCGCTCGGGCTGCGGACCGCGCCGCTGCGTATCGAGTGCTACGACGTCTCCCAGATCCAGGGGACGGACGTGGTGGCCAGCATGGTCGTCTTCGAGGACGGCCTGCCCCGCAAGAGCGAGTACCGGCGGTTCGCGGTGCGCGGCGCGACCGACGACCTGTCGGCCCTCTCCGAGGTGCTGCGGCGCCGGTTCAGCCGCTACCTGCAGGCGCGGGGGGAGACCGGCGAGATCGGCGAGGAGACCGCCTCCGACCCGGACCGACCCGGGATCGACCCCACCACCGGCCGGCCCCGCAGGTTCGCCTATCCGCCGCAACTGGTGATGGTGGACGGTGGACAACCGCAGGTCGCCGCCGCGGCGGCGGTGCTGGCGGAGCTGGGCATCGACGACATCGCACTCTGCGGGCTGGCCAAGCGGCTGGAGGAGGTGTGGCTGCCCGGCGAGGAGTTCCCGGTGATCCTGCCCCGTGCCTCCGAGGGGCTCTACCTGTTGCAGCGGATCCGGGACGAGGCCCACCGGTTCGCCGTCACGTACCACCGACAGCGGCGATCCCGGCGGATGACCGCCTCCGACCTGGACCGGATTCCCGGCCTCGGCGAGGTGCGCCGCAAGGCGTTGCTGCGCCACTTCGGGTCGGTCCGGCGGCTCTCCGCGGCCACGGTGGAGGAGATCGCCGAGGTGCCGGGTATCGGGCGGCGTACCGCCGAGGCGGTCGTCGCGGCCCTGGGGGCCGGCGACCCGTCGCGGTGACCGCCGCCGGCCCTCCCCGCGAGCGGCCGGTGGGGACCACCGAGTCCAGCGTCACGGCGCCTCGGCGCCGGATCCTCGGTCGGTGTCGGCCGGCTGGGCGGGGTGGGCGTGGCGCCAGGTGTGCAGGGCGCCGCTGGCGAGCAGGGCCGGCCCGGCCAGGGTCGCGGCGGTCACCACCGCCGCGAACACGTCCGGAAAGCCAGCCGGCGACACGTCGACCGCTACAGCCCGATGCCGGCGGTCAGCGTCCACCGCACCCGCGCCGGTGCCGCCCGACCCGCCACGGCCCCGTAGCCGACCAGCGTGCCGAGTGCGACCACACCACACAGGGCGGACGTCGGCCAGGAGGCGAGCAGCGCCGCCCCGACGGAGATCGGTCCGGTTACCGCGGACAGTGACAGCAGGGTGCGGTTTGGTGGCATGTTTGTGGATTCTGCGGTACGGCTGGTGGCCTGGGGTGGGGTGGATCGGTTGGTGGGTGG
>Ga0207867_1000208_pt1 | contig 72364 bp, 45 predicted proteins | sample HigsolmetaAR206D_FD_184838 | JGI IMG/M metagenome (GOLD analysis project Ga0207867, IMG submission 184838) | Ionic liquid and high solid enriched microbial communities from the Joint BioEnergy Institute, USA - AR20-6-D (SPAdes) (version 2) ...
GCAGCGCCGAGCATGCCCAGACTCCGGCCCTCATTCCGCCGGTCGCCGAGCCCGCGGAAGATGTCGACGGCGCGGGTGAGGACGTCGATCGCCTCCTCGGACCGGCCCGCCTCGCCCAGGACAGCGCCGAGGTTGCCCCGCGCCTCGCCTTCGCCGTACCGGTCACCGAGTTCGACGTACACCTCCAGCTGACGGCTGAAAGCGGTGATCGCCTCGTCCAGCCGGCCCGCCTCGGCCAGGGCGGCACCCAGAAGATCCAGCACCCGGCCCTCGGACCGCCGATCGCCGGAATCGCGGAAGATGCCGGCGGCCCGGGTGTAGGCGGTCACGGCCTCGTCGAACCGGCCCGCCTCGGTCAGGGCACGACCGAGAAGGGTCAACGCCGCACCGTCGTCATTCCAGTGGCCGGCCTCGTGGGAGACGTCGGCGGCCCGGGTGGCGATGGTGATCCAGTCGTCGAGGTGGCGCCGGAGGTGGAGGTATCCGGCGAGGACGAACGGGAGGCCGGTGCTGATCTGCGACAGGTGGTGACGGGTCGCGGTGGCGCAGACGGCGACCAGGTTGGCCCGCTCGGCCTCCAGCCAGGCCAGGGCCTGCTCACGGGTGGCGAAGACGGTGGTGTCGGTGGTAACGGCCGGGTTCAGGTGGGAAACGGCGGCGCGGGCGGTGTCGTGGTAGTAGAGGTACAACCGCCGCAGGGCAACCATCACTTCACCCGGGGAGCGGGGAGGTGGGGGTTGGCTGGCCGCGTGCAGGCGGACAAGGTCGTGCATACGCCACCGGTTGGTGGTGGGCTCGTCGACCAGGTGGGCCCGACGCAGGTCCTGCAGCAGCTCGGCGACCTCACCGGCCGGCATGTCCACGAGCCAGACGGCGGAGACGGTACTGACGTCGGGACCGGGGTCCAGCGGCAGCAGCCGGTACACCCGGGAGTGCCGCGGGGTCAACCGTCGGTACGACAGGTCAGCCGCGGCACGTGTCGCGAGCATGCCGGGGTTCTCCGGCTCAGCCGGCTGATCCGGGCGGTCACGGGCTTCGCGCAACGACGCGGCCAGCGCGGCCGGTTGCGGATGATCCGCCAGCAGCGCGGCGACGATCCGCAACGCCAGCGGCAGGCCGGCGCACAGACCGGCCAGCTCCGCCACCGCCTCCCGCTCGCCGGGCGCGTCCCACGAGACCGCTCCGCCACGGCGCGACGCCACCACCCGGCTGATCACGTCGACGGCCGCGTCGTCGTCGAGAACGTCGAGGGTGTGCTGGCGGGCGCCGATGTCCAGCGCGTGCCGGGAGGTGACCAGAACCGGAACACTCGGGTCGGCCGGCAGCAGCGGGATCACCTGGGCCGCGTCGGCCGCGTTGTCGATGACCACCAGCAGGCGGCAGCCCTGCCGCACGTACGCGGCCACGACACTCCGCCACAGCCGGGCCCGCGCCTGCTCACCGGCCGGGATACGCTCGCCCGGGATGCCGACCGCCCGCAACCAGCGCCACAGGGCGTCAACGGCGGACAACCGCCGGTCGGGGTCGTAGCCGAACAGGTCGACGAACACCACCCCGCCGGGAAACCAGCCCGGATTCCGCAGGGCACGGGCGGCGGTCTGCAACACCAGTTCGGTCGTGCCGATCCCCGCCATGCCGGCCGCCGCCGACACCAGCGTCGTGCCACCCTCACCCCCCGGCGCCAGCCGCCCGAGGAGAAGCGCGACGAGCTCGTCACGGCCGGCGAACACGCTCGCCGGGGCGGGCATGCCGGTCACCGCCGCCGGCACCTCGGCCGGCAGCGTCACCCGCAACTGTCGGCCCTGAACCTCCGCTTCGAGGAGCACCCCGCCCGTGTTCGCGTCCGACGTGCGGCCCGATCCCGTCGGTGCTGGTCCCCCGTTGCTCACCGTGTCCTCTCCTCCCCACCCGGCCGGACGCCGGCCCGCCCGGTCGCCGGCGACGGGACGGCTCCCCGCGTGACCCAGGGCCGGCGTCGCAGGATATCGATTCGAGGGCCCACGCACCCGCCACGGCGGTCACCCGGCGACCCACGCCGGTCGTGCCCGGCCCCGCTGACACCGGAGTCGGCGGCGACGGGGAATCGACACACGTCGTACCCCCGCGCGGCGGTGGTGACGTGTTTAGGTGGAGGGCATGCGAATCCTGATTCTGGGTGGCACGGCGTGGCTCGGTCGTGAGGTGGCCCGGCAGGCGGTCGAACGCGGCCACGCGGTGACCTGCCTGGCACGCGGCGACAGCGGACCGGTGGCGGACGGGGCGGTCCTGGTGGCCGCCGACCGGCGGACGCCGGACGCGTACGACCTGCTGCCGGACGTCGAGTGGGACGCCGTCGTCGAGGTGTCGTGGCAGCCGGGAATGGTCGCGCAGGCGCTCCGGGCGCTGGCGGGACGGGCCCGGCACTGGAGCTACGTCTCCTCGACCAACGTGTACGCCAGCCACGACACCCCGGGAGCCGACGAGTCCGCGGCCATCGCCACCCCCATCGACCAGGACACCGCCGAGGGCGAGCAGTACGCCGGAGCGAAGGCCGCCTGCGAGCGGGCCTCCGCCGAGGCGCTCGGCGACCGGCTGCTGATCGCCCGTGCCGGGCTGATCGGCGGGCCCGGCGACCACACCGGACGGTCCGGCTACTGGGTGGCCCGCGCGGCGCGCGACCCCCGGTCGCCGCTGCTGGTGCCGGACTCGCTGGACGCGCCCACCCAGGTGGTCGACGTACGGGACCTCGCCGGGTGGCTGCTGGACGCGGCGCGGGCCGGAACGACCGGGACGTACGACGCGGTCGGCCCGACGGTCTCGCTCGGCGAGTGGATCGAACTGTCGCGTGCCGTGGGCGGGCACACCGGCCCGGTCGTCCCGGCCGACCCGGACTGGCTGCGCAAGCAGGACGTGTCGGAGTTCATGGGGTCGGAGTCCCTCCCGCTGTGGATCGTCGACCCGGACTTCCGCGGGTTCCTGGCCCGCAGCGGCGCGGCCGCGGTCGCGGCCGGGCTGCGGCACCGCCCGCGGGCGGAGATGCTGGCCGACCTCCTGTCCTGGGAGCGGAGCCAGGGCCTGGACCGCCCGCGTAAGGCCGGGCTGAGCGCGCGCCGCGAGCGGGAACTGCTGGACGCGCTCGCCGCGCGCTGAGCCGACCCGGGCCCCGGGAGGCGCGGGGCGGGGCGGCCCGGCGGCGGGCGTCAGCGGCCGCTGAGCAGCTCGCGCACCACCGGCCCGTCCGGGGCGTGCCGGGTCTCGATCACCTGCTTGTGCGGGTCACCGGCCAGCACCGCGCTCAGCAGGTCCTTGCGGCCGTCGAGCGTGGACAGCCCGGGCGTACCGACGGCGGGGCTGCGGTACAGCGTGCGCAGCCGCTGCAGGTCCAGCCCGCTGCACGCCCGGAGCGCGGCGGCCAGCTGTCGCGCCTCGCCCGTCTCCGGCTCGTCGTCGCCGGCCAGCAGCGCGTGCACCTCCGCCACCCGGCCGGCCAGCCGGGGCTGTTCCCGGTCGAGGTACAGCTCCAGCCGCTCCCCCTTGTCGGTCACCGGCGAGTAGACCATGCACACCAGCTGTTCCTCGGTGAGGCCGTACGCGTCCCGGGCGAAACGGTTGGCCAGGGAGCGCATGTGGGCCACGGCGTCGGCACCGGCGTAGCGGCGGCGCACCCGGTCGATCAGCTCGTCGGGAAACTCCTTGCGCCGCATCAGCGACTCGGCGAACGTGAGGTACTCGCGCAGGCCCTCGGCGTAGTCGCGCCCGTAGCGGCGCTCGCACTTCAGCCCGCGCAGGTGCGCCATCAGGGTCGGGTTGCCACAGTCGGACTCGGTGAAGCTGAACGCGATCTCGTCGAACTCGAACCCGAGGTGCTCGGTCAGCAGCCGCCAGTGGTTCCGCGACGAGTAGCGCGTGTCGTCGAAGATCGAGAAGAACCGGAGCTGGTGCGGCACGTCGTGGCTGACCCGGCGCTCGGCGATCTCCCGGTGGGCCTGGGCGCCGTAGAGGTCGGCGTAGTAGGCGTGCGCGATGTCGTTGGTGGCCTTCAGGAACCCGCGGAACCCCGTCTCCCTCGGCCGCCGCTGCCCCGGCCGCCCCGCGCCGGCGCCGAACCGCCGGGCCAGCCGGTTGATCCACAGCTGGTAGGCCCGCTGCTCGTCCGGGGAGTCCCCGGTGACGATGACGTCCACGGGCCGGCCGTACGCGGCGGCCACCCCGAACCCGTTCACCATGCTCAGGTTGCACGAGTTGCAGAACGTCGGGCGGGCCTCGGCGAACGTGCGGTGCCCGGTCATCAGCAGGTCGAGGCGGTGGCGCTCGACCACCGCGGCGGGCGTCGGCGCGTCGCGCCGGAACGGCCTGACCTCGTCGCCGTCCACCAGCAGCGTCTCGCAGTCCGGGTCGCCGGGGATGTCCAGGGCCCGGTACGCCCGGTCGATGTTGTCCAGCACCGCCTGCGGCATGCCGGCCTGCCGGTTGGTCACCGTGCGCAGGCCGAACGTGTCGCCGTGCCGGGCGTACAGGATCAGCTGCATGGCGCGGACGAACGCCAGCGTGAAACTGCTGTCCTTGCCCCCGCCGTAGGCGACCAGGACGGTGTTGTCGGCCAGCCGGCGCTGGTGGGGCAGGCTGGCGCGCAGCCGGTCGGCGCACCGCTCGGCGCCGGCCACGTCCGCGTCGGACATGGCCGTGCGCAGCGCGGCGAGCGCCCGTTCCCGGCGCTGGCGCACGCCGTCGGCGGAGGGCGTCGCGGCCCCCTCGGGTCGCGGGTCGAAGCTCACAGCCGGCATGACGATCATCCTCTCGGGCGGTTGCGGTGCGTCAGAAGGCCAGACCTCCGTCGATCTCCAGGCACCGGCCGTTGAAGTACTCACACTCGATGGCGAACCGCACCCCGGCGAAGATCTCCTCTGGTGTGCCGAGCCGGCGCAGCGGGACCGCGTCGATCTGCTCGGCCAGTCGCGCCGGGTCCATCGCGGCGAGGATCGGGGTGTCGATGAACCCGGGCGCGATCGCCACCGCACGGATCGCGTACGGGGCGAGTTCCAGCGCGATCGAGCGGGTGAACGCGACCACACCCGCCTTGGCGGCCGCGTAGTTGCCCTGCCCGGCGTTGCCCGCCCGGGAGATCGACGAGATGGTGATGATCACGCCGGGGCGGACCCCCGCCTGCACCATGTGCGCGGCGACCTCGCGTGACACCAGGAAGGTGCCGGTGAGGTCGACGTCGACCACCGCCCGCCACTGGGCGAGCGGCATCCGGACCACCGCACCCTCCTCGACCGGCCGGACCATCAGGCCGTCCCGGTAGATCCCGGCGCTGTTGACCAGGACGTTGACCGGCCCGCACTCCTCGGCCGCCTGCCGGACGGCGGCCACCACCTCGTCCTGGTGCCGCACGTCCGCCGGGTAGGCGCGCACCCGGCCGGGCTGGTCGGCCAGCTCGCCGACCAGCCGGTCCAGTCCCTTCCGGTCGGTGTCCAGGGCCGCGACCGTGGCGCCGGCCCGGACCAGGCCGGCGCAGCAGGCCCGGCCGATCCCGCTGGCCGCGCCCGTGACCACCGCCCGGCACTCATCCAGCCGCATGTGTCACCGCCGCCGTTCACCGGGTCGCATGCTCACCCCGCTGCTGCGCGCGGCGTCCGGCCAGCAGCCGCGCCTGCTGCCGCGCCCGGCCCCGCTCGGCGGCGGCGTCGCCGAGGCTGGCGCCGTCCGACCCGGCGTCGGTCAGGTACTCGGCCATCGCCCGTACCGTCGGGTGGCGGAACAGGTCGACCACGCCGGCCTCGCACCGGAACTCGGCCCGCAGCCGCTCCCGCAGCCGGACCAGCAGCAGCGAGTTGCCTCCGGCGTCGAAGAAGTTCTCGGTGGCGCCCACCGCCCGGCCGAGCAGCTCGGCCCAGATCGCGGCGACCCGCTGCTCGGTGTCGCCGGTCGGGGGTTCGTCGTCCGGCGCGGCCGCGGCCTCGGCCAGCAGCCGCTGCACGCGGGTACGGTCCAGCTTGCCGCTGGACAGCCGGGGCAGTTCGGGCAGCACCTGGAGGTGCTCGGGCACCATGTAGCCGGGCAGCCGGGCCTGGAGGAAGGCGCGCAGCTGCGCGGGCTCGACGGTGGCGCCGTCGCGGGCCATGACCGCCGCCGCCAGCGCGTCGCCGGTGCGCCGCCGGATCACCACCGCGCACGACTCGGCGACGTCGGGATGCGCCAGCAGCGTCGACTCCACCTCGCCGAGCTCGATGCGGCAGCCGCGCAGCTTCACCTGGTGGTCGACCCGGCCGACGAACAGGATGCGCCCGTCGGGGCCGTGCCGGACCAGGTCGCCGGTGGCGTACAGCCGCTGCCCGTCGCCGCCGAACGGGTCGGGCACGAACCGCTCGGCGGTCAGGTCGGGCCGGTTGAGGTAGCCACGGCTGACCCCGGCCCCGCCGAGGTAGAGCTGGCCGACCACGCCGGGCGGGACCGGGCGCATCGCAGCGTCGAGCACGTACGCCACGGTGTTGTCCATGGGCCGGCCGATGGGGATCGGCTCGCCGGGACGGACCACGTTGTACAGCGAGAACGTGGTGGTCTCGGTCGGCGCGTACATGTTGTAGACCAGGTCGACGTGCGGGGTGTCGTACAGGTCCCGCAACACCGACGGGGGCAGCACCTCGCCGTTGGAGACGACGGTGCGGGCCGACGGCGGCAGCCCGCCGGCGCGTAGCAGCTCGGTGAGCACCGACGGCACCGCGGTCAGCAGCGTGGTGGTCTCCGCCCCGGGGGTACGGGCGAGCGCGAACGCGTCCTCGGCGACGACCACCATCCCGCCGCAGGTGAGCGGGGTGAAGATCTCCCACATGGACACGTCGAAGGCGAGCGAGCTGATCAGCGGCACGGACCGGAACAGCTCGGTGCCCAGCGTCCGGTGCGCCCAGGTGAGCAGGTTGGTCAGGTTGCGGTGTTCGAGGACGACGCCCTTGGGCCGGCCGGTGGAGCCGGAGGTGTAGAGCAGGTACGCGGCGTTCGCCGCGACCACCGTCGACCCGACCCGTCCGGTGGGCCGGTCGGCCGTGTCGCGGGGCGCCACGATCCGCGCGTCCACCCCGTCGAACAGGGGCGCGTGTGCGTCGTCGGCGACGATGACGGCCGGGCGGGCGTCCTCGACCAGGGCCCGCAGCCGCTGGACCGGCAGCGCGGGATCCAGCGGTACGTACACGCCGCCGGCCTTGAACACGCCCAGCAGCGCCGCCAGCAGCTCCAGCGACCGGGGCAGGCAGACACCCACCGCGACCTCCGGGCCCACGCCCGCCTCGCGCAGGTGGTGGGCCACCCGGTTGGCGGCCTCGTCCAGCTGCCGGTACGTCCAGCGGCGGTCGCCGGCCTGCGCGGCGACCGCGTCGGGGGTGCGGTCGACCTGGTCCTCCACCAGGTGGTGGATGCACCGGTCGCGCGGGTGGTCGGCGCGGGTGCGGTTCCACTCCACGACGACCTGGTGCCACTCCGCCTCGCTGGGCAGGATCAGCTGCGACACCCGGGCGTCCGGGTCCTCGCCGACGCGGACCAGCAGGGTGTGCAGGCGGGCGAGCATCTGCTCGATCGTCGTGGCGTCGAACAGGTCGGACCGGTAGCCGATCTGGGCGTCCAGCCCGTCCTCGGTCTCGGCCAGGGTGAACTCCAGCTCGACCTTGGCGGTGGGCAGGCGCAGGTAGGACACGGCGAACTCCGCACCGCCGGCCCGCCGCACCGGCTGGCGCGGCTGGTAGCCGAACATCACCTGGTACAGCGGGTAGTAGCTGGGGTCGTGCGCCACGCCGAGGGCCTGCAGCACCGCCTCGAACGGCAGCTCGGGATGCTCGTGGGCGTCGAGGACGTCGGCGCGCACCCGGGCGAGCAGCTCGCGGAACGTGGGGTCGCCGGTGAACTCCTGCCGCTGCACGACCGGCTGGGCCAGGTATCCGATGAGTCCGGCCTGGTCGGTGCTGTCCCGTCCGGACAGGGCCAGGCCCATGACGACGTCCCGGGCACCGTGCTGGCGCAGCAGCACGTCGCAGGCGGCCTTCAGCACCATGAACATGGTCGCCCGGTTGCCGCGGGCGAGCCGGCGCAGCGGCTCCAGCACCTCCTGCGGGATCAGCCGGGACCGGTACGCCGCCTCGTGCCGGGTCTCCGCCGGCCGCGCCGCGCTGATCGGCAGCTCCATCACCTCGGGCGCGCCGGCCAGCCGGGCCGTCCAGTAGCGCAGCGCCTCGGCGGCGCCGCCGCGCTCCCGTGCCGCCTGCCGGGCGCGCGCCACGTCGGCGACCCCGGTCGGCAGCGGCGGCGGGTCCGCCGGCGTGGGCTTCAGGTGCTCCTCGTACCGGGACAGCAGTTCGGTCAGGAACACCTCCAGCGACTGTCCGTCGAAGACGATGTGGTGGACGTTCACCAGCAGCCGGTGCGTGTCCGGGGCCAGGCGCAGCAGCAGGGTCCGCAGCAGCGGCCCGGTGCCGAGGTCGAACGGTCTGCCGGCGAACTCCGCGGCCAGCTCGGCGGCCCGCCGCTCGCGGTGCGTCTCGGCCAGGTCGGCGAGGTCGACCAGCGGGGTCGCCGGCCGGGGCGCGTCGCTGGTCTGGGCGAGCAGTTCGCTGCCGTGGCGTCGGAACGTGGTGCGCAGCGGCGGGTGCCGCCGGACGACGTCGTCGAGCGCGCGTTCCAGCGCGGGTGTCCGCAGCGGGCCGGTGATGTCCACCGCGAACGGGATGTTGTAGAACGGGTCGCCCGGCCGCATCTCGGCCAGCACCCACAGCCGCTGCTGGGCCGGGGTCGCGGGGACGGGGTCGTCAGGACTCATTGGCCACCTCGGCGGGGGTTTCGGGGGCGACCTTGGCACCGGTCTCCGGGGCGACCCCGGCGGAGGTGTCCGGGGCCGCGCCGGCGCGGGCCGGGCGCAACGACGGGACGCCGAACGCCGCGGCGGCCACCAGCACCAGCACCACGCCGGCGGCGACGAGTGAGGTGGCGACGCCGACCAGCTCCGCCGCGCCGCCGCCGAGCAGGACGCCCAACAGGGTGAAGTTGATCGTCACGGTGTTCAGCAGGCCGACGCCGCGGCCCCGCATCTCCTCGGGCAGGTCGCGCAGCAGCGTGTTGGCGACCGGGACCTGCACCAGGCTGGAGAACAGCCCGGTGGTCAGGCACCACTGCAGCACCGCCCACCATCCCACCGCCCCGACCAGCCAGCCGGTCGGGGCCAGCGTGATCAGCGCGACCCCGAACAGCCCCAGGCTGCTCAGCAGCAGGCCGTTCGACGACGTGTACCGGCGGACCAGGGCCGGTCCGAGCAGCGCGCCGAGCATCGACCCGCCGGCCAGCACCGCCTGCGCCACGCCGAACTCGAAGGCGGGCAGGTCGAAGACGGTCAGCAGTTGGGCGTTGAGGTTGGTGGTGAACAGTCCGAACACGACGGCGAACGGGACGGTCAGGGCGAACAGCGCACGCAGTGACGGGACGGCCAGCACTCCCCGCACCCCGGTGCGCAGCGCCTGCCAGTACGGTTCCCCGGCGCCGCCGCCGACGGGCACCTGGCGCAGCACGGCCATGCTGAACAACAGCGCCCCGGAGATCGCGAACGTGACCGCGTCGACGACCAGGACGACCGCGGCGCTGCCGAGCGAGACCAGGATGCCGCCGACGGCCGGGCCGACCAGGTTGACCGCCTGGTTGGTGCTCTGGAACAGCGCCACCGCGGCCGGGATGCGGGTCGGGGAGCCGACGATCACCGGCACGGCGGCGATCCGGGCCGTCTCGAAGACCGCCTTGCCGACGCCGTGCAGCAGGGCCAGCACCACCAGCGCGGCGACCGAGTCCAGGACCGGGATCATCGCCAGTACCAGGACGATGCGGGCCAGGTCGGAGCCGACCAGCAGGCCCCACTTGGGCACCCGGTCGACCAGCGGGCCGATGAACGCGCCGAGCAGCCCCGACGGCAGTAGCTGCGCCAGCACGAGCAGGGCGATGACCACCGGACTGTCGGTCAGTTTCGCCGTGACGTAGATCAGCGTCACCCGGGTCATGGCGTCGCCGAGGAAGGAGACGACGACCGACAGCCAGTACCGCAGGTACGTGCCGTCTCGTAGCAGCTCACGCATGAGGATGTTGGACTCTCCCGGTACCGTTGCGGCCCTCGGCGAGCAGGCCGTTGACAATCGCCGTCACGTCCGCGATCCGCGGCTCGCGCATGATGGTGTAGTGGTTGCCGGCCACCACGTGCCGTTCCAGGCCGTTGCCGGCCAGCCGCTCCCAGCCGGCGTACAGGTCCTCGTCGGGCTCGTCGCCCGCCCGGATCATCACCAGCCGCCCGGCCAGCGGTGTCGGCCGGTACCGCCACAGCAGGCGGAGGTTGGCGATCCACAGGTCGAGCGCGGTGCGGATCTGCTCGTGACCGGCGTCCGGCGGCAGGTAGTCGCCCTTGCGGGCCAGCTCCAGCAGGTAGTCCAGCTGCTCGGCGTCGGTCATCGCGCGCAGCTCGTCCAGCGGCCTCAGGTCGTCGGTGTAGTCCCAGCGCAGGTTCTTGGCCAGCCCCTCCACGTGGGCTGCCCGGTCGGGCTCCTGCTCGACCGGCACGTACTGCGGGGTGTGCGAGTCGATGAGCACGACGGTGACCTGCTCGCCCTGGTCCTCCAGCGCCCGGCCGACGGCGAACGCGTTCGCACCGCCGTAGCACCAGCCGACCAGGGTGTACGGCCCGTGCGGCTGGGCCTGGCGGACCAGCTCCGCGTACGCCGCCGCACGCTCGGCGAACCCGGCGAACGGCATCCGACCCGCCTCGTCCAGCGGCGGGCAGGCGATCGCGTACAGCGGGCGGTCGGCCGGCTCGACCAGCCGGGCGAACGGCACGTAGCAGACCACCTCGCTGCCGGCGGGGTGGGCGAAGAACACCGGCGGTCCGCCGCTGCCCGGCCGGATCTCGATCAGGTGCGGGCCGGTCGGCGGCTGGTACCCCTCGCGCAGGGTGCGGGCGAACCGTTCCACCGTGGCGCCCTGGAAGATCGCGGCCATGGGCAGCGCCCGCCCGAACGCGCGCTCGATCTCGGCCATCAGCCGCAGCACCAGCAGCGAGTGCCCGCCCAGGTCGAAGAAGTTGTCGTGCAGGCCGATCGGCCGCACGCCGAGCACGTCCTCCCAGATCCGGGCGACCTCCAGCTCGACCGGGTCGCGGGGGGCCGCGACGTCGGTGGTACGCCGGTCGGCCGGCGGCGCCGGCAGCGCCCGCCGGTCGATCTTCCCGCTGCTGGTCAGCGGGAAGTCGGCGACCTCGACGACGGCGTTGGGAATCATGTAGTCGGGCAGGTACGCGCGCAGGTGTTCGCGCAGCGCCTCCGGCCGGAGCGCCGCCGGCCGACCGTCCCCGGTGGACCGGGCGACCACGTAGGCGACCAGCCGCTGGTCGCCGGGGCGGTCCTCGCGGACCGTGACCACGGCCCGGGCCACGTCCGGGTGCTCGGCCAGCCGGGTCTCGATCTCACCCAGCTCGATGCGGTGGCCGCGGACCTTCACCTGGCCGTCGTCGCGGCCCAGGAACACCAGGGTGCCGTCGGGCTGCAGCCGCACCTGGTCCCCGGTGCGGTACAACCGGCCGCCCGGCCGGGGGCCCAGGTGGTCCGGGATGAACCGCTCGGCGGTCAGGTCGGGCCGGCCCCGGTAGCCACGGGCCACACCGGCCCCGCCGATGACCAGCTCACCGGGGGTGCCGACCGGCACCGGGCGCAGCCGCGCGTCGAGCACGTACACCTCGGTGTTGGCCAGGGGCCGGCCGATGCTGATCCGGCCGGCGGCGGGGTCCAGCCGCCACGCCGTGGACCAGATCGTCGTCTCGGTCGGACCGTACACGTTCCACACCGCGTCGGCGCGCTCGGCCAGCGCCCGCGCCAGCGGCACCGGCAGCGCCTCGCCGCCGGTGATCACCCGGATGCCGCGCTCGTTGGGCCAGCCCGCCTCCACCAGCAGCTGCCAGGTGGCCGGGGTGGCCTGCACGACGGTGGCGCCGACCCGGTCGAGCAGGGCCGCCAGCCGGCGGCCGTCCTGCGCCTCGTCCCGCCCGACCAGCACGACCCGCCCGCCGGTGACCAGCGGCCCGTACAGCTCCAGGCCGGCGATGTCGAACGTGATCGAGGTGACCGCCGCCAGCACGTCGTCCGGGCCGAGGCCGATCTCGTCGGCCATGGCCAGCAGCAGGTTCACCAGGTTGCGGTGGGTGACCTCGACGCCCTTGGGCCGGCCGGTCGACCCGGAGGTGTAGATGACGTACGCGAGCCGGTCGTCGCGGACCGGGTCCGGCTCGGTGCGCGCCGCCGCGGCGGCGATCGCCTCCGCCTCCCGGTCCAGGTGGATCAGCTCCGCCGGGCAGTCGGCCAGGTTGCCGGCCAGGTCGGACCGGGTGAGCAGCAGCCGGGCACCCGCGTCGGTGACCATCGTGGCGAGCCGCCGGGCCGGGTAGCCGGGGTCGAGCGGCAGGTACGCCGCCCCGGCCATCACCACCCCGAGCAGCCCCACCACCAGGTCGACGGACCGGTCCAGGCAGACCCCGACCACCGACTCCGGCCCGGCGCCCCGGGCGCGCAGGTAGCCGGCCAGCCGCTCCGCCCGACCGACCAGCTCCGCGTACCGCAGCCGCTGGTCACCGGCGACCACCGCCACCGCGTCCGGCGTCCGCGCCGCCTGGCGGCGGACGAGGTCCTCCAGGCACAGCTCCGGCTCCCGCGGCACGGCGGTCCGGTTCCACTCCACGAGCAGGGTGCGCGTGTCCTCGGCGTCGAGCAACGACAGGTCCTGCACCCGCTGGTCCGGGTCGGCCACCACCTGCGTGAGCAGGTGCTCCAGGTGCCGCCACATGCGGGCGATGGTGGACTCGGTGAACAGGTCGGTGTTGTACTCGAACAGTCCGAAGTAGTGGTCGGCCACCCCGGGGTCGTCGAACACGCACAGCATGCAGTCGTCCTTGGCCGTGCGGTTGTCGAACACCAGCGGTTCCATCACCAGATCGGGCAGCGACACCGGCTCCTCGTGGAAGTCCACGAAGATGAACGACACCTGGTAGACCGGGTTGCGGCTGGGATCGCGCTCGATGCGCAACTCGTCGAGCAGGGTGCCGAACGGCATGTCGTGGTGGTCCAGCGCGCCCACCATGGTGGTCCGGGTCGCCGCCAGCAGGTCCCGGAAGGTCATCTGCGGATCCACGGTGGTCCGCAGCGGCAGCATGGTGAGAAAGTAGCCGATCACCGGCTCGGTCTGGGCCCGGCTGCGGGTCGAGGACGTGGTGCCGATGACGATGTCCCGCTGGCCGGTGTAGCGGTACAGCAGCAGGTTCCAGGCGGCCAGCAGCGTGATGTTCGGCGTCACCCCCTCGGCGCGGGCCAGCCGGCGGATGCCCTCGGTCAGCGCGGCCGACATGCGGAACTCGTAGCGGGCGCCGTTGAACGTCTGCACCGGCGGGCGGGGCCGGTCCGTCGGCAGCTCCAGCACCAGCGGGGCGCCGGCCAGCTGCTGGATCCAGTACGGCAGCTGGCGCCGGTACACCTCCTCGCGCAGCCACTCGGGCTGCCACTCGGCGTAGTCGGCGTACTGGATCTCCAGCTCGGGCAGCCGGGGCTCGCGGCCGGTGACGAACGCGGTGTAGTACTCGGCCACCTCCCGGTCGAAGATGCCCACCGAGCCGCGGTCCCAGACCAGGTGGTCGATGGTGCAGACCATGACGTGCTCCCGCTCGGCCATCCGGATCAGCGCGACGCGCAGCAGCGGCCCCCGGGTGATGTCCATCGGCCGGCGGATCTCCTCGGTGGCCAGCCGGACCATCTCCGGCTCCCGCTCGGCCTCGGGCAACGCCCGCAGGTCCAGGCGGCGGAAGGTGATCGGCATCTCGTCGTGGATCACCTGCACCGGGCGCAGGTCCTCCACCTCGAAGGTGGTGCGCAGCGCCTCGTGCCGGGCCACCACGGCGTTGACCGCGCGCTCCAGCGCGGACACGTCCAGGTCACCGCGCAGCCGCCAGCCGAGGAACACGTTGTAGACCGGGTCGGTCGGGTCGAACTGGTGGATCAGCCAGATCCGCTCCTGGTCCACGGTGAGGCGGTTGCGGTTGGGCCGCCGCCGTTTCGGTATCCGGTCCAGCGACGGCGTCGCGCGGCGCAGGTCCCGCACCCGCGCGTCGAGCAGGGCCCGCTGGGCGGGGGTGAGCCTGGCCAGCCGTGCGGCGAGGCTCGTCTCGGTGGTGCCTGTCATCGCTGGTACCGGTCCTTCAGCTCGGTGAGGTAGTCCAACCCGTCGCGCACCACCGACGGCGCCAGGCCGAAGTCGACCAGGCAGGCCACCTCGTCCAGGCCGATGTCCACCAGGTCCTCGATGAGGGTCTCGCCCTTGTCCGGGGTGCCGAGCAGGGTGATGGTGTCGAAGTACCGTTCAAAGGTGACCTCCAGCATCGTGTCCCGCTCCGCCGGGCTGAGCTGCGAGAACTCGCCGAACGTGTCCTGTTGGCTCAGGAAGGTGCGCAGGTATCCGATCAGCGGCTCGCGCACCAGCCGCTTCACCTCCTCGTCGGACGGGCCGAGGAAGGTGTGCACCATCGCGGCCACCCGCCCCTGGGCCGGGTCGTGGCCGGCCTCGGCCAACGCCGCGCGGTAGGCGCGGATCTTCTCCCCCAGGTCGCTCAGCCGCTGGGCGACCAGGCCGGTCAGCACGTGCGCGCCGGCCCGTCCGGCCCGGACGAAGGTCTCCACGCTGCCCTGCGACGAGATCCAGATCGGCAGCCTCGGCTGGATGGGCCGGGGCAGGGTCCGGACGGTGACCGTGCCGCCGTCACCGGCGGGCACCGGCACCTTCTCGCCGCTCCACAGGCGCTGGATGACCTCGATGGAGTCGAACATCTCGGTCCGCCGGCGCTCGTACCGCTCCGGGCCGGGGTTGGGGGCGAGGATGAAGTCGTCGGGGTGCCATCCGGAGGCGCACGAGATGGCCACCCGGCCGCCGGAGAGGTTGTCCACCACCGACCACTCCTCGGCCACCCGCACCGGGTGGTGCAGCGGCACCACGACGCTGCCCGCCCGGATCTGGATCCGCTCGGTCAGCACCGCGATCGCGGCGGCGAGCACCGACGGGTTCGGGTACAGGCCGCCGAAGTCCACGAAGTGCCGCTCCGGCACCCAGATGCCGGAGAAGCCGTGCCGGTCGGCGTAGCGGGCGCAGTCCAACAGCAGGTCGTACTTGCCCGGCCCCTCCACCGAGCCGTCGCCGGAGAAGAAGAACAGGCTGAAGTCCATTCGGCTGGTGGGGCGACGGGACCGGCGACGGGGCGGGGCCGAGGCCGGGGCCGCCGGCCCGCCCGCCGGCTGGTCGGGCAGCCAGGGCAGCCTCAACCGCCGCTGGCGCAACGCCTGTTCCAGCACCGCCCGCCGGTCCGGCGGCAGCGCGGCCAGCCGGCGTTGCAGGTCGCGAATCTGCTCGTTGTCAGGCACGGTCCCTCCCGGTCTGTGGCATGGCGCGCAGGCGGGCGGCGACCTCGTCCGGCGACAGGCTCTCCACCTCCCGCAGCAGGGCCTCGAACTCGTCCAACCCGACCAGCTCCGCCTGCCGGGCCCGCACCGCCGCGGCCAGGTCCCGCACGGTGGCGGCCTCGAAGATCACGCTCATCGGAAGGTCGCCGTAGATCTGCCGCAGCCGCGACATGATCTGGATGGCGAACAGCGAGTTGCCGCCGAGGTCGAAGAAGTCGTCGTCGACACCGATGCGGTCCTGCCCGAGCACCTCCCGCCAGATGCCGGCCACGGTGCGGACGACCTCGTCGTCGGCCTCCGCCTCACCGCCGACCAGGTCCGGCCCGGCCGGGGCGCCGCCGTCGACACCGGGATCCGGCGCGTCGGCCCCGTCGCGGCGCCGCGCGCCCGCGGCGCTGAGGAACGCCGAGGTGGTCAGGGTGGCCTGCTCGGCGAGCACCCGGTCGAAGTCCACCGTGGAGACGACCACCTGGGCCAGTCCGCCGGCGACCACCCGCCCGGCCAGGGCCACGCCGTCGGTGGCCGCCACACCGTGGACGCGCCGGTGCTGGGCGAACTGCTCACGCGCCTGCGGCGAGGCCGCGTGCCGCTCGTGCCAGTCGTCCCACGCCCACTGGGCCACGTCCAGGGCGTGGAACCGCCGCCCGGCGGCCGACCCGGCGTGGGCGAACGCGTCCACGAACGCCGCGGCGGCGCAGTTCTCCAGCTGGCCGAACCCGCCGAGGATGCCGGTGGTGGACGAGACCAGCAGGAAGAAGTCCAGGTCGTCGTCGGCGAGCAGGTCCGCCAGCAGCAGGGTGGACCGCACCCGGGCGGCCAGCACGTCGGTGAGCTGGTCGCGGGTCTTGAGCGCGGTCAGCCCGCTGGCGCGGGCGTCGGCGGCGTGCACCACCCCCGAGATCCGGCCCAGCCGGTCCCGGGCGGCGACCACGGCGGGACGGGCCTGCTCCGGGTCGGCCAGGTCGGCGGGGAGGAAGGTGACGGTGTCCGGGTGGGCGTCGACCAGCGCGGCCACCCGGTCGGTGAGCCGCTGGCCGACGAGGACCAGCCGGGCACCGGCCCCGACCAGCTGCTCGGCGAAGGTCACGCCGGTCTCGCCGTCCGCCCCGGTGACCAGGTATCCGGCGCCGGCCCGCCAGCCGGCACCGTCGCCCGCCGCGGGCAGGTCGACGGGAGCGAACGACCGGTTCCAGCGCCGGGCGCCCCGGTAGGCGACCACCCGGTCCGGCTGCGGCTGCGCGAGCTCGGCGGCGAGCAGCTCCACCAGCCGCGTCCACCCGGGCTGGTCGGCCGGGTCGTCCGGCACCGCCACGTCCACCCAGCGGCAGGTCAGCGCCGAGAACTCCTGCGGCAGGACGGTGGCCGCGCCGGCGATCATGGCCCGTTCGGGCGCCCGGACCGGATCCCCGGCCACCTCCTGCAGGCGGTCGGTGAGCACGTCCACCCGCACCGGCCGGGCAGGGTCGGCGTCGGTCAGGGCCTGGACGAGCTCCACCAGGCCGACGAACTCGTCGTGGGCGTACCGGAAGCGGTCCACGGCGTCCGCCCCCGGCGGCGTCGACCGCACGCTCCAGGCGTACACCACCTGATCCGGCAGGAGCCCGTCGCGGCGCAGCTCCTCGACCAGCCGGCGGGCGTGGTCGGGCCGGGCCGCGTCGACGAGGAACACGTCCGGCTCCGGCCGGTCCGGCTCGTGGTGCGGGCGGACCGTGACGACCCGGTGCCCCAGCCCGCGCAGCGCGCCGGCGAGCCGCCCACCCAGCCCGCGGTCGTCCTCGTACACCAGCCAGGTGGACGTCCCGGCCGGCGCCGGCGGCACGACGTGCGGCGACCGGTGCCAGACCGGCACCCAGCACCACCGCTGTGGGTCGCGGCGGGCCGACGCCGTCACGTCCGACTCCGACACCCGCGGCAGCAGGTGGTTGCGCCGCTGGAACGGGTACGTCGGCAGCGGCACCCGGCCGCGCCGTTCACCGCCCCACACGGCGGCCCAGTCGACCTCCACGCCGTGCCGCCACAGGTCGGCCAGGCCGGTCATCACCGCCCGCGACTCGCCGTCCTCGTCGGTGGGATCCACCCGCAGCAGGGACACGACCGCCGAGCCGCCCGCCCCGGCCCGGCACGCCGCGGCCAGCCGGCTGAGCACCCAGCCCGGGCCGACCTCGACCAGCACCGCGTCCGGGTGCCGGACGAGAGTCGCCGCCACCCCGTCGGCGAACCGCACCGGCTGCCGGGTGTGCCGCACCCAGTACTCCGGGTCGGTGGCCTGCCCCTCGGTGAGCCAGGTCCCGGTGACGTTGGACAGCATCGGCAGCCGCGGCCGGGCCAGCGACACCGACCGCAGGGTCTCGGCCAGCCCCGGCAGCGCCGGCTCCACCCGCGCGGAGTGGAAGGCGTGCGAGGTGTCCACCTCGCGGACCGCCACCCCGCGCGCGGCCAGCAGCCGCTCCACCTCGGCGGTCTCCTCGGCGCTCCCGGCGACCACGCACATGCCGGGCGCGTTGACCGCCGCGACGCAGGCGTCGCCGACCCGGCCGGCCTCCCGCGCCAGCAGCGCCCGCAGTGCCTCCTCGTCCAGGGCGACGCTGATCATCCTGCCGGGCGGCAGCGCCTGCATGAGCCGGGCCCGGGCGGCCACCACCCGCACCGCGTCCGGCAGGGTGAGCACACCGGCCAGGCAGGCGGCCACCAGCTCGCCGAGACTGTGCCCCAGCAGCGCGGCGGGTCGGACCCCCCAGTGCTCCAGCAGCCGGGCCAGCGCGTAGTCGACGGCGAACACCGCCGGCTGGGTGTACCCGGTGGCGGCCAGTCGCCGCGCCGCCTCGGGACCGGTGTCGAACGCCACCTGCCGGACGTCGGCGTCCAGGTGCGGGCGCAGCAGGTCGGCGCACTCGTCGACGGCCGCCCGGAACACCGGTTCCCGCCGGTACAGCTCGGCGCCCATGCCCGGGTACTGGCTGCCCTGGCCGGGGAGCAGGAACACCACCGGCGGCGCCGCCTCCCGGTGGGTGGCCTGGGCCGGCCGGTCCGGCGGTTCGAGCGCCGCCACCGCGCCGTCGCGGTCGCGGCAGACCACCGCCCGGCGGTGTGCGAACCCCCGCCGTCCCACCTGCAGCGTGTACGCGACGTCGGCCAGCGGCGTGTCCGGGTTGGCCCGCAGGTGCCCGGCCAGCGCGGCGGTGAGCTGGTCCAGCGCCGCCGGGGTACGCGCCGACAGCGGCAGCACCTGCCAGGGCCGGTGGGGCGGGGCGGGGGTCGGACGGGACGGCGCCGCCTCGAGGATCAGGTGGACGTTGGTCCCGCCGACGCCGAACGCGCTGACCCCGGCGCGCGGGTGGCCCTCCGGCCACGGCGTACCCACCGCGGCCACCCGCAGCCCGCCGGCCACCAGCGCCGCCGCCTCCGGGTTGGGTGTGGTGAAGTGCGGCGTCGGCGGGATGAACCGGCGCTCGACGGCGAGCACCGTCTTGATCAGGCCGGCGATGCCGGCGGCCGTGTCCAGGTGACCGATGTTGGCCTTCACCGAGCCGAGCAGGCACGGCGTGGACCGCTCGCCGGTGCGGTACGCCTCGGCCAGCGCCCGAACCTCGATGGGGTCACCCAGCGGTGTCGCCGTGCCGTGCCCCTCCACGTAGTGGACGCTGCCCGGGTCCACCCCGGCGACCGCCAGCGCCTCGGCGATCACCGCGGCCTGGCCGTCCGGTGCCGGGGCGGTGAACCCGGTCTTCGCGCCGCCGTCGTTGTTGACCGCCGAGCCGAGGATCACCGCCCGGATGTGGTCGCCGTCGGCGAGCGCGTCGGCGAGCCGTTTGAGGACGACCACCCCGGCGCCGTCGCCGGAGACGGTGCCGGTGGCCGCGGCGTCGAACGGGCGACAGTGGCCGTCCCGGGACAGGATGCCGCCCTCGTCGTACCGGTAGCCGGCCGGATCCAGCAGCCGGACCGCGGCCCCGCCGGCCAACGCCAGGTCCGCCTCGCGCAGCAGCAGGCTCTGGCAGGCCAGGTGCACCGCCACCAGCGAGGACGAGCACGCCGTCTGCACCGTGACACTCGGCCCGGTCAGGTTCAGCTTGTACGACACCCGCAGCGCGAGCATGTCCGGGTCGTTGCCCACCGTCACCTGCATCGGGTGGGCGAGCTGCGCGGCCCGTGGGTGGCGGGCGATCCGCTCGAACCGGTACCCGCTGGTGGAGGTGCTGGCGAAGACGCCGACCCGGGCGCCGGACGAGCCCGGCGGGTAGCCGGCGTCCTCCAACGCGTGCCAGCAGCACTCCAGGAACACCCGATGCTGCGGGTCGGTCAGCTCGGCCTCGGACGGGGTGAACCCGAAGAACTCCGCGTCGAACAGGCCGGGCCCGTCCAGCGGCGCCGACACCGGCACGTACGCCGGGTCGTCCAGCAGGTGCGGCGCGACGTCGGCCGCGGCCAACTCGTCGCGGGAGAACCGGGTGATGCCCTCCCGGCCGGCGACCAGCAGCTCCCAGAACGCGTCCAGGTCGGGCGCGCCGGGGAAGCGCCCACTCATCCCGATGATCGCGACGGCGTCGTCGGTCACGGGGCCACCATCCTTTCCGCCGTCGAGCCGGTGAGCGCGGCGGTGAAGCCGCGCGGTGTCGGCTCCTCGAACAGCAGACGCAGCGAGGCGGGCAGCCCGAGCCGTTCCCGGGTCTCGGCCACCACCTGCGCGGCGAGCAGGGAGTGCCCGCCCAGCTCGAAGAAGTCGTCGTCCGGTCCCACCTGGTCCAGGCCCAGCGCCTCGGCCCAGATCCGCGCGATCACCTGCGCGACCCGCGCCGGATCGCCGGCTGGTTCCCCGACCCCCGCGTCGGACGGTTCGTCGGGCGACGCGGCGGGCGGGGTCGCCGCGACGGCGGGCAGGGCGGCCCGGTCCACCTTGCCGTTGGCGGTCAGCGGCAGCCGGTCCAACGCCAGGAACGCACCGGGCAGCATGTAGTCCGGCAGCGTGCGGCGCAGGTGGTCGCGCAGCTCACGCTCGTCCGGCCTGGTCGGACCGGTGGGCACCCAGTAGGCCACCAGGCGGGTACCGCCGGCCGCGTCGGCGTCAGCCCGAACCACCGCCTCGCCGACCGCGGGGTGGTCGGTCAGCGCCGCCTCGATCTCGCCCAGCTCGATCCGGTGGCCCCGCACCTTGACCTGGTGGTCGGCGCGGCCGACGTACTCCAGGTCCGTGGCCTCCGGATCCGTCGCGCCGCCGGTACGGGCGAGGTCGCCGGACCGGTACAGGCGGGCTCCGGGCACACCGGAGAACGGGTCGGGCAGGAACCGTTCGGCGGTGAGGCCGGGCCGGCCCAGGTAGCCGCGGGCCACCCCGGCACCTCCGACGAACAGCTCACCCACCTCCCCGCGCGCGACCGGGTCACCGGCCGGGCCGAGCAGGTGGGCCGACAGGTCCGGCAGCGGCTGCCCGATCACGCTGCCCGCCGCGGCGTCCACGTCGGAGGCGGTGATCCGCCGCCAGGTGACGTGCACCGTCGTCTCGGTGATCCCGTACATGTTCACCAGCACCGGCCGGTCCGGGTCGTGCCGGTCGAACCAGGGGCGCAGCATCGGCAGCCGCAGCGCCTCACCGCCGAAGACGACCAGCCGCAACGCCAGCTCGGGGTCGACGCCGAGTTCCTGCTCGGCCCGGATCAGCAGGCCGAACGCCGACGGCGTCTGGTTGAGCACGGTGACCCGCTCGCGGCCCAGCAGCGGGTAGAACTCCTCCGCGACGCGGGTGACCTGCCGCGGCACCACCACCAGGCGGCCGCCGTGCAGCAGCGCACCCCACATCTCCCAGACGGAGAAGTCGAACGCCGGCGAGTGGAACAGCGTCCACACGTCGTCCGGGCCGAACCGGAACCGGTCCGCGGTGGCGCGGAACAGCCGGGTGACCTGGCGGTGCTCCACCATCACACCCTTCGGCCGGCCGGTGGACCCGCTGGTGTAGATGACGTAGGCGAGACTGGCCGGATGTCCGCCCGCGACCGGCGGTGTCACCGGGTGGTCGGCCAGCTCCGACTCCAGACGGTCCAGCCGGACCACCACCCGGCCGGCCAGGCCCGGCCGGGGCGCGTCGGTCACCACGATCGGGGCGGCGGCGTCGGCGAGCGTGTACGCCAGCCGGTCGTCCGGGTGGGTCGGATCCAGCGGCAGGTAGGCACCGCCCGCCTTGAGCACCGCGAGCAGCGTGGTGACCAGCCACACCGACCGGTCCAGGTGCACCCCGACCGGGACCTCCGGCCGCACGCCCAGCGCCCGCAGGTGGTGGGCGAGCTGGTTGGCCCGCCGGTCAAGCTCACGGTAGGTCACCGTGTCCGACCCGGCGACCACCGCGACCGCGTCCCCGCGCGCGGCGGCCTGCGCCGCGAACCACTCGTGGATGAGGTCAGTCGACACGCGTGCACTCCCCTCCCCCGGACATGCCCGCCGCCGCCAGCCCGGCCGACACCGCCCGGCGCACCGGCTCGTCGGCCGCGTCGACCAGGTGCGCCAGCGTCCGCTCGTACGCCACCAGCAGCGCGGCCGCGGTCGACGGCAGGAACAGGTCACTGTCGTACTGCACCGTGGTGCGCAGCCCGCCGTCGTCGCGCTCCTCGACCACGAGGCTCAGGTCGAACAGCGCGGTGTCGGCGCGCCAGCCCAGCTCCAGCTCACACCGGTCCAGCCCGGCCAGCACCGGAGCCCGGGTCTGGCCCAGCAGGCTGAACATCACCCGGAACAGCGGCATGAAGTCCCGGCCGCGGCGCGACACCAGCGCGTTGACCAGCAGGTCGAACGGCAGGTCCTGGTGCGCGAAGGCACCCAGGGTCACCCGGCGGACCCGGGCGAGCAGCTCCCGAAGGTCCGGGTCGCCGGACAGGTCGGTGCGCAGCGGAACCATGTTGATCAGGCAGCCGACCAGGTCACGCAGTTCGGGCCGGGTCCGGCCGGCGACCGGGGTGCCGACGGTGACCTCGGCGACCCCGGACCAGCCGGCCAGCAGCGCCTGGAAGGCGGCCAGCAGCGTCATGTACAGGGTGGCGCCCTGCTGCCGGCTGTACCGGCGCAGCCGGCCGGCCAGCTCCGGTCCGATCGCCCCGTGCACGACCGTGCCGCGGAACCGCCGCCGCGCCGGACGCGGACGGTCGGTCGGCAGCTCCGCCACGGGCGGATCGTCACCCAGCGTGGCCCGCCAGTAGTCGACCAGGTCGTCCAGGACCGGGCCGCGCAGCACGTCGCGCTGCCAGACGGCGTAGTCCGGATACTGCAGGACGACCTCGGACAGCGACTCGCCCCGGTACAGCGCACCCAGCTCGCCGAACAGCAGGTCCAGCGACAGCGCGTCGACCGCGATGTGGTGCAGGGTCAGCAGCAGCCGGTGTTCGTCGGGCCCCACCCGCAGCAGCCGCGCCCGCAGCGGCGCCGCCGCGGCCAGGTCGAACGGCCGGCCGGCCTGCTCCGCCGCCAGCCGGGCCGCCTCGCCGGCCGGGTCCGCCCGCCCGGTGAGGTCCACCAGCGGCAGCGGCACCGGGCCGGCCGGCAACACCTCCTGCCGGGGCCGCCCCCGCGGCGCCGGATACCGGGTCCGCAGCACCTCGTGCCGGGCCACCAGGTCGTCCAGTGCCCGACCCAGCCGCGCCGGGTCGAGCGCGCCGTGCAGGCGCAGCACCAGCGGCACCGTGTACAGACCACCCTCCGGGTCGATCTGCTCCATGAACCACAGCCGCTGCTGCGCGTACGACAGCGGAACCGGCTCCGGCCGGCTCCCGGCGGTCGGCGGCGGCACGGCCGCCCGCGCCGGCCGCTGAGCCGAACGCTCCAGCGCGGCGGCCACCGCGCGCGGCGTCGGACCGGCCAGCAGGACCCGCAACGGCAGCTCGGCACCCAGCGCCTCGGCGACCCGGGCGACCAGCCGCACCGCCAGCAGCGAGTGACCACCCCGCTCGAAGAAGTCGTCGTCGATCCCGACCCGGGCCACGCCGAGCAGGTCGGCCCAGATCTCGGCGAGCACCTCCTCGACCGGGGTCCGCGGCGGGACGTACGCCCGGTCGTCGTCGGCCAGGCCCAGGTCGTCCGGCACCCGCAGCGCCCCACGGTCGACCTTGCCGTTCGCGGTCAGCGGCAACGCGTCCAGCAGGACGTACCCGGAGGGCACCAGGTGCTCCGGCAGCCGCTGCCGCAGGTACTCGCGGATGTCGCCGACGGCGAGCCGGGCCTCCGGGTCCGGCACCACGAACGCGACCAGCCGGGCGCCGTCCTCGCCGGCCACCGCCGTCACCGCCGCGTCCACGACGGACGGGTGACCGCCCAGCGTGGTCTCGACCTCGCCGGGCTCGACCCGGAAGCCTCGGATCTTGACCTGGTTGTCGACACGGCCGAGGAACTCCACCGCGCCGTCCGGACGTTGCCGGACCAGGTCCCCGGTCCGGTACAGCCGCTCGCCCGGACGCTCACCGAACGGGTGCGGCACGAACCGCTCGGCGGTCAGCGCGGGCCTGCCGAGGTAGCCGACGGCCAGCCCCGGCCCGGACAGGTACAGCTCACCGGTGAAGCCGGGCGGCACCGGGCGCATCCGCGCGTCCAGCACGTAGCCGCCGGTGTTCGCGATCGGCCGGCCGATCGGCACCGTCACCGCGTCCGCCGGCACCTCGGTCACCTCGTGCCAGGTGGCGAACGTCGTCGTCTCGGTCGGCCCGTAGACGTGCAGCAGCCGACGCGGCGGGCCGGCGGCCAGGATCGTCCGCACCCAGCGCGGCTCGACCGCCTCGCCGCCGAACAGCAGCTCACGCAGCGGGGCGAACGCGTCCGGCCGCTGCCGGGCCACCGCGTTGACCGCCGCGGTGGTCAGGAACATCGTGGTGATGCCGTGCTCCCGGATGGCGGCGGCCAGCGCGTCCGGGTCGAGCACGGTCTCCCGGGGCAGGATCACCACGCCCGCGCCGTTGGCCAACGCCCCCCACAGCTCGAACGTGATGGCGTCGAACGACGCGTTCGCCGCCTGGGCCACCCGGTCACCGGGCCCGAGCCGGACGTAGTCGGTCTGCCGGACCAGCCGGACGATCGCCCGGTGGGTGACCATCACACCCTTGGGCTCGCCGGTGGAGCCGGAGGTGTAGATGACGTACGCCAGGTCGTCCGGCCCGGCGCCGCCGGCCGCGCCACCCGGGCTGTCCGCGCCATCTGCACCGTCCACACCGCCCGGGCCGTCCGGTGCACCGCCCGCCGGTCCGGCCCCGCCGTCGCCGTCGCCGTCGATCAGGACCGGTCGCAGCCCGTCGGCCGGCAGCTGGGCCCGGGTGTCCCGCCGGCAGAGCAGCACCTCGATGCCGGCGTCGGCGAGCAGGTACGCCAGCCGCGGCCGCGGATACTGCGGGTCCAGCGGCACGTACGCGCCGCCGGCCTTCCAGATCGCCAACAGTCCGACCACCAGGTCCGGCGAACGCGGCACACAGATCCCCACCCGGGTCCCCCGCCGCACCCCCAGCGCGGTCAGGCGCCGCGCCAACCGGGTCGCGCGCGCGTCCAACTCCCGGTAAGTCAGCCGCTGCCCGCCGTACCACACGGCCGTGGCGTCGCCCCGCCGGTCGGCCTGCTCGGCGACCAGCTCGTGGACGGCGCGCGGCGGCAGCTCGGCGGCGGTGCGGTTCCACTCCCACAGCACCCGCCGCCGCTCGTCGGGGCGCAGCAGCGGCAGCTCGGACACCCGCGCCGACGGGTGGTCCGACACCGCCCCCAGCAGAACCGTCAACCGCGACGCCAGCATGTCCACCGTGGAGGCGTCGAAGATGTCGCCGTTGTACTCGAACAGGCCGACCAGCCCGGCGTCGTCCTCCTCGACCGTCAGCGTCAGGTCGAACTTCGCCGTCCCGGTGTCCACCAGGGCCGGTCGCAGCGTGTGGCCGGCCACCCGCAGCGGGGCGATCGTGGCCGTCTGGCAGAGCACCTGCACGATCGGCATCCGGGCCGGGTCCCGCTCCGGGCGCAGGGCGTCGACCAGCCGTTCGAACGGCAGCTCCTGGTGGTCGTAGCCGGCCAGCGCGGCGGAGCGCACCCGGGCCAGCACCTCCGGAAAGCCCGGATTCCCGGACAGGTCGATGCGCAGCGGGACCGTGTTGACGAAGAACCCGACCAGCGGCTCCAGCTCGGGCCGGGTCCGGTTCGCCATCGGCACCCCGACGATCAGGTCGGTGGCGCCGGTGTACCGGTGCAGCAGCGTGGCGAAGCCGGCCAGCAGGATCATGAACAGGGTGACGCCGTGCTCCCGGCCGACCTCGTCCAGGCGGCGGCGCAACGGCTCGCCCCACCGCACCCGGTGGTGGCCGCCGCGGAACGTCTGCTCGGCCGGTCGGGTACGGTCACCGGGCAGCTCCAGCACCAGCGGCGCACCGGCCAGCCGCTGGCGCCAGTACGCCAGCTCGGACGCCAGCGCCCCGTCCAGCCACTCCCGCTGCCAGACGGCGTAGTCGACGTACCGCACCGGAGGCTCCGGCAGCTCCACCGGCCGGCCGTCGAGCTCCGCCTGGTACAGCCGGCCCAGCTCGGTGAAGAACACGTCCAGCGACCAGGCGTCGACGACGATGTGGTGGGTGGTCAGGACCAGGGTGTGCGGTCCCCGGCCGTGGCGGAACAGCCGGGCCCGCAGCAGGCGGCCGGCGCCGAGGTCGAAGCCGGCGCACACCTCCTCGCGGACCCGGGCGGCGACCGCCGCCTCGTCGACCTCCTCGACCTCCAGGCGCACCGGGAACGCCTCACCCACCTGCTGCCACGGCACCCCGTCGGTCTCCCCGAACCGGGTCCGCAACGCCGCGTGCCGGGCCACGAGCCGGTCCAGGCACCGGGCCAGGATCCGGTGGTCGAGCCCGTCCGGCCAGGGCAGGGTGTAACCGACGTGGTACACCGGGGAGCCGGGCAGCAGACGGCTCAGGTACCAGATGCGTTCCTGGGCCGGGGACAGCGGCACCGGGCCGTCCCCCGCCCGCCGTGTCATCCCGCCCGCCCCCGGCGGCGCGACGGACACCGAGAGCCGGCGGGCGATCGCCGCCAGGCTCTGCCCGGACAGCAGGTCGGTCAGGGAGGGCGGCGTGTCCAGCGTCCTGCGCAGCCGGGACACCACCCGCATGGCGGCGAGCGAGTGACCGCCCAGCTCGGTGAACCGGTCCCCGCGGCCGACCTCGGCGACACCCAGCACGTCCCGCCACACCTGGGCGATCAGTTCCTCAACCGGCCCGACCGGCCGGCCCCCGGACCCGCCCCGCGCCGCCGGCGGCGGCGCCATGTCGGCCAGCCGCGCCCGGTCGACCTTCCCGTTCGGGCTCACCGGCAGCGCGTCGAGCAGCACCAGATCCGCGGGAACCAGGTGACCGGGCAGGACGGCGGCCACCCGGTCGCGCACCTCGGTGACGTCCGGTGCCGCGCCCTCGGCCGGGACCAGGTACCCGACGAGGCGGTTGTCCCCGACGTCGTCCCGCGCCGCCACGACGACCGCCTCGGCCACCCCGGGCACCGCCCGCAGGGCGGCCTCGACCTCGCCCAGCTCGACGCGCAGCCCGCGGATCTTCACCTGGAAGTCCAGCCGGCCCAGCAGTTCGAGCAGCCCGTCGGGCCGGTACCGGGCCAGGTCGCCGGTGCGGTACAGCCGCTCGCCGCGCACCGGCCCGTACGACCACTCGAAGAACCTCTCGGCGGTCAGGTCGGGCCGGCCCAGGTACCCCTCGGCCAGGCCGATGCCGGCCAGGTGCAGCTCGCCGGGCACCCCGATGGGAACCGGCTGGCGGGCCTCGTCCAGCAGGTAGACCCGCTGGTTGGCCATGGGACGGCCGTACGGGATCGTGGTCCAGCCCGGCAGCGGGGAGCCGGCCTCCACGATCGTGGAGTGGATCGACGACTCGGTCGCCCCGCCCATCACGATCGTCCGCAGGCCGGGTGCGAACGCGCGGGCCCGGTCCGGCAGGGTCGGCGCCACCCAGTCCCCGCCCAGCAGGGCCAGCCGCAGGCCGGTCCGGACCGGCCCGCCCGCACCCGCGGACCGGCTCACCTCCTCCAGGTGGCTCACGAACAGTTCGAGCAGGGCCGGGGCGGAGTTCCACACGGTGACCCGGTGCGCGGTGATCAGCTCGTACCAGTGGGCCGGGTCCCGCAGCCGCGCCGGCTCGGGCACCACCACCGCTCCCCCGGCGATGGTGACGCCCAGCAGCTCGTAGACGGACATGTCGAAGCTGGTCGACGACAGCGCCAGCACCCGGTCCGCCCCGCCCACCGCGAACCGGGTGTTCAGGTCCAGCAGGTTGTTCACCACGCCCCGGTGGCGCAGGGCGATCCCCTTGGGCGTCCCGGTCGACCCCGAGGTGTAGATGACGTAGCACAGGTCGTCGGGGCCGGCCTCGCCCGGCGGGGGATGCTCCGGGCAGGCGGCGATCGCGGCGGCGTCCCGGTCCACCAGCACCACCGGGCACGCCGGCCGGGGCAGCCGGGCCGCGGTCCGCGAGTCGGTGACCAGCACCGCGCAGTCGGCGTCGCGCAGCATGAACTCCAACCGCGGTGCCGGATAGTCCGCGTCCAGCGGCACGTACGCCCCGCCCGCCTTGAGCACGGCGAGGATCGCGACGAGCAGGTCGGGGCCGCGCTCCAGGCTCAACCCGACCCGGACCCGCCGGCCGACCCCCACCCGGCGCAGATGGTGCGCCAGCCGGTTCGCCGCGGTGTCCACCGTCCGGAAGCTCACCGGCCGCCCGCCGTGGATCACCGCCGGGGCGTCCGGTGTGGCCGCGGCCCGGGCGGCGAAGTGCTCGTGCAGACCCCTCCCGTGGTCGAGGTCGGCCGCCGTGTCGTTCCAGTCGACCAGCATCAGCCGCGCCTCGGCCTCGGTGAGCAGCGGAAGCCGGGCGACCGGCACGGTGTCGGGCCCGTCGAGCGCGCCGGCCAGCAGGGTCCGGAGGTGGCCCATCAGCCGTCGCACCGTCTCCCGGTCGAACAGCTCCCGGGCGTAGCGCGCCTCCAGGTCCACCGCGTCGTCGGCGAGGCGCACCCGCACCTGGCACTCGTACCGCGACAGTCCGGTGTCGACGTCCACCCGCTCGGTCCGGTGCCCGCCGAGCCGTGGCGGGTCGGGGCGCTCGGACACGGTGGCGAGCACCACCGACGCCAGCGGTGGACGGGTGGCGTCGGTCGGCGGGGCCAGCCGGGACAGGAACCGGTCGGCGGGCAGCCGGCTGTCCCGCCGTGCGTCGGCCAGGGCTTGACACACCTGGGCGACGAGCCCGGTGAAGGTCAGCTCCGGCTCGACCCGCACCCGAGGCAGCAGCAGGTCGGCGAGCCGCCCGACGACGTCCCGGTCGGCGGCGTGCCGCCGCTCGGCGACCCCGATCGTCATCTCCCGCTGGCCGGTGTGCCGCGCCAGCACGGCGGCGAACGCCGCCAGCAGGACCGACACCGGGTCCACGCCGTGCCCCGCCGCGTAGCCGTGCACCGCCCGGGTCAGCGCCGGCTCCAGCCGCAGGCTCAGCCGGCCCGCCGCGTACGTCCGGTCGAGGCGGCGCGGCCGGTCCACCGGCAGGTCGACCGGAACCGGCTCGGCCGGGCCCGTCTCCTCCGCCGGCGGCGGGGCCGGGGCGGGGGGATCCGGACGGGGATCGGGGCCCGCCGCCTCGGCCGTCGGGTCGGCGTACCAGGCGGCAAGGTCCCGCAGCAGCGGCTCGGCCGACTGCTCGTCGCACACCAGCGGGTGCGCGGCGACCACCAGCAGCTCGCGGTCGGCGGCCAGGCGCGCCCGGACGACCCGCAGCACCGGGCCGTGGTACGGGTCCAGCCGCGTGGTGCGGTGCGCGGCCAGCAGGTCGTCCAGTACGGCGTCGACGTCCCGACCGGCGGCGTCGTACTCGACCAGCTCGGGATCGAGCCGGTCGTGGATGCGCTGGACCCAGCCCGCAGCGGTCTCCTCCACGGTGGTACGCAGCGCCGGGTGCGCGGCGACCAACCGGCGGACCGCCCCGGCGAGGGCGTCCGGGTCCAGCCCGCCGTGGACCAGCAGGACCGCCAGCGGCTCGTCCAACACCGGGCCGCCGGCCTCGGCCCACTCCATGACCAGGCGCCGCCCCTGGGCCGGGGTCAGGGGCACCGGCGACGCGTGTTCGGCCGCCGGCGCGAAGGTAGCGGTCTCACTCATGCGGCGTCACCGGAGTACATCGGGACGGGGAACCGGTGGCACAGCACCGCCACCTCGGCGCGCACCCGGTCCGCGACGGACGGATCAAGCCGGTACCGGGTGTCGTCCTCGGCCCGGGTGGCGGTCAGTACCCGGTCGATCAGCTCGGCGCAGTACGTCGTCTCCTCCGGGCCCATCCCCCGCTGGGCCAGGATGTTGGTGCCCAGCCGGAGCCCACTGCTGACCAGCGGCGACCTGGTGTCGCCCGGTATCGGGTTGCGGTTGGCCAGGATCCCGCACTCCCGCAGCGCCTGCTCGGCCACCGCGCCGGTGAGCCCGAGCGGGGTGAGGTCCAGCAGGACCAGGTGGTTGTCGGTGCCGCCGGTGGCCACCGCGTAGCCGCGACGGACGAACGCCTCGGCCAGCGCCTGCGCGCCGGCCACGATCCGCCGGGCGACCTGGCCGAACGCGGGCCGCCGGACCAGGTCGAGCGCGCGGGCCTTGGCGGCGATCGCCGCCGCGTCCGGCGTGCTCTGCACCCGGGGGAAGACGCCACGGTCGAGCAGGACGGACAGCGGCGTACGGCGGTCCGGCCCCGGGGTGTCGTGGTCGGCGCCCATCAGCACCAGCCCGCCGCGCGGACCGCCGAGCTGCTTGTAGGTGCTGGTGGTGGTGACGTGGGCGACGTCCACCGGGCTGGGCAGCACCCCGGCGGCGACCAGACCGGCGATGTGCGAGATGTCGGCCAGCAGGTACGCACCGACCTCGTCGGCGACGGACCGCAGGCGCGCGTAGTCGACGCGTCGCGGGTACGAGCTACCCCCCGCCACGATCAGCCTGGGCCGGTGCCGGCGGGCGAGGTCGGCGACCTGGTCGTAGTCGATGAGCCCGTGGGCGTCCAGACCGTAGTGCACGGCCCGGAAGACCTGCCCGGTGACCGATGCCGGGGCGCCGTGCGTCAGGTGACCGCCCGCGTCCAGGCGCAGTGCGAGCAGGGTGTCGCCCGGCGCGAGCAGGCTGAACAGGACCGCCTGGTTCGCGCTGGAACAGGAGTGGGGCTGGACGTTGGCGTACCGGGCGCGGAAGGCGTCGCGGGCCCGGGCCACGGCCAGCCGTTCCACCGCGTCGAAGTGCTCGGCTCCCGGGTGGTACCGGCGGCCGGGGTAGCCCTCGGCGGTGACGTTGGACAGGACCGAACCGGCGGCGGCGAGGACGGACGGGTGCGCGAGACTGGCGTGGGCCACGACGGCGAGGGTCCCGGTCTGCAGGAGCAGCTCCTGGTCGAGCAACGCCGCGAGTTCGGGATCCTCGGCGGCCAGCGATTGGGCTCCCCGGCTGTGCAGCCGCCCGGTCGGCGAGAGATCCGCGGCGGACGGCGCCACGTCGGTCGGAGCACGCACCATTTTCACCCCCGTGATATGGTGATCAGCCGCAGGAATCTGTTACTGCCGATATTCCCTTCCGAAATTCACACGAAAGTACGTGTCGGCGCGCCGCGACGGGCAATCATCGCCGAGACATTGACCTTCTTTCCCCGTTTCCGGCCCGTAGTCTAACCAGAAGATCGCGTACTTGCAATCGAGAGCTGACTATTCGTCTCATTGACCGCCACGAGACCGTGTCTGCGCAGCACAGGTGCCCTGCCGACACTCCGCCGCGGGAGTACGCGGCTCGATTTCGCCTATCTCCGGACAATCTTGGACCGTCGTCGACCGCCGACCCGCTCCACGGTGGACCGGTTGGCGACGACACCGAGACGAGATTTCACTCCGGGCCGCGTCGGCCCCGCCGGCTGCGAAGCCTCCGCCGATCCGAACGCGCCGATGAGCGAGCCGACCGGGAACCCACCCACCGCGTCGAACGTTCCCGCACCGGCCCACCGACACCCGCCCGGACGTGACGCTCTGGCCGAGCCACCGCTCACGCCTGCGCGATTCCGGCGGACACGGCGCCGGGGACCACCCCGCGGGCGCGAAGGCGGGAACCCGGCCCGGCCGACGGCCGGGCCGGGGAGGATCTCCGGGCGGGTGCTGGCTGGTCGGGCACACCCACCGCCCGCCCGGAACGGGACGTCACCGTCCGACGACCTCGTACGCCCGCCTCCGGTAATCCTGGAAGACCGCCACCGTGTTGCCCGCGTACTGCCACGGCCACTCGGTGACCAGGTCGCCGATGACGTCGAACTGCTGCGCGGCGGCGACCAACTCGCCGCTCCAGCAGAACGCCATCGCGAACGAGTTGTGCAGCGTCGGCCAGCGAGGGCGCCGGACGTACGCGGGGTGCAGGACCGACCGGTTGGCGGCCTCGAAGAGTTGTGCGGTCACCTCGTCGGAGCCGATGTACTCGGCGTCCTCCCCGCTGGGCAGGTCCAGCCAGTGCTCCAGATGGGCGGCCGGGACCAACTGGCCCAGCGGCGACCCGGGCGGCATGGCCTCCAGGGTCTCCAGGGCGAACCGGTGCATCTGCTCGTGCGACCCACCCCACTTCGGGCACAGCTGCTGCAGCATGTGCTCGTGCGCCTCGACGTGCCAGGGGTGACGCTTGCGCACCTCCTCGAAGCGCCGCCTGGTCTCGTCGATGCCAAGCTGGCGCGCCCGACCGAGAATGACCCGGAACGCCCACCCGGCCGCACCGTCACGATCCCGCTCGGTCACCTCCTCCAGGCAGCTCTCGGCAATCTTCAGCCGCCGGAAGAACACCTTGAACGCCTCGGAACCGACCGTGCTCGCACGCCCGCTGCCACGGGCCTGCCACGCCCAGTGGATCGCACCCGCCCCCTTGACCAGCAGCGGCAGGGACGACCGGGGCTCGGCCTCGACCCACTCGTCGACCCAGTTCTCGACCCCGTCGACAAAGGCCGCCCGGTGCACGTAGAAGGTGAAGTCGTCCGGGTCCTCCACGGTGGACAGCACGTCACGGATGGTCCGCCAGTCACCGGCCTCGGACGCGTCGATCAACCGGCGGGCGGTTTCGTCGCCCATGGCGGGATCGATGGTCAGAGTCGGTTCGTCAGGTGCGCTCGGTTTTCTCCGGCGCCGAAAGGGCCACACTCCCAAACTCCCTCGTCACAGACCAAACACAGACAGTGATCATGATCACATCAGGATGCTCGTGGACTCTACCGTCGCCCGTCCGACCCCGCCGACGGGTGCACGGCCGTCCGCCCACGAACACGGGTCCACCGGTTGCCGTGTGCGCCGCGAATCGGGCGGTGAGCCGTACGGGCCGTCGCGGTTCGGGGTCGGCAGCCGAGCGCGGTGCGGTTGAGCCGGGCCGCGGCGCGTTCCTCATCGCCACGTGCGCCGTCATCGCTCCCGCGCCGGTCCGGGTGTCGTCCAGAACCGGAGCAGGGTCCGCCACGCGGCCGACGGGCCGGTCGTCACCAGGTCGGGATCGTTCAGCAGGTCGATGCCGAGCGCATCGTCCGAAGCCTTGTCGTTGGTGTTCCCACAGACCTCCGCCGTGACGGGCTGTCTGGCCGCAGGAAATCTGTAGGGTGACCCGGCGTCACAGCGGTCCCCAACCGTTGTGCCGATCTCCTCGATCGCACCCGGGAGCACCTCGTGGTGAGTCCTGACCGATCGACGGCCACCCGCCGGACCACGCGCGCCTTCCTGGACCAGCTGGGACACCGGCCGGCGCTGGTCACCACCCAACAGCTCACCCGGGCCGCGGCGCGCGACCCGCACCGGACCTCCGGCGACCGGCGGGAACTGGGCACTCACGCTCGGCGTGGTCCCGATCCGGGCCCGACTCGCCGTACTGACCTCGGCGCCACCAGTTTGCACCAAGTGCGAATAGTTACATAACAGACGCCGGTGAACCGACGGTGTGGGTCGGTCGTTGAAGCCCGCTGTCAACGGCCCGGCGCACGGGCCCTTCCGAGAAGGGTGGCAGACGTGCCAGACACCGAGCAGAACGAAGAGCGCAGGCGCCCTGAGCGGCCCAACACCCGAAGGATCGTCGAGGCCGCGGGCGGCAGGTACTCACCCAACAGCTCCGCCAGCAGCGGCATGGAGGACGAGCGGGACTTCGTCGAGTCCGCGCTGAGCTACGCGACCTTCGAGATCAGAGAAGACAACCAGGCAGCCCACACGGACAAGCTCGCCAACAACCGCTACGAGATCAATATCTACCGGCAGTGGCTGGACCAAGAGGGCATGACGGCACAACAGGTGGTCATGCACGAGGGCACCCACGTTGGCGTCGACTTGTCCTACAACAACGACATGCCCTTCTGGAACGTCAACTTTCCGCAGGGCGACGGTGCAGTTGTCGGCGAATCGGTAAGACGGCAGCAAGACGTCATACTGGCCAACCTAAACAAGTTGGAAAAAGAGGCCGAGCGCGACGCGAAGAAGCGTAGGCTCGGCCCGGAGTTGTACGAGTACATCTCGAAGAGAGTGAACTACGCCCGGGCGAATCCGCTCGCCGAGTACGACACCGTCATCAACGAACTCTCCGAGAAGCTGAACGAGGACTTGAGCAGGGAGGAGCGCGAGGCAACACGGACGTACAAGTACCTGCAGAAGGCGCGGGAGGCGAAGAGGGACCTACGCATCTCGGGTGAGGGGGAACACCGGTCCGTCGCCCGGGAGCCCGTGGGCCCCTTCCACGCCATGCAGGAGGCCCTGCCCAACCCGCAACAGATCGCGAACAGCGTGTACAACACCCTGCCCGACTGGATGCGGAACCAGAACCAGAACCAGGGCCGAAACCGCTGACCGACCAGCCCGAACAACCCCGGCCAGACGTGACGACACGGAAAGGCGACGACCAGACGATGGTGTCGGCACCACCGGACGAACAGGCGCCCGGGCTCGAACCAGACGAGGACGAACCTCCCCTGGAAACCCCCGAGCCCGTCGCCTCCGACCCGCCGCCCAGACCGGTGTTCATGCCCTACCTGCGCGGACACCAACGTCTCCAGGCCCAGCGAGACCTGGCACAGTGGGTCCACCAACTCCTGGTCCCGGTCTACGTCCGGGAGGTCACCTCGACAGCACTCTGGTGCGACCAGTGGTGGCTCCACCCCGAGGCGGTCATGCAGCTACACGGACTCCAGATGGCCTGGAACCAACTGACCGGCCCCGGCGGCGGCCCGACCGGCCCGGCGATGTGGCACCGCGACTTCCTGGGCCCGCTCCTGACCGCCCTGCGCAGCCCGGCAGGCCCCTTCGCCGGCTGCAAACCCGGCCGACACCGCGACAGCCCGCCATACCAACCCCGCAACCCGCCCGGCATCCCCCCACCCGGCACGCCGGCAGACCACAAAAGATAACCCACCCCCGGGGGTACCGCGCCGCCTGGCGGCGCGGTACCCGCGCAAGGCCACCGAATCCGCGTAGCGGCCAGGCGGGTCCGGAGTCCGAGCCGTCGGACCCGACCACCAGCCCACCCTGGACACGCCCGTCCCAACAGCGTGTCGGCCGGCCAGCCGAACGACCTCGAAACGCTGACGTTCGACTGGCCGGCCCCGCCACGGCACGGACAGCCAACCGCCGGCCGACCCGCCGTCGGCTCCGGAGGATCCGTGAACGGACTGGGGCCGATCGGCGTGGCCGGAGGCGGACCGGTCGGCGGCGGTCTCCGCCGCGACCCGCCGCCTCGCCGAGGCCGGCCTGTCGGTCGGGTACGACCATCGACGCGGACACTGCGGGGCCCGTGGGCCGAGCGCGAACGGGTCCGACCCGGCGCTCACGGCCGGACACGACCGTGCGCACCCGTCCCCACCGGCCCGTCGGGGCGGGTGTGGGCGGGTGCGCCCGGCAGGGTGGTCAGTTGGACCGCTGCCCGGTCCAGTCGTCGTGCTGCCCGTGCTGCTGCGTCTGGCAGTCGTCGGAGAGGGCCGTGCCGGACCCGGTCGGCCCGCAGTCGGTGGGCCGGTTCCCGGCGATGACGGTGTCGGGGTCCCGGTTGAGGGAGGTGTCCCTGGCGAACAGACCTCCCGGCGCCTTGGTGGCGCTGTTGTCCACGATCCTGCTGTCGACCAGGTTCAGCCGACCGGCTTCCGCGTAGATCGCGCCTTTCGACTCGGGACCGACCGCCGTGTTCCGGTTCACCTCGCTCCAGCGCACCGAGGTGTTCGACCGGACGGTGTACAGGCCGCTGCCGTCACCCCGGGTGGTGTTGCCGGTGACCGTGCTGTTGTTGAGCACGAGCACTCCGCGGACGGTGGAGATGCCGCCGCCGTCGACGGTGGCGGTGTTGTGCCGGACGTCGAGGTTGCGGAGGTCGAGGGTGGCGTCGTCGTTGGCCAGTCCGCCCCCGACCCTGGCGGTGTTGCCGACAGCCCTGCTGTCCCAGACCTTCGTCCGGGCCGAGTAGCTGGCCAGGCCGCCGCCGGCTGCCGCGTGGTTGTCGACGAAGGCGGTCTCGCTGACGTCGGCCGCGCCACGGAAGTTGGCCATACCGCCGCCGATGCCACCCGCGCTGTTGTTGACGAACGCGGACTTCTCGACGGTGAGGACGCCGCCGTTGAGCAGACCTCCGCCCTGTCCCTCGGCCCCGGCTGCGGTGTTGTCCCGGAACGTGCTGTCCACGACGGTCATGTGGCCGTCGTTGAACACCGCACCACCGCCGCCGTCCTTCTGCCTGAGGGCGGTGTTGCGGGTGAAGGTGGTTCGGGTGACGACGGCACTGCCGGCGTGCTCGACCCAGAGGGCGCCGCCCTGATCCGCGCGCCCGTTGTCGAGCGTGATGTCGATCAGTTCCAGCTCACCGCCGTTGTGGACGGTGAAGAACCGATAGTCGCCGGCGTTCGGAGCGCGGGTGAGGACGGCATCCCGACCCTCGATCGTGATCGGGTGGTAGATCGCTGGCAGGAGGTTCCTGTCGTCCGGACGGTTGACCTCCTGGCCCTCGCCCTGGCCGGTGGGCTCGCCGTCGGAACCACTGTCCGGACCGCTGTCGGGTCCGGTGCGCTGGCTCTCCGGGCTGCCGGCGGGGCGGCTGCCCTGCTGGCCGCCGCCCGGCGCCGGCGACGGGCCCTGCGCCGCGGCGCCGGCGCGGGCGCCCGACGCCGGGGCCGGGGCCGGGCGCGGGCTCGGCTGACCGCTGGTCGGTCCCCCGTTGCCGGCTCGGCCCGGTGCGCCCGTACCGCCGTCCCTGACCGCGTCCGATCCGCCCGATCCCCCCGTGCCGCCGGGCCGGCCGGCGCCTGCGGCGCTCGGCGTGGTCTGGGCCGGCCCGTCGCCGGTGCTCGACACGCTGGCACGCCCGTCCGCTCCCGGTCCGGCCCGCTCCGCGTCCGTGGCAGGGCCCGTACCACCGGGTTGGTTCCCACCGGACACGGCCGTGCCCTGGCCACCGCGCGGGTCCTCCGCCCCGCCGGTCCCGGTGTCTGATCCACCGCGCGACCAGCCATCGGGACCGGTCTGCCGGCCCTGGTGGTGGCCGGTGGGATTGCCGAGCTCGTAGACGCACCGGGGCGCGAGCCGGAGCACGCCGCCGCCCGCGGCGTCGGCGCGCACCAGTGCGGCGATCAGCTTGGCCGAGTCGCAGGGCACCGACGTCACCTCGCGGTGGTCGCCGTACCCGTCACCATCCGCTGTCTCCCGGGCGGCGGAGACGCCGGACAGGCCGGCCGCCCCGGCCACCAGGGCTCCCGCCACGAGGCCCCCGGTCAGGAACCAGCGGGACGGCCGCCGTACGCGCATTTTCCGCCGTTCTGTACTCCCGTGGCTGATTCCTCGGAACTTGGACATCAAGCCTCCCTGCATTTCGTTCGGGACAGGGCCGCACCAACCCGGGCGCCGAGGGCCACCGGTCGTCGCAGCACCGAAAATCACGGTACGGCGATTACCGCAGCAAGACTGGCTTATCCGAATCAAACACACGATTTGGTTGAACCGGCCCCGACGCGGAAGAGCGCCGATTATTTCGGTCGGCGGTGGGCAGCGGAATCGAATCGGACGGCGTGTCGCAGAAGGCGCAGGCAGGCCGTGGCGGCCCGGCCGGGTCGGTTCTGGCCAGGGCGCCCGTACCGGCAGGAGCGCCGCAGGACGGGCGGAACACGCTGTCGGACGACGGTCGACACCGGACCGGGCCGAATGCGGCGTAAGACCCGGTCAGCCACGCCGGGGCCAACCACAATTCGGGACAACGGTACGGGGCCGGCGGATCTGCGTCTCACCCGCCCCGAAACGTCGTTTCGGAAACGGACATGCCGACCCTCTCCCAGCCGGGTAGAAGTCGGTCGACAGCGATACGAAACCGTTTCCGCCGTCGCTCGAACACTCGTGATTTCCGCAGGAGTGTCGGACGGGGTCAGGAAAGGCACGAATCCCCCGGCGCACGCCCGTTGGGCGCCCGCGGACGCCTCCCCGGGCCCGTGTGAGACCACCTGCACGGTCGCGGAACCGCCGAGGGAGTCTCCGGACAGCCCACGGGACACGCGTGGGCCTCTCCCCGCCGGCACAGCGGGCAGAGGCCCACGACCAGGGTCGTCAGAGGGTACGGGCCAGGCGGTCGGCGAGGATCCGGGTGAACCGGGCCGGATCGGCGAGTTCGCCGCCCTCGGCGAGCAGGGCCATGCCGTAGAGCAGTTCGGCGGTCTCGGACAGAACGTCGTCGTCCCTGCGTTCGGCGTGGGCGTCCCGCAGCCCGGTGACCAGCGGGTGGGTGGGGTTGAGTTCCAGGATGCGCTTGATCTGCGGAACCTCCTGGCCCATCGCCCGGTAGATCTTCTCCAGGTTCGGGGTGATGTCGTGGGCGTCACCGACGATGCAGGCCGGCGAGGTGGTCAGCCGCGACGAGAGGCGGACCTCCTTGACGTGGTCGGACAGCTTCGTCGTCAACCAGGAGAGCAGCTCGGCGAAGTCCTTCTGCCGTTGCTCACGCTCCGCGCCGGCCTTCTTCTTCTCCTCCTCGGTGTCGAGGTCGACCTGGCCCTTGGCGATCGACTGGAACCGCTTGCCCTCGAAGTCCGGCACCGCGTCGACCCACATCTCGTCGACCGGGTCGGTGAGCAGCAGGACCTCGTAGCCCTTGGCCCGGAACGCCTCCATGTGCGGCGAGTTCTCGATCGTCGAGCGCGTCTCGCCGGTCACGTAGTAGATCTCGTTCTGGCCTTCCTTCATCCGCCCCACGTACTCGGCGAGCGTGGTGAGCTTCTCCGGATCGTGGGTCGAGGCGAACGACGAGATCTCCAGGATGGTCTTCTGGTTGTCGAAGTCGCTGAGCAGGCCCTCCTTGACCGCCCGGCCGAACTCCCGCCAGAACTTCTGGTAACGCTCGGCGTCGTTGGTCTGCATCTCCTTGATGGTGGAGAGCACCTTCTTGACCAGGCGTCGACGCATGAGCTGGATGTGCCGGTCCTGCTGGAGGATCTCCCGGGAGATGTTCAGCGACAGGTCCTGGGCGTCGACGACGCCCTTGACGAAGCGCAGGTACTCGGGCATGAGTTCCTGGCAGTCGTCCATGATGAAAACGCGTTTGACGTACAGCTGCACCCCGCGCTTGGCGTTGCGCATGAAGAGGTCGTACGGCGCCCGGGACGGGATGAAGAGCAGGCTCTCGTACTCGAACGTCCCCTCGGCCCGCATGTGGATGACCTCCAGCGGGTCCGTCCAGTCGTGGCTGAGGTGCCGGTAGAACTCCTTGTACTCGTCCTCCTTGACCTCCTCCTTCGGCCGCGCCCAGAGCGCCTTCATCGAGTTGAGCGTCTGGACCTCGGTGGTGGTCTTGCCGTCGGCGTCGGTCTTCTCGACCTCCATCCGGATGGGCCAGGAGATGAAGTCGGAGTACCGCTTGACGATCTCGCGGATCTTCCACTCGGCCGTGTAGTCGAAGAGCTGGTCCTCCTCGTCCTTGGGGCGCAGGTGAAGGGTGACCGCGGTGCCCTGGGGCGCCTCGTCGATGGTCTCGACGACGTACGTCGCCCCGCCGTCGGACTCCCACCGGGTGGCGGTGCTCTCCCCCGCCCGCCGGGTCACCAGCGTCACCCTGTCGGCCACCATGAAACTGGAGTAGAAGCCGACGCCGAACTGGCCGATCAGTTCCTGCGATCCGACCGCGTCCTTCGAATCCTTGATTTTCTGCAGAAGTTCCGCGGTACCGGATTTCGCGATTGTGCCGATAAGAGTGATCACCTCGTCGCGGGACATGCCGATACCGTTGTCCCGGACGGTGAGGGTGCGCTTCTCCTTGTCGACCTCGATTTTGATGTGCAGGTCGGAGGTGTCGACGTCGAGGTCCTTGTTGGTGTACGCCTCCAGCCGCAGCTTGTCCAGGGCGTCGGAGGCGTTGGAGATGAGCTCCCGCAGGAAGATGTCCTTGTTCGAGTAGATGGAGTGCACCATCAACTGCAGGAGCTGCCGCGCCTCGGCCTGGAACTCGAAGGTTTCGACACCGGTGCTCATGTGGACCTTCTCCCGAGAACAGTTCTTCCCGTTGCGGGCTCTTCGCCGACTGCGGAACGGCGTCGCCACCACGGGCCGCCGTTGCCCGGGCGCCATACTAATTGAGCGGACCGGTGGCCGGTCACGCGCCGGACCGGGTGGCGGCGGCGTGGGCCGCCAGTCCTTCCGCGCACCGGCGGAGGAAGCTGTCGAGGACCCGTCGGTAGAACCACCCGGTGCCGGGAATTCGCGCGGTGAACGACGAGTGCCAACGAATGATCGTCCCGTCGCCGTCCGGGGTGAGGTCGATGTTCGCCCGGTAGCCGCGCAGCGGCAGCCCGGAGACGAGTTCGTAGCTGAACCGACGCCCGGGCACCCGTTCGACCACCCGCTCCCGGCTGGTCACGCGCCCGGTCCGGAAGACCCGGATCGCGCCGACACCCTCGGGCTCGTCGTCTCCGGGCCGCTCCAGCTCGAACGAGCCGAGCGGAGACCAGACCGGCCATCCCGCGCCGTCGACCAGCAGCTCGTAGACCCGGTCCGGGTCGGCCGTCGTCCGCACCCGGACGTCGATGTGCTGTCGCGCCATGGCACACCCCTCCCATCCATGTACCAACTGGTACGTCTGATGCGTGTACCGTACGGTACATGGGCTCGGACGCGCGCACCCAGCTGCTCTCCCGTGCCGTCGCGTACGTCACCGCGCACGGCGTCAGCGGGCTGAGCCTGCGCGGCCTGGCGGCCGCCATCGGCACCAGCCACCGCATGCTGATCTACCACTTCGGCTCGATGGACGGGCTGCTCGTCGAGGTCGTCCGGCACGTCGAGGAGCAGCAGCGGGCTGCCCTGGCCACCCTCGGCCCCGACTCGGTCAGATCGCCGGCCGAGGCGATCCGGGCGGTGTGGGACCGGCTCGCCGACCCCGCCCTGTGGCCGGTGGAGCGGCTCTTCTTCGAGCTGTACAGCCAGGCGCTGCGGGGACGCCCGGGAACCGTCCGACTGTTGGAGGGGGTGGTGGAGAGCTGGGTCGACCTCACCGTCGACCTGGCCGCCGGCTGGGGCGTACCGGCCGAGGTGGCCCGTGTCCACGCCCGACTCGGCGTCGCGGTGATCCGTGGCCTGCTGCTGGACCTGCTCGCCACCGGTGACCGGGCCGGCGCCGACGCCGCCATCGCGGCCTTCGCCGCCGCCTACGAGCAGGGCCTGTCCGGGGTCCAGCCGCGGACACCGTCGGCGGACCACGCGACCGGGCCCGCCTGACAGGTTCCGTCACCGTTGCCCACCACGCCGGGCCGGCGTCGCGGCGCCACCCGCCCGGGTGGCCCACGACGCCGGCCGGAGACGGTACCGGGTCAGCCCCGGTTCGCGGCCACGACCGCCACCGGCGCCGGTGACACCGGCGCCGGCGCCGCCGGCCCCTCCTCCTCGAACCCGATCCGCGCGTGCAGCCGGCGCAACACCGCCGGCGCCGCCCAGTTGTGGCGGCCCAGCAGCGTCATGGTGGCCGGCACCAGCAGCATCCGCACGACCGTGGCGTCCAGGGCGACGGCCAGCACCAACCCCAGCCCGATCGCCTTGATCGGCGCGAATCCACCGATCAGGAACCCGGCGAACACCACCAGCAGCAACAGCGCCGCCGAGGTGACGATCCGACCGGTACGCTGCAGCCCTTCGGCCACCGCCCGCTGCGGGTCGGCACCGGCCCGCCACCGCTCCCGGATCCGGGACAGCAGGAACACCTCGTAGTCCACCGAGAGCCCGAAGGCGATCGCGGCGACCAGGACCGGGACGGTCAGGTTCGTGGTGTCCAGGCGCACCGTGCCGAAGAGCCCGGCCAGGTGACCCTCCTGGAACACCCAGACCACCGCACCGAGCGCGGCGCCCAGGCTCAGCACGTTGGTGAGCACCGCCTTGACCGGCAGCAACACCGAACCGGTCAGTGCGAAGAGCAGCACCAGGGTCGCCAGCGTGACGACCAGGGCGGCCCACGGCAGTCGCTCGGCGAGCATCGCCCGGTAGTCCACCAGCTGGGCGGCCTGACCGGTCACCGCCACCTCGAACGGCGCCGACAGCGCCCGGATCTGCGCGACGGCCTCCGCCGCCGCGGGGGACGCCGGAGGCTGCTCCGGCGCGGCACGCAACACGGTGAGCGCCGGTGCCACCGGTGCCACCTCGACCCGGGTGACGCCGGGTACGGCGGCGACGCGGTCGCGTAGCCGGGCCAGCTCCGGGTCGTCGGCGGCGGCGGAGGCCACCACCACGATGGCGTCCGGCCCGGTGTGCTCCGGGTAGTGCGTGGTCAGCGCCTCCCACATCCGGCGGGTCTCGGTGCTGGCCGGCAGCAGCCGCGGGTCCCCGTACCCGAGCCGCAGGTCGAACGCCGGAACGGCCAGCGTCGCGAGCAGGCCGACGACGGCGACCAGGGTCACCAGCGGACGGCGCTGCACCGTCCGGGCCACGGCGCCGAAGACACCGTCGCCGGTGCGGGGCGCCGCCGGCGGGATACGCCGACCGAGCAGCACCAGCAGCGCCGGCAGCAGGGTCAGCGCGGCCAGCATGTCCAGCGCGACCACGGCCGCGCCCGCGAAGCCCATCGACCGCAGGAAGGGATCCGGGAACACCAGCAGGCCGCAGAGCGCGACCGCCACGGTCAGACCGGCGAACAGAACCGTGCGCCCCGCGCTGACCACCGCGCGGGCCACCGCGGTCGGCACGTCCGGCGTCGCCACGCGCTCCTCCCGGAACCGGTTCACCATCAGCAGCGCGTAGTCGACGGCGAGGCCGACGGCGAGCATGGTGGTGACCTGGATGGCGTACACCGAGACGTCGGAGACGAGGCTGAAGCCGTACAGGACACCGAAGGTCGCCCCGATGCCGACCACCGCGACCAGCAGCGGCAGGCCCGCCGCGACCAGCCCGCCGAAGACGAACAGAAGCAGCACCAGGACCACCGGCAGGCTCAGCGCCTCGGCCCGGGTCACGTCCTGCTGTGCCTGCTGGTTGAACTCGTCGTCGCTGATCGGTCCGCCGGCGACCGCCACCTGCGGCGCCTCGATCCGGCGCAGCCGCTCCGCCGCCGAGTGCGCCGCCGTGCCGGCGTCCGACCCCGGCGCCAGGTCGACGGTGATCAGCAGCGCGTTGCCGGTGGCCGCCGAGGGCAGCGGGTCGGAGACCGCGGCGACGCCCGGGATCCCCCGCACGTCGGCGATCGCCGCCGCGACGCTGTCGCGCAGCGCCGGGTCGGTCGCCGGCGCACCGTGGACCACCGCCGTCAGCCGCACCGGCTCGGCGGCGTCCGCCAGCCGCTGCCGGGCGATCTCCGACTCGCTGCCGGGCACGGTGCCGACGTCACCGACGAGCCGCTCGAAGACGCCGCCACCGACACCGAAGCCGCCGATCAGGACTGCGACCCAGATCAGGATGACCACGACCGGACGCCGGATGGTGAATCTGGCTGTGGAGCCGAGCATGACCCTCTCCAAGGGGGTGCGTGTGATCAGGACGCACCGATGCTCGGCCGCCGGGGGCCGGTTCCGGATCGCCACCGGGAGCGACGGTGGGTTCCGTCGCCGGAGGGAGATCGTGCCGGGGCGGGGTCAGTCGCGGGAGGGAGTCGCGCCCACCGGCCCGTCGGCCACCGCGGCGTCCCCGGGCCGCACCAGACCCGACTCGTACGCCAGCACGACCGCCTGGACCCGGTCCCGCAGGTGCAGCTTGGCGAGCAGATTGCTGACGTGGGTCTTCACGGTGTGCTCGGAGACGAACATCGCCGCGGCGATCTCCGCGTTGGACAGCCCCCGGGCGATCTGCCGCAGGGTCTCCAACTCCCGGGCGGTCAGGTTGGCCAGCCCGGCCGGGGCGGGGCCGGTGCGGGGACGCCGCTGCCGGGCCACCACGTCGGCGATCAGTCGACGGGTCACGCTGGGTGCCAGCAGCGCCTCACCGGCTGCGATCACCCGCACCGCGTCGACCAGTTCCTCGCGCCGGATGTCCTTGAGCAGAAAGCCGCTGGCGCCGGCGTGCAGCGCGTCGTAGACGTACTCGTCGAGGTCGAACGTGGTCAGCACGAGCACCCGCGCCGCGGTCTCGGCGCAGATGCGGGCGGTGGCCCGGATACCGTCGAGGTTGGGCATCCGGACGTCCATCAACACGACGTCCGGGTCGAGCTCCCGCGCCAGCCGGACCGCCTCGACGCCGTCGGCGGCCCCACCCACCACCTCGATGTCCGGCTGGGCGCCCAGGATCATGGCGAACCCGTCGCGGACCAGGGTCTGGTCGTCCGCGACGAGCACCCGCAACGGGGAATCGGCAGTCACGCCGCCCTTCCTACCGCACCGGCAGCGTCGCCGCGACTCGGAACCCCCTGCCGTCCCGTCCCGGCCCGGTGCTCAGCACCCCACCGGCCGCGGCCACCCGCTCCCGCATGCCGACCAGCCCGTGCCCACCCGACCCGGACGCCGCCGGACCCCGGCCGTCGTCGCAGACCTCCACCCGCAGGGCGGTGTCCTGCCAGTCCAGCCGAACCCACAGCCGGCTGGCGGCCGCGTGGCGCAGGGTGTTGGTCACCGACTCCTGCACGATCCGGTACACCGTCACCCCCAGGTCCGCGGGAACCGGCCGACGGTCACCGTGCTCCTCGAGGACGGCGACCAGGCCGGCCCGGCGGGCGCCGTCCACCAGCGGACCGACCGCGTCGAGGCCCGGCAGCGGCGCGCGGGTCGGCTCCGGCGACCGCAGCACCCCGAGCACCCGGCGCAGCTGCAGCAGCGCGTCCCGGGCGGTCGTCGAGATCGTGTCGAAGATCTCCGCGGCCCGGTCCGGATCGGTGCGCACCATCACCGGACCCGCCTCGGCCTGCACCACCACCAGACTCATCGAGTGGGCGAGGATGTCGTGCACCTCGCGGGCGATCCGCTCCCGCTCCCGGGCCGCCGCCGCATGCTGCTCCTCGGCCAGCCGCCGGGCCCGCTCCTCCAGCAGCGCGATCCGGTCCCGGCGGGCCCGGGCGCTGGTCCCCATCGCGTACGCCACCAGGAACGCGATCGCCGTCGGCCCGAAGGACAGCAGTTCGTTCCGGGGGATGACCGAGATCGCGACCCCGACCCCCGTACCGAGCAGCAGGATCACCCGGTGCACCGGTGGGCAGATCGAGGCGAAGGTGTAGGTGGCGACCAGCTGGGCGGCGGGGACGTTGCCCAACGCGCCCCTCAGCGCCAGCCAGGTGGTGCCGACGCCGACCAGCACGGTCACCCAGAACGGGTGGCGGCGCCGCCAGACCAGCGGCGCGGCGTTCAGCCCGGCGAGCAGGAACACCCACCATTCGGTGCGGTGCTCGGTGAGCGCGTTGATGACGATGACGAGGTAACAGGCGAGCGCGACGACCGCGTCGACCACCAGCGGAGGCTGCCGTCGCCCCCACCCGACCAACCGCCACCACCACTGCCGCATCGGCACAGTATCGGGGCCGCCGGCACCGCCGCGCCTCCCTCGTGGGAGCGAGGTCCGCTCACTCCCGCAGGGGAGTTCCACGCCCGCCTGGGAGCGGGTCCCGCCCCACCCCCGGTGCGCGTCCGCCGACACCGCACCGGGGCCGTCGTCAGGCGTGACGCCACAGCCGGCACTGTCGCACCACCGGTCCCGACTTGCGGCGTTGACCTGCGCGGCCCACCACCTCGGCCGGATCCTTGAGCCGTGCCGACATACGACTACCGGTGTCCGCGGGACGGCACCTTTCCGCTGCGCTTTCCCATCGGCGAGGCCGCGCCCGGGGTCCGCTGCGCCGCCTGCGGCGGCGAGGCGGTCCGGGTCTTCGCCCCGCCGATGCTGAACGCGCTGCCGCGGCCGCTGGTCGCGGCGCTCGACCGGACCGCACGCAGCGCGGAGACGCCCGAGGTGGTGACCCGGATTCCCGACGCCGGGCGACGGCGACGGCGCGCGACGCCGCACCCCGGGCACGCCCGGCTGCCCCGACCCGACTGACGCAGCAGGAGGCTGCCATGCCCGAGGTCCTGTTTCCGCTCGACTCGTCGAAGAGTTTCACCGAGCAGGAGATCGTCGGCCACAACCGGTGGCACCCCGAGATCCCGCCGGTGGCCGAGGTACGCCCCGGACAGTCGTTCCGGGTGTACTGCCGGGAGTGGTTCGACGGCGCCATCCACAACGACGACTCGGCAGACGACGTCCGGAACGCGCCACTGGAGATCGTGCACGCGCTCAGCGGCCCGTTCGCGATCCGCGGCGCGGAGCCCGGTGACCTGCTCGTCGTCGACATCCTGGACGTGGGCCCGCTCCCGCAGGAGGACTCCGGGCCGCTCGCCGGCCAGGGCTGGGGCTACACCGGCATCTTCGCCAGGAGCAACGGCGGCGGGTTCCTCACCGACCACTTCCCCGACGCGTACAAGGCGATCTGGGACTTCACCGGTCAGCGGGCGACCTCCCGGCACATCCCCGGGGTCACCTTCACCGGGATGATCCACCCCGGGCTGATGGGCACCGCCCCGTCGGCCGACCTGCTGGCCCGGTGGAACGCCCGGGAGGCGGCGCTGCGTGCCACCGACCCCGACCGGGTCCCACCGTTGTCGCTGCCGCCCCTGGCCGACGGCGCGATCCTCGGCTCGCTGCGCGGCGCCGACTTCGACCGGGTGGCGGCCGAGGCGGCCCGGACCGCGCCACCCCGGGAGAACGGCGGCAACCAGGACATCAAGAACCTGACCAAGGGGACCCGGGTCTTCTACCCGGTCTACGTGCCCGGGGCCAACCTCTCCGTGGGCGACCTGCACTTCTCGCAGGGGGACGGCGAGATCACCTTCTGCGGGGCGATCGAGATGGGCGGCTACGTCGACCTGCAGGTGGACCTCATCAAGGGCGGGATGGAGACGTACGGGGTGTCGGAGAACGCCATCTTCCTGCCCGGCAACGTCGATCCGCGGTACAGCGAGTGGCTGGCCTTCTCGGGCATCTCGGTCACCACCGACGGCGAGCAGCGCTACCTGGACTCGCAACTGGCCTTCCAGCGGGCCTGCCTGCACGCCATCGACTACCTGACCCGCTTCGGATACACCCCGGAGCAGGCGTACCTGTTGCTGGGGGCGGCACCGATCGAGGGACGTTTCTCGGGGGTGGTGGACATCCCCAACTCCTGCGCCACCATCTACATCCCGACCGCGATCTTCGACTTCGACGTCCGCCCCTCGGCCCGCGGGCCGGCCCGGATCGATCCCGGCCAGGGTGCCCCGAAGGCGGCCGACTGACCCCGCGCCGGACGACAAGGCGCCGGATGACACGGCGCCGGGTGACGAGCGGCGCCGGCCGGGGCGGGGGACGTCGGTCGGCGGCCTCCGGCGCGACGCGGCACCCCCGCCGGGGCAACACCTCAGCCGCCGGCGCCCTGACCACCGGTCAGCAGGTGCTGACCGAGCGGGGTGAGCCGGTGCACGACGGCGCGACCCGCCCGGACGGTGTCGACCAGCCCGGCGGCGCGTAACGCGGCGGTGTGCTCCGAGGCAGACGACACGCTGATTCCCACGTCGTCCGCCAGGGTGGTCGTGGTGTGCCGGCCCGGCTCGCCGATCCGGCGCAGCACCGCCGCCCGGGTACCGCCGAGGAGCCGGGCGAGCGGATCCACCCCGGAGGGGTCCGGGCGGGTCGGCGCCGGCGGTGCCGCCGGGTACACCAGCAGTACCGGCCGCCCCGGCTCGACCAACACCCGGGGCCGTGGACCGGCCAGCGGGTCGGGCATCAGCAGCAGCCCTTCGCCCGTGCCGGGCAGATCCGCGCTCCACCAGCTGTCGACGTGCAGGACGGGCGCAGACCACCGGATCGAGGGATGCAACCCGGCGAGCAGACCGTCCACCCCGGACAGCGCGTACGTCTGGCCGACCCCGAAGACCCGCTGCCGGTAGGCCGCGGTCAGGTACGCCCAGTCCGGGGCGAGCACCGCGTCGAAGAACCTCCGCAGCGCCGCCACCAGCACGTCGAGCACGTCCCGGTCGGCCGCGGCGAACCGCCGCCGCCACGGGCTGGCCGGCATCCGCGCGTACACCTGGGCGAGCTCGGCGCGGATCCGCCGCCGGGGTGTCGCCAGAATCGCCTCGATGCCGGCCTCCACCGACTCGAGCCCGTCGTACGGGGTGAGGAAGTCGGGCAGGCGTCCGCGGGCCGGCAGGAGATGCCACAGCGGGCGGACCGCCGACGCGACCACCGCGCCGCGTCTGGCGAGGGTGGGCAGCAACGCGGCGGCCGTCGGGTCACGCAGCGCCTGACAGGCCAGGACCGCGGCGCCGACCGGGTGGGGACGTTGGACGAACCGCACCCGGGCCAGGTCCGCCGGGAGAAGCCGAACCGAGATCATGACCCCAGGCTGCCGCCATTCGGCGTACGCCGAAAGGGTTGCCCCGGTCGGGCTCCCGACCCGAGGGTGGGGGCGCGTCGAACGGGAGGGGGCCGGGGTGCGCCGGATTGTCGCCTGGTGTGTGTCGCTGGGACTGCTCGGCGGGGTCGCCGCGTGCGGTGACAGCCCGCGCGGGTCCGCCCCCGCCCTCTCGGCCAGCACGGTCACCCAGGTGCCGGGGCCGGGACAGCACGAGTTGACCCTGGAACACGGCGGAACCACCCGCCGCTACCGGCTGCACGCCCCGGCGGGCTACGACCCGAACCGGCCCAGCCCACTGGTGATCGCGCTGCATCCGTATCCCGGCGACGGGCTGAGCCTGAGCCGGATGGTCGGCCTGGACGAACTGGCCGCACGCGAGAACTTCCTGGTCGCGTACCCGGACGGGATCAACCGCGGCTTCAACGCCCTCGTCTGCTGCGGCACGGCCGACGACGTCGGCTTCCTGACCGCGCTCACCGAGCACCTGGTGAGCACCTGGCGAGTCGATCCGGACCGGGTCTACCTGACCGGCATGTCCAACGGGGGTGACCTGAGCTTCCGGGCGGCGGTCGAGGCGTCCGGCCGGTTCGCCGCGATCGGTGTGGTCAGTGGCGGGTTCATCGGGGACCGGGCGGCGGCCGACGACTACGCGCCCTCCCGGCCCGTATCGGTGATCACGTTCATCGGCGGCCAGGACCGGTACGTCGACGACTTCCGTACCGGGATCGAGGCGTGGCAGCGGCGGCTACGTTGCGCGCCGGTGGCACCGGCACCACCACCGGCCGCGGGGGTCGTGCTCACCCGCGCCCGCTGCGCCGACGGCAGCGACGTCGAGGTCTACCTGGTCGAGCAGATGGGACACGCCTGGCCCGGGGCGACCGCCGGCGGCATGGCGGCGCCGGACGCCGGCGTGGTGGCCACCGAGCTGATCTGGAGGTTCTTCGCCGCCCACCCGCGCCGCGCCTGATCCGCCCACGCTCGCCGGCGGCACCCCGGACGGGCGTGGGCACAGGCCCGGGCGTGACCGTCGCCTCTGCCCGGTGGGGCCCGCGGCCGTTGCTTCCCCGCGCCCGCCCGGGTGGCTCGGCTCGGGGCTAGCCGACGGGTTCCACCAGGTGCAGGCGTCGCTCGGCCAGACCGATGGTCAGCCGCTGCCCCCAGGCCAGCGCCAGGTGGTCCTGTTCGAGCCCGTCGGCGAAGACGACCAGCCGTTCCCGCTCGGCGACCAGTTCCAGGGTCTCGCCCGGAGCCAGCCGGCCGGCGGTCAGCGAGGTTCCGGTCGCCGGGGACGGCCACGCCTCCCGGACGAACCAGCACAGCGCCGGCTCGTCGGGGGCCGGCAGCGCCGGGGCGGCGGCGCGTTCCCGGGCGATCGAGGCACACCAGCCGGTGGCACCGGTGCCGGTCCCCACCACCAGCCCGGAGGAGGACTGGCGCTCCCGCCGACCGTCGCTGGTGGAGAGCAGGTACCGGGCCGACTGGTGGCCCGGGTGTCCGGCGTAGATCTCGTTGAGCCCCAACAGTTCCTGGCCGTCGTCGAGCACGGCCCGGACCATGGTGCGGTGCCGGACCGGGGCCCGGCCGGCCGCCACCGCGGGCAGCAGCCGGGTGACGGCGGTGGGGGCGAACCGTACGAGGACGCCGGGGTTGCGGCCCGGCTCCGGGTCGACGCCGATGACCGGCTGTCCGTCGAGGTACTTCGCCACGTTGGCCACCAGGCCGTCCTGGCCGACGGCGAGCACGATGTCCTCGGGGGCGAACGGAAAGCGGGCGAGGTCGTCGCGGTCGGCGTAGCCGCGCCGCCAGTCGGCGGGCACGGCCGCCCCGACCGTGGTCAGCGCGGCCTGCAACGCGTCGTGGCGGGCCTGGACCTCGGCCAGGTTCCGTCCCCGTCGGCCGAGGTAGTGGTCGGCGGCTGCCCGGGTGCCGTGCTGGGCCAGCAGTTCGTCCAGCTCGCTGCGCCGGCTCACCACGACCACGCGGGGGGCGAGGGTCGCGCTCACCGGGCGAGCCGGCCCAGCAGACCGGTCAGCACGTCCGGGGTGATGGTGAGCTGGTCGACCTCGGGGAGGTGACCGGCCATCTCCCGCAGGGCCAGTGCCTGGAGCACCCCGGGTGGCAGGTCCCGGTACGCGGCCAGCTTCGCCGCCTCCGCCTCGGCCTCGGCCAGGCCGACCGCCCGGGCCCCGGCGGCCCGGGCCTCGGCGAGGGTGCGTTCCTTCTCCGCCTCGGCGGAGGCCAGCACCCGGGCACGTTCGGCCGCCGCCGCGGTGGCGACCCGTTCCCGCTCGGCCTCGCCCTGGGCCGCCGCCAGCTCCGCCGCCGCCTCCAGTTCCACCCTGCGCCGCGCGTTGGCCCCGTGCTGTTCGACGAGCTGCTGCTCCCGCCGGGCCAGCTCGATCTTGTTCTGGAGTTCGTTCTCCGCGATCGCCCGTTCCTGTTCGACGGCCTGGGCCCGGCGCGCGTAGGTGGCGCGGTCGGCCTCGACCTGCACCGCCTCCCGGGTCGGGGTCTGCAGCGCCCGCTCCATCTCCGGCTCGGGGCGGATCGCCACGACCCGGGCGCTCACCACGGCGACCCCGATGTCGGCCAGCCGGGCCTCGTCGCGCAGTCCGGCCGAGACCGCCTCGCGGACCGCCGCGATGTCGGTCAGCGCCTCGGCCAGCGGCACCCGGGCCAGCAGGTCCAGCGCCGGCTGCTGGGCCAGCTCGGCCAGGAGCGTGGCGATCTGGTCGAGCGGGCGGCCTCGGGCCACGCCGGTGCGCGGGTCGATCGAGAAGTCCAGCCGGCTCGCCGCCAGTGCCGGGTCGACGATCCGGTACGTCACCGTGGCCTGCACGGTGACGTCGGCGAAGTCGTTGGTCCGGGCGTGGAACATCAGCGGCAGTTCCCGGTCGTCGACCGGCACCTCGCTCAGTACGCCCGCCAGCGGCCGGTACCAGAAGGACTGTCCGGTGCCCTCGTGCCTGACCCGGCCTCCGACGTGGTGCCGCACCCAGGTGGTGGGTGTCCCCCGGAGGTGCCGCAGGAAGAACCGCCTCGTCACGTCGGCCATGGAACGTCCACCCCTCCCATTATCGTCATCGCGACGATAAACAACGTGACGAGTTTTCGTCAAGCCGGCGACAAACCTGGCGCACCGGGGCCACGCACCGGCACCCGGCCGCCCGCCGGCAGGGCCCGCGGGCGGCCGGGCCGACGCACCCTCAGCGCCCCAGCCGCCGGTACCGGCGCACGGCCAGCGGTGCGAACACCGCGACCAGCACGAGCGGCCAGGCCACGGCCAGCAGCACCGAATGCCGCGCCGGCCAGGACTCCCCGCCGACACCGGGATTGCCGAACAGCTCCCGGGCGGCGGCCACCGTGGCCGACAGCGGGTTCCATTCCGCGACCACACCGAGCCACCGGGGCATCAGCTCGGGGGCGACGAAGATGTTGGACAGCGCGGTGAGCGGAAAGGCGAGCGGAAAGACGATCACACCCACCGTGTCCGGACTCCGCACCGCCAGTCCCAGAAAGATCCCGACCCAGGTGAGGGCGAGCCGCAGCAGGAGAACCAGGCCCACCGCCGCGACCGCGTCGGGCACGCCGTTGCGCCACCGCCAGCCGACCAGCAGCCCGCACCCGACCAGCGTGGCCAGTTCCAGCAACGCGCGGATCAGGTCGGCACCGGTACGGCCGGTCAGCAGGGCCGACCGCGCCATCGGGATCGACCGGAACCGGTCCACGACCCCCCGTCCGGCGTCCACCGCGATCCCGGTCCCGGTGGCCCCGAGGCCGTACAGCATGGTCATCACGAACACGCCGGGAAGCAGGAACTCCCGGTAGCTTCCCGCGCCGGGCACCGTCATCCCGCTGCCGAAGACGTAGCCGAAGACCAGCACGAACATGATCGGAAGCGAGAAGTAGAGGACGAGCTCCTCCGGCGACCGGATCACGTGCGCCATGTTGCGCCCGGTCATCACCCAGCCGTCGGCGATCGCCCACCGCAGTCTGGTCATCGGGTCACCCCCGCCTCCCGGCCGGGCCCACCGACCCCGGGCACCGCCGGGGCGGATCCCGCCGCCGCAACCGCCGACCGCGCCGGACGGCCGGTCAGGTGGAGGAACGCCTCGTCCAGGGTCGGCCGGCGCAGGGCGACGTCCTCGACCGCCACCGCGGCGGCCTCCAGCGCCCGCATCACCTCACCGAGCGCGGCGACCCGGTCCGCGACCGGCGCGCCGAGCTGCCGGAGCTCGGCGTCGACGTGCACCGGCCCGGCCGTCAGCCGCTCCAGGATCCCGGCGGCGGTGACAACGTCGGCCGCGTCGCGGACGACGAGCTCGACCCGGTCCGCCCCGAACCGCGCCTTCAACTCCCCCGGCGTCCCCTCGGCGACCATCCGCCCGGCGTCGATCACACAGACCCGGTCGGCCAGCTGGTCCGCCTCCTCCAGGTACTGGGTGGTCAGCAGCACCGTCGTCCCGCCGGCGGCCAGCTCGCGGACCGCCGCCCACAGCTGGTTACGGCTACGCGGGTCGAGCCCGGTGGTCGGCTCGTCGAGAACCAGCACCCGGGGCGTCACGACCAGACTGGCGGCCAGGTCGAGGCGCCGCCGCAGACCGCCGGAGTACGTCCCCGCCGAGCGGTCCGCCACCTCGACGAGTCCGAACCGCTCCAGCAGCTCGTCCGCACGCCGCCGGGCGGCCGGGCGGGACAGGTGGTGCAGCCGGCCGAAGAGGACCAGGTTCTGCCGTCCGCTGAGGATCTCGTCGATTGCGGCGTACTGCCCGGTGAGCCCGATCACGCCGCGCACCCGCTGCGGCTGGCGGACCACGTCGTACCCGGCCACCCGGGCCCGACCGGCGTCGGGACGCAGCAGTGTGGTCAGGATCCGCACCGTCGTGGTCTTGCCGGCGCCGTTCGGCCCCAACATCCCGTACACCGTGCCGGCCGGCACGGTCAGATCGAGCCCGTCGAGGGCCCAGGTCGTGCCGTACCGCTTGCGCAGTCCCTCGGCGACGACCGCTGGTGTCCTGCTGGTCATGGCCCCGAGGGTTCCCCACCCCGCTGACCGACCGCGCACCGCGCGCTGACGGCCCGGTCACCACGCCCGGAATCGGGGGACCGACCGGCAGGAGACGCGACCGGGTGTGCCGGCGGGTCAGGAGTCGTGCAGCAGGGCGATCGCCTCCTCGCGGGACAGCGCCGCTCCCCGGGCGTAGACCCGCTCGTACGCCGCCGCGCCGAGCCGCTCGCGCACCGCGCCCGCCACCGGCGTGCCCGCCACGACGGCCGCCGAACCCGCCGTGCCCTGCACCGCCGTCACCGCCCCGAGCAGCAGGCCGGCCCGCTCGGGGTCGCCGTCGCGCAGCACCGGCCCGACCCAGCCCTCCAGCGCGGTCCTCAGCGTGGCCTCCTCCCACAGCCCCAGCGGCGCGACCAGCACCTGGCGGTACCGGGCCCGGGCCTCGCGCAGATCCCCGGCGGCCTCGGCGAGCTGCCCGAGCGTGACCAGCGCGGCCAACCGCACCCCCTCGGCGTTGAACCAACCGGTCGGACACTCGGCGACGGCCTGCTCGGCCAGCCGCCGGGCCAGGTCCCGGTTCCCCCGGATCCGGGCGATCTCCGCCTGCCCGAGGTGGGCCGCGGCACGCAGCTCCGGCGCCCCGGCCCGCAGGGCGAGGTCCGCCACCCGCCGGTAGTCGGCGTCCGCGCCGGCCAGGTCGCCGACACCGAGCCGCCCGTCGGCCCGGGTCCGCAGCAGCTCCGCCATGTCCAGGGTCGAGTCGAGCTCGTCGACCAGCCGCAGCGCCTCGTCCACCAGCGGAGCCGGGTCGCGGTCGCCCCGACGGTACGCCAACTCGATCATGCTGGTGAGCGTGAGCACCGTCCCCCAGCGCTCGCCGAGGGCCCGGAACCGCCCCAGGGCCTGGTCGAACTGGGTCCACGCCGCGTCGTGGCGGCGCTCGAACATCCACATCATCCCGACGCCGAGCGCCCCGAGCGCCAGACTCCACGGCTCGGAGCCGACGACCTCGACCCAGCGGGCCGGGGTGTCCCGCAGCGAGACCGGCAGGTCCGCGGGCGGACCGGTGGCCACACCGGACAGGTAGAGCAGGAACGGGTGCCGGGGCGGACGGCCGAGGCGCCACAGGATGCCGCCGACGTGGGCGACGTCGGACGCCGCGGTGCCCTGGCCGCCCAGCGAGGTCTGCAGGACGCACAGCGCGTACTCCTCGACCAGCCCGGGTGGCGGGTCGGACCCGAGCCGGGCGACGAGCTGGCCGGCCAGTGCCGCGCCCTCACCCCGCAGGCCGCGCAGCCACCAGTAGAACGACAGGGCGGCGACCAGCCGCAGCGCCGTCCCGACGTCCCCGCCGGCGATCGCGTGGTGCACCGCGAGGTGCAGGTTGTCACGCTCGGCGTCCAGCCGGCGCAGCCAGGTCAGCTGGTCGGCGCCCCGCAGCCCGCGGTCCGCGTCCCGGGCCAGGTCCAGGAAGTACGCCGCGTGCGCCCGGCGCAGCGGCTCCACCTCGCCGGCCTCCACCAGCCGCTCGGCGCCGAAGGCGCGGATGGTCTCCAGCATCCGGTACCGGCCGCCGACCGCCTCGACGAGGGACTTGTCCACCAGCGCGGTCAGCACGTCGAGCACGTCCGCGCCGGCGAGCGGGCCGCAGACCCGCTCGATCGCGTCCAGCGTGCCGCCGCCGGCGAAGACGGTCAGCCGGCGCGCCAGCCGGCACTCGGCGTCGTCCAGCAGTTCCCAGCTCCACCGCACCACGGCCCGCAGGGTCTGGTGCCGGGGCGCGGCCACCCGGCTGCCCCGGTTCAGCAGCCGGAAGCGGTCGTCGAGCCGGGCCGCGAGCTCGGCCACCGGCAGCGCCCGCAACCGGGCCGCGGCGAGCTCGATGGCCAGCGGCAGGCCGTCGAGCGTACGGCAGATCCGCAGCACCGCGGCGACGTTGTCGTCGTCGACGGCGAAGCCCGGTACGACGTCCGCGGCCCGGTCGGCGAACAGGCGGACGGCGGCGTACTCCCGGGCCCGCGCCGGGGTGACGTCCGCCCCCGGCACCGCCAGGCCACGCACCGGGCACATCACCTCGCCGGTGATCCCGAGCGGTTCCCGGCTGGTGGCGAGGATCCGCACCCCGGGACACGCGGCGAGCAGCCGGGCGGCGAGCCGGGCCGCCTCGGCGACCACGTGCTCGCAGTTGTCCAGCACGAGCAGCAGCCGCCGGTCGGCGAGCGCCGCGACCAGCCGGTCGGCGGCCTCGGGCGCACCGCCCGGGGCGCGCAGCCCGGCGTCGCGGAGGTGGAGGGCGGCCAGCACCGCCTGTGCCACGTCCGCCCCGCCGGCCAGCGCCGCCAGCTCGACCAGCCGAACCTCCCCGGGATGCCGGCCGGCCGCCTCGACCGCCAGCCTCGTCTTGCCGACCCCGCCCGGCCCGTGCAGCGTGACGAGCCTCGCCTCGCCGAGCAGCCGCTCGACCCGTGCCAGCTCGTCCTCGCGGCCGACGAAGCTGCTGAGCTGCACGGGCAGCCCGACGCCGGCCGGCGGGGGCGTCCCCGGGCCCGGTGGGGGTGGCACGCCGGGACCGCCGGAGGCCGGCGAACCGCCGTCGGACGCCGGGTGCGCGCGCAACAGCGCCAGGTGCAGGGCTGCCAGCTCCGGCGACGGATCGACGCCGAGTTCGTCGGCGAGGAGACGCCGACCCTCGGCGAAGACGGCGAGCGCCTCGGCCCGACGGCCGGCGGCGTGCAGGGCACGCATGAGCTGCCCGCGCAACCGTTCCCGCAGCGGGTACGCCGCCACCAGGTCGCGCAGCTCGCCGATGGCCGGCCCCGACCCGCCGAGTCCCAGCTCCGCCTCGATCCGGTCCTCGATCGCGCCGAGCCGCAGCTCGTCGAGGCGCGCCGCCTGCGCCGGGGCGAACGGTGCCTCCCGGACGTCGGCCAGGGGCTCGCCCCGCCACAGCGAGAGCGCCGCGCGCAGCAGCTCCACGGCGCGACGCCGGTCGCCCGAGGCCAGCGCCCGCCGTCCCTCGTCCGCCAACCGGGTGAACCGGTGGACGTCCACCTCCTGCGGATCGACCGCGAGCCGGTAGCCCGCCGGGTGGAACTCCAGCGGCGGCCCCGAACCGGTGCCGTCCGCCAGCAGCCGCCGCAGCCGGGAGACCTGGGACTGCAGCGCGTTCCCGGCCCGGGCCGGCGGTCGGTCGCCGTACAGCCCGTGGATCAGACGCTGGACGCCGACCACCCGGTCGGCGTCCAGCAGGAGCAGTACCAGCAGGGCACGCAGCCGGGCGCCGCCGACCGCCAGCCGACGGCCGTCGGCGGCGTACACCTCGGTGGCGCCCAGGATGCGGAACCGCACGAGTCCGATTCTGGCCCAGTCCGGTGGCGGTTCCCCGGGCCCACACCCGGGCCGGCTCGCGGCGCCTGCCGATCCCGCACCGGCCGGCACGCTTCGCGGTTTCACCGCACACACCGTGGTGATTTGACTACCTTTGTGGGTGCTCGCCGGTTTCCTAAGGTCAGGAGTCCCGCGCATGGACGTCGAGGTCACCCTCCGGGTCGACGGGACGGAGCACCGCGTCACCGTCGACACCCGGACGACCCTGCTGGACGCCCTGCGGGAACGGCTGGGCAACACCAGTCCGAAGAAGGGCTGCGACCACGGTCAGTGTGGTGCCTGCACCATCCTGCTCGACGGCCGGCGGGTGAACAGTTGCCTGGCGCTCGCCGTGGCCCACGACGGCGCCGAGATCGTCACCGCCGCCGGGCTCGCCGTCGACGGCGAACTCCACCCGATGCAGCGGTGTTTCATCCGGCACGACGCCTTCCAGTGCGGCTACTGCACCCCCGGCCAGATCGTCTCCGCGGTCGCCATGCTCCGCGAGGCCCAGGCCGGCTGGCCGAGCGCGGTGACACCGGACAACCCGGCCGGTGACGCCGCCGACGGCGGTCCGATCCGGCTGGACGCCGACGAGATCCGGGAGCGGATGAGCGGCAACCTGTGTCGCTGTGCGGCGTACCCGAACATCGTGTCGGCGATCGAGGAGCTCGCCCGGCGATGAGACCGTTCCGCTACCTGCGCGCCACCGACGTCTCCGAGGCCGTCGCCCTGCTCGCCGGGACGCCCAACGCGGCCTTCCTCGGCGGCGGAACCAACCTCGTGGACCTGATGAAGCTCGACGTGGCCACACCGGAACTGCTCGTCGACGTCCGTCGGCTCACCTCCGACCGGGTGGACGAGCTGCCCGACGGCGGGCTGCGGATCGGCGCCGCCACGCCGAACAGCGACCTGGCCGCCGACCCCCGGGTCCGCCGCCGGTACCCGATGCTCTCCCAGGCACTGCTCTCCGGGGCGTCCGGACAGCTGCGCAACCTGGCCACCGCCGCCGGGAACCTGCTGCAGCGCACCCGCTGCGTCTACTTCCAGGACGTCACCACGCCGTGCAACAAACGTCGGCCCGGCACGGGCTGCCCGGCCGTCGAGGGACACCACCGCGGGCTGGCCATCCTCGGCGCCTCCCCCGCCTGCGTCGCCACCCACCCCTCCGACTTCGCCGTCGCACTCGCCGCCCTCGACGCGGTGGTGCGGACCACCGGGCCGGACGGAGAGCGGAGCATCCCCCTGGTCGACCTGCACCGGTTGCCCGGGGACGAGCCCCAGCGCGACACCGTGCTGCGGCACGGCGAACTGATCACCGCCATCGACGTACCACCGCTGCCCTTCGCCCGCCGCTCCCGCTACCGCAAGGTCCGCGACCGGGCGTCGTACGCCTTCGCCCTGGTGTCGGTGGCGGCGGCGCTGGACGTACGCGACGGGGTGGTGCGGGACGTGCGGATCGCGCTCGGCGCGGTGGCCCACAAGCCGTGGCGGGCGCACCGGGCCGAGGAGCTGCTACGGGGCGGACCGGCCCGCGCCGACCGGTTCCGGGCGGCGGCGGAGGCGGAACTCGCCCAGGCCCGGCCGCTGTCCGGCAACGCGTTCAAGGTTCCGCTGGCCCGCAACACCCTGACCCGGACCCTGCTGGACCTCGCCGGGGAGAGCCCCGCGTGACCGCCGGCGGCGGGGCGTGCCGACACCGGCCGCTCAGCCCTGGTCGGTGCCCTCGCCGGAGAGAAGCTGCTCGAAGGTGGCGGTCAACGCGTACGGGTCGGCGGGCCGGGCAGGCTCCCGACGGGCGACCTCGGCGGCGAGTTCGCCGGCGGCACGCTCGATGCGGCGCCGCAGGCTCCCCTGGGCGTCACCGCCGCCCCAGTCCTCGGGCGCGGCGAACACGGCGGTCGGCACGACGGCGGCCCGCAGGTAGCTGAACATCGGCCGGAGCGCGTGCTCCAGGGCCAGCGAGTGCCGGACGGTGCCGCCGGTGGCGGCGATCAGCACCGGACGGTCGACCAGGGTCCGCTCACCGAGCACGTCGAAGAAGGACTTGAACAACCCGCTGTAGGACGCGTTGAAGATCGGTGTCACCGCCACCAGGCCGTCGGCACCGGCGACCAGGTCGAGCGCGGCCTGCAGGGACTCCGACGGGAAGCCGGTCGCGAGGTGGTTCACCACGTCGTGGGCGTGCTCGCGTACCTCCACCACGCCCAGGTCGACCTCGAATCCCCGCCGCGAGAGCTCGTCGCTGGTCGCCTCAACGATCCGGTCGGCCAGCAGCCGGGTGGACGAGGGCACCCGCAGACCGGCGGAGACCACGGCGAGACGGCGGCGGCTCATCGGTTGCCCACCCCCGCCGTGGCGCCACCGGCCGGCCGGGCGTCCGGGTCGGAGCCGCCGGCCGCCGCGGCGTCCCGCGCCGCCTTCAGGCTGGCGTGCGTCGGCGCGTCGGGCACGTGCGCCGGCCGCAGCGCGTCGAACTCCCGGCGCAGCACCGGAACCACCTCCTCGCCGAGGATGTCCAACTGTTCCAGCACGGTCTTGAGGGGCAGACCGGCGTGGTCGACCAGGAAGAGCTGTCGCTGGTAGTCGCCGACGTACTCGCGGAAGGTCAGCGTACGGTCGATCACCTGCTGCGGGCTGCCGACCGTCAGCGGCGTGCGGGCGGTGAACTCCTCCAGGGACGGGCCGTGGCCGTAGACCGGGGCGTTGTCGAAGTACGGCCGGAACTCCCGCACCGCGTCCTGGGAGTTCTTGCGCATGAAGACCTGGCCGCCCAGCCCGACGATCGCCTGTTCCGGGGAGCCGTGGCCGTAGTGCGCGAACCGCGTCCGGTACAGCTCGACCATCCGCTGGGTGTGCTCCTTGGGCCAGAAGATGTGGTTGGCGAAGAACCCGTCACCGTAGTACGCGGCCAGCTCGGCGACCTCGGGGCTGCGGATGGCGCCGTGCCACACGAACGGCGGCACGCCGTCCAGCGGCCGGGGCGTGGAGGTGAACGACTGCAGCGGCGCGCGGAACCGCCCCTGCCAGTCGACGACGTCCTCCCGCCACAGCCGGCGCAGCAGGTCGTAGTTGTGGAAGGTCAGTGGGATCGCGTTGCGGATGTCCTGCCCGAACCACGGGTACACCGGGCCGGTGTTGCCCCGGCCCAGCATCAGGTCGACCCGGCCGTCCGCCAGGTGCTGCAGCATCGCGTAGTCCTCGGCGATCTTCACCGGGTCGTTCGTGGTGATCAGGGTGGTCGCGGTCGAGAGGATCAGCCTGCTCGTCCGTGCCGCGATGTAGCCCAGCATGGTGGTCGGCGAGGAGGGCACGAACGGCGGGTTGTGGTGCTCGCCGGTGGCGAAGACGTCCAGGCCGACCTCCTCCGCCTTGAGCGCGATCGTGACCATCGCCTTGATGCGTTCCCGCTCGGACGGCACCCGTCCGTTGGTGGGATCGGGGGTCACGTCACCGACGGTGAAGATCCCGAACTGCATGTCGACTCCTCGCGTTCGAAGGCCCGCCCAGAACCTCCGGACCGGCCACGTCCCGGACAACTTAATTGCCGAGTCAACTATTCCGGTACCCGGGCGGCGGTCGTCCGGCCCGCCGACCGGGCGGCGGTGGGCCGGGCTACGACGCACCCGCCCCGAAGCGTGCGCTATCCAGGTCGGGTGAACACTGGGAGCGTGACTCACGACGCCGAGCCGCGAACCTGCCCGCCCGCGGACGAGCTGGCCGACGAGTGGCGCCGGCCGGGACCGGATCCGACGCAACGCCGCCGGGATCTCCACCTCGGGCTGTTCATGGCGGCGATCAGCGTGCTCAGCGTCGTCCTCGCCAACAGCATGGGCATGTTCCCGCTCGGGCCTCCCCCGGCCTGGTGGGAACAGCTGACCTGGGCCGTGGCGGTGTCGCTGCCGCTGGTCTGGCGGCGTACCCGGCCGGAGCTGACCACCATCGTGATCGCGGTGGTGTTCATCGCGGGCCAGGCCCGGCGCAGCCCGGAAACCCTGGCCTCCTCGGCGTCCCTCTTCATCGCCCTGTACACCCTCGGCGCCTGGGGCCGGAACCGCCGGCTCGCGGCGTGGATCCGGATCGGCGTCATCGTCACGATGTTCGCCTGGCTGGCCGTCGGGTGGGCGATCTCGATCACCGCGGTCGAGGATCTGACCTTCGAGGGCGCGGCCGGCCCGCTGCCGCCGCTGCTGGCGGTCTCCCTGCACAGCGTCCTGTTCAACCTGGCCTTCTTCCTGCTGGCGTACCTGCTGGGCAACAGCACCTGGGTCTCCGCCCGCCGCCGCCACCAGCTGCAGGTGCAGGCCGAGGAGCTGCGCCGGTCGCGGGCCGTCGAGGCGGAACGGGCCGTGACCCAGGAACGGGTGCGCATCGCCCGCGAACTGCACGACGTCGTCGCCCACCACGTCTCGGTGATGGGGGTCCAGGCCAGCGCCTGCCGCCGCGTCCTGGACAAGGATCCGGAGAAGGCCAAGGTAGCCCTCGCGGCGGTGGAGCAGAGCGCGCGGACCGCCGTCGACGAGCTGCGCCGCATGCTCGGGGTACTCCGTACCGCCGGCGCCACCGACCGGCCCGGGCAGCGCGCCGACGACCACACCGGCGGGTACGGGCTGGACCAGCTCGAGACACTCCTGCGTGGCGCCCGGGACGCCGGCCTCACCGTCACCTACCAGACCTTCGGCACGCCGGTCCCGGTGCCGGAGTCGGTGTCGCTGGCCAGCTACCGCGTCGTCCAGGAGGCCCTGACCAACACCATCAAGCACGCCCGGGCCCGCACCGTCGACGTGCGGGTGCGATACCTGCGCCGGGAACTGGAGGTCGAGGTCAGTGACGACGGCCGCGCGCTGCCGGTCGGCCCGGACCGCAGGGGGCCCGGCAGCGGGCTCGGCCTGATCGGAATGCGGGAGCGGGTCGCCGCTCACGACGGCACCCTGGAGGCGGGCCCCCGGGCCGGGGGTGGATTCCGGGTACGGGCCCGGTTCCCGATCGCGCCCGCCACACCCGCGATCGACGAACCGGTGGCCAGGGCCGGGCAGCAGGGAGCGCCCGCGTGACCGGGGACGCGCGACCCATCCGGGTCCTTCTCGCCGACGACCAGCACCTCGTCCGCGCCGGTCTGCGGATCATCCTCGAGACGGAGGACGACATCGAGGTGGTCGGCGAGGCGTCAGACGGCCGGCAGGCGGTCGAGCTGGCCACGGCACACCGACCGGACGTGGTCCTCATGGACGTCGAGATGCCGCACATGGACGGGCTGGAGGCGACCCGGCGCATCGTCGCCGCCCACCCGAACGGCGGCCCCGCCGTCCTGATCCTCACCACCTTCGACCGTGACGACTACCTCTTCGCCGCCCTGAGGGCCGGCGCCAGCGGTTTCCTGCTGAAGAACGGCACACCGGAGGACCTGATCGACGCGGTCCACGTCCTCGCCCGGGGTGACGCGCTGCTCGCGCCCCAGATCACCCGCCGGGTGATCGCCGCCTTCGCGACGCCGCACACGGCCGCCGAGCGGGTGCCGGGCCGGGTCGGGGCCGACGGCGGGCCGGGCGGTCCGCAGCAGCACCGGCTGGCCGACCTCACCGAGCGGGAGCGGGAGGTCCTGGTGCACCTCGCCGCGGGAGCCTCGAACGCCGAGATCGCCCAACGGCTGTCCCTGGGCGAGGCGACCGTCAAGACCCACGTCTCCCGGGTGCTGATGAAGCTCGGCCTGCGGGACCGTACCCAGGCGGTGGTGTTCGCGTACGAGCACGGGATCGTGACCCCGGGCGGCGCCGCGGGCTGAACCTCCCCGCACACCGGTGCCTGCGCGGCTCTCCCGCACGCCGGTGGCCCTGCTTCTCACCCGGGCCTGCGCGGAGATCATCCTCACGATTACGTCGTACGACGGACGTCAGGACCGGCACGCCGCACTACCGTCGGCTCCGCCGGGGCACCGGGTGTGCCCGGCGGAGCCGACGGGGAGGAGGCGGGATGCTGCGTGTGTCGGCGGTGAGCCGGACGTTCGACGGCCGACGGGTGCTGGACGACGTGTCCTTCGAGGTGGCACCGGGTCGGATGACCGGCTTCGTCGGTGCCAACGGCGCCGGCAAGACCACCTCGATGCGGATCATCCTCGGCCTGCTCGCGGCCGACTCCGGCGAGGTGACCTGGCACGGCCGGCCGATCACCCGGGCCGTGCGGCAGCGCTTCGGCTACATGCCGGAGGAACGCGGGCTGTACCCGAAGATGAGGGTCCGGGAGCAGCTGGTCTATCTCGGCCGGCTGTACGGGCTGAGCGCGCCGGCCGCCCGGCGCAACGTCGACGACCTGCTGGAGCGGGTGGGCCTGAGCGAACGGGCCGACGACCTGCTGGAGACGCTGTCGCTGGGCAACCAGCAGCGGGCACAGGTCGCCGCCGCGCTGGTGCACGACCCGGAGCTGCTCATCCTCGACGAGCCGTTCTCCGGGCTCGACCCGATCGCGGTCGACACGCTCGCCACGGTGCTGCGGGAACGCGCCGCCGACGGCGTGCCGGTGCTGTTCTCCAGTCACCAGCTCGACGTGGTCGAGCGGCTCTGCGACGACCTCGTCGTCATCGCCGGCGGCACCATCCGGGCCACCGGCAGCCGCGACGAGCTGCGGACCCGGTACGCCGAGCCGCGCTACGAGCTGGTCGTCGACGGCGACGCCGGCTGGGTACGCGACCTGCCCGGCGTCTCCATCGTCGACCTCGACGGGCCGCGGGTGGTGTTCGACCTCGCCGACCCCGCCGACGACCAGCGGGTGCTACGGGCCGCCCTGGACCGCGGCCCGGTACGCGCCTTCGCCCCCATCGTCCCCTCACTCACCGAGATCTTCCGGGAGGTCACCCAGTGACGACGGCATCCGCCCCGGTCACCCACCGCCCCACCGAGCCGCCGCGAGGCGGGCCGGCGGTCGCCACGGTCCCGTCCCGGGCCTCGTTCTGGGCGGCGACCCGGTTGGTTGCCGGCCGGGAGATCACGGTCCGGCTCCGCGACAGGACGTTCCTGTTCAGCACCGTCTTCTTCCTGCTCCTCGCCGTCGGTGCGACGGTCCTGCCGGCACTGCTGGGCGGGGGCGGCTCCACGGTCGCGGTGGTCGCGACGGACGTCACAGCGCCGCTGGAGCAGGCAGGGCTGACGGTGGTGCCGGCCGGTGACACCGGGCAGGCCGAGCGTCTCGTCCGGGACGGCACGGTCAACGCCGCCGTCGTCCCGGCGGACGTACCGGGCGGGGTTCGGATCATCGCCCTCGACCACGCGCCGGACGACCTGGTCACCGCCCTGAGCACCGCACCGCCCGTCGACCTGCTGGACCCGGACGGGATCAGCCCGGTCCTGGCCCTGCTGGTCCCGATGTTCTTCGGGATCGTCTTCTTCGTCTCCTCTCTCGCCTTCGGCGTCCAGATCGCCCAGAGCGTCACCGAGGAGAAGCAGACCCGGATCGTGGAAATCCTGGTCACCGCCGTGCCGGTCCGGGCGCTGCTGGCCGGGAAGGTGCTCGGCAACGGCGCGCTGGCCCTGGTCCAGGTGGCCATGCTCGGACTGGTCTCGGTCGTCTCCCTGCGGCTGGTGGACTCCGGCCCGCTGCTCGACCTGCTGGCCCCGGCGATCGGCTGGTTCGTCCCGTTCTTCGTGGTGGGCTTCGCGCTGCTGGCCTCCCTGTGGGCGGTCGCGGGCGCGCTCGTCAGCCGTCAGGAGGACATCTCCGGCGCCTCCATGCCGGTGCAGATGCTGGTGATGCTGCCGTTCTTCGCCGTGGTGTTCCTCCACGACAAGCCGGTGGTGATGACGGTGCTGTCGTACGTGCCGTTCTCGGCGCCGACCGCGATGCCGCTGCGGCTGTTCGCCGGTGAGGCGGCGGGCTGGGAGCCCATCCTGGCGCTGCTGCTCCTGCTCGGCGCGGCGGCACTGTTCGTGGCGCTCGCCGCCCGGCTGTACGAGGGCGCGCTGCTGCGCACCAACGGCCGGGTCTCGCTGCGGGCCGCGTGGCGGGGCCGGGAGATCCGGCCGGCGAGGCGCTGAGCCGGTCGCCACTCCTCCCGCGGGCGCCCGGTCGTCACCCGCGCCGGGTCAGCCGGCTGAGCATGTCGAGCTGGCGCGGGTCCCGCAGCGCGGAGCCGACGGCGACGACCCGGCAGCCGGCGGCGAGGAAGTCGGCGGCGTTGTCGGCGTCCACCCCGCCGGTCGCGACGAACCGGACCCCGGGGAACGGGGCGAGCTGGGCCCGGATCCAGCCGGTCCCGAGCTGGGCGGCCGGGAATGCCTTGAGCCAGGTGTAACCGGCGCGGAGCGCCTGGCTGATCTCCGAGGCGGTGGCGACGCCCGGCAGGTGCGGCAGGCCGAGGCTGGCACACCGCGCCGCCACCTGCGGGTCGTACCCCGGCGCCACGGTGAAGGCCACTCCTGCCTCGTGCACCAGCCGGACCTGCTCGTCGCTGACGACCGTGCCGGCACCGACCGGTCTGCCGCGTTCCCGACCGGCGGCGAGCGCGGCCCGCAGGGACGGCAGCGCGTCCGGGGTCTGCACCGGCACCTCCACCGCGTCGATGCCGGCCTCCCAGGCCCGCTCGCACAGCGCGACCGTCTGCGCGGGCGCGAGGCCACGCAGGATCGCCATCACGGGTCGGTCGGCGAACAGCCGGTCGAAGAAGGTCGTGGAGTGGGTGTCCATCGTGGCTCCGTTCATGGTTGGTCACCTCCGGTCCAGCCGAGATCCCGGGAGATCGCGGCGCAGGTGTCGGTCAGGTCGGGCAGGCACCCACGCAGCCGCTCCAGCGGGGCGAGGACCCGCGGGGCGGTGACCGACACCGCGGCGACGACCCGACCTCGGGCATCCCGGACCGGGGCCGCCACGCAGGCGACGACCTCCTCGTACTCGCCGTCGTCCTCCGCCCAGCCACGGGCGGCGGTACGGGCCAGCTCCGCCCGCAGCGCCTCCGGGCTGGTGATCGAGGTGGCGGTGTACGCCTGGTAGCTGATCCGGGCCAGGAACCGCTCCCGGGACGCCTCGTCGAGGTACGCGAGGATCGCCTTGCCGACCCCGGAGGTCTGCGGGTTCACCGGCCGCCCGACCCGCGAGCTCAACCGCAGCGCCCCGCGGCCGTCCACCTTGTCCACGTAGACGATCTCGTCGCCGACCAGCTGGGCGAGGTGCACGGTGTGGCCGTGGCGGTCGGCGAGCCGGACGAGGTGCGGGTGGGCGACCGGGTGCAGGTCGAGCTGGTCGAGCGCCTGGTGGGCGAGGGCGACCAGGCGCAGGCCGACGGTGTACCGGCCGCCGACGATCCGGGCGAACCCGCCCTCCCTCAGGGTGTGCAGCAGCCGTAGCGCGGTGGACCGGTGCACCCCCAGGTGGCCGGCGACCTCGCCGAGCGAGCGGGGTCGCTCGGCGATGAACTCGACGATGCTCAGCGCGCGCTGCACGGTCTGCGACACGGGTCTCCGGCCTTCAGCAGCGCACCGGCGCCGTGGCCGGACGGTGCCAGACCTCGGGCGGGATGCCCAGGGCCGCGCAGATCGTCTCGACCGGGGGAGGGCTGGCGAAGTCGGAGACGGAGCCCAGCGCCGCGCCGGCGGCGAGGTGTCCGAGCCGGAGCCGGGCGGCGTGGTCGAGGCCGCGCAGTGCCCCGGAGAGCCAGCCGGCGGCGAAGGCGTCTCCGGCGCCGACCGGTTCCACCACCTCCACCGGGCGGGCCGGCTCGACGGTGACGCCGCCGCCGTGGAACGTGACGGCGTCCACGGCACCGTTCTTCACCACCAGCGTGCCGGTCGGACCGATGAGCTCCCGCAGCTGCTCGGGCGTACGGACCTGCCACAGCCGTGCCGCCTCGTCGAGCCCGACGAAGACCACGTCGGCCAGGCGGGCCAGTCGGAGCAGGTCGGCGGCCGCGTCGGCGGCGGATGGCCAGAGGGCGGGACGGAAGTTGACGTCGAACGAGACGAGCCGCCCGCCGGCCGGCCGGACCAGGACGAGCTCGTCGACCAGGCGCCGACAGCCCGCCGAGAGGGCCGGCGTGATGCCGCTCAGGTGCAGCACGGCCGCCGGCACCTCGGCCACCCGGGCCGCGAAGGTCTCGTCCATGCCCGCGGCGGCGGATCCGCGCCGGTAGTAGTAGACCCGGGTGCCGTCGGGGGTCGGATCCTTCAGGTAGACGGCGGTGGGGCGGGTCGGGTCCACCTCGACCAGCGAGGTGTCGACACCGGCCGCGCCGACCTGCCCGACGACGAGCTCGCCGAGGGGGTCGGCGCCGACCCGGCCGGCCCAGGCCACCCGGTGCCCGAGCGCGGCGAGGAACATCGCGACGTTGGACTCGGCGCCACCGGCCCGGAGTACGAGGGTCGACTCCGCGTCCAGCCGACCGCCCGGGGTCGGAGTGACCATCGCCATCGTCTCGCCGACGCAGATCGCGTCGAACCTCCGGGATTCGGGGCCGGCGGCCGTCCGCTCCGTCACCGGACTCTCCCTCCGTTGTTGCACATGTTGCAACCGCCAGCGCGACATGTGCACCCGCCAGTGTGGCCACCACCCTAGGCCGGCCCGCCGCGACGCCGCCGGCGCCGGAGCCCGCTCGTGACGACGGCCACGTCGGCGGCGGGAAACGTCGTAGCCGGGTTGGCCGGACGAGACCGTTTCGCTGGATCGCCGGCGGCGTCCGCCGCAGGGCGGTTTGCTGTGAGTTGGGTAACCAATCACGGAACCGGGAATGCCGTCGCCGCCCAGCGGTTGCTCGCTGATGTGATCTTCGCCGTCCGGGTCGCGGCACCGGCCCGGCGGCCGCTATCCGAAGGGACCCCATGACCGTCACCGGTGAGCACCCCGCGGCGTCCGCGCCGCCCCGTACCCCAGGCGAACTGATGACCCGGGGCCAGCGGCTCCGGCTCGTCCTCGTCCTCGGCTCGCTGATCGCGATCGGGCCGCTGACGATCGACATGTACCTACCCGCGCTGCCGTCGATCGCCACCGATCTCCAGACCCCGTCGGCGGCCGTGCAGCTGACGCTCACCGGAACCCTCGCCGGGCTCGCCGTCGGCCAACTGCTGGTCGGCCCGCTCTCCGACGCGCTCGGCCGGCGCAGACCACTGCTGGCGGGGCTGGCCCTGCACATCGTCGCCTCGGCGCTCTGCGTGGTCGCGCCGACCATCGCGGCACTCGGCGCGCTGCGCATCCTGCAGGGGTTCGGAGTCGCCGCCACCGCGGTGGTCGCCACGGCCGTGGTCCGGGACCTGTTCCACGGCGCCGCGTTCGCCAGGATCTTCTCCCGGCTCATGCTGGTCATGGGCGCGGCACCGGTGCTGGCCCCCACCCTCGGCAGCGAACTGCTGCGCTGGACGCAGTGGCGGGGCATCTTCGTCGCGCTCGGCCTGTTCGGACTGCTGCTGGTCACCGTGGCGGCGTTCGGGCTACCCGAGACCCTGCCGCGGCAGCGGCGCCGGCACGGCGGCGCGCGCGACACCGCGCGGACGTACGCCGGGCTGCTGCGGGACCGTACGTTCCTGGGGCTCGTCCTGGTGACGGGCCTGGCGATGGCGGCGCTGTTCGCGTACGTCTCCGGTTCGTCCTTCGTCTACCAGCAGCAGTACGGCCTGGACGAGCAGGAGTTCGGGCTGGCCTTCGGCGCGGGTGCGGTGGGCCTGATCACCGCGACCCAACTGAACGTCCGGCTGCTCCGCCGCCACCCGCCGCAGCGGATCCTGGTCACCGCCCTGCTGGTCGGAACCACCGCCGGAGCCGTCCTGGTCGCCCTCGCGGTCACCGATCTCGGCGGGCTGCCCGGCGTCATGCTCCCCCTGTGGGTGGTGCTGACGGCCGCCGGCCTCGCGCTGCCGAACGCCCCGGCCCTGGCGCTCAACGGCCACGGCGAGGCCGCCGGCACGGCGGCGGCGCTGCTCGGCGCGGTGCAGTTCGGAACCGGCGCGGTCACCGCGCCCCTGGTCGGGGTGCTCGGCAACGGTGGTGCGGCGATGGCGACGGTGGTGACCGGCGGAATGGCGCTGGCCCTGGTCGTGCTCCTCGTCGTCGTCCGACCCGCCCGGCTCACCGCCACCGATCCGGCCGCCGCCACCGCCGTGGTCCACTGACAGGGGTACCGCGCGGTTACGGCCGTCGCCGCGACCCCGCGGTCGGGATGGTGGAAGGCTGACGGGTATGAGCACCGACAGCGTACGAGCCGCCCCGCGGCGCGCGGCCTCCACCGGCACCGACGGCCACCCGACCACCTTCGCCGCGCTCGGGCTGCGGCCCGAGCTGCTGGCGGCCCTGGGCGCGTTGGGCTACGAGGAGCCGACCGCGATCCAGCGGGAGGCGATCCCGCCCCTGCTCGCCGGGCGTGACCTGCTCGGGCAGGCGGCCACCGGGACGGGCAAGACGGCGGCGTTCGCCCTCCCGCTGTTGCAGCGCTTGCCGGCCGACCGGCCGGGCAGCCCGGTGGCGTTGATCCTGGTGCCGACCCGGGAGCTGGCGGTGCAGGTCTCCGAGGCAGTCCACCGGTACGGGCGCGACCTCGGCGTACGGGTCCTGCCGATCTATGGCGGGCAGCCGATCGCCCGACAGCTGCGGGTGCTCGACGCCGGGGTCGACGTCGTGGTGGCGACACCGGGTCGGGCACTGGACCACGTCGCCCGGGGCACGCTGCGACTCGACGCATGCGACACGGTGGTGCTCGACGAGGCGGACGAGATGCTCGACATGGGCTTCGCCGAGGACATCGAGGCGATCCTGCAGCACGTGCCGCAGCGGCGGCAGACGGTGCTCTTCTCCGCCACGATGCCCGGCCGGATCGACGGACTGGCCCGGCGGCACCTGCGTGACCCGGTCCGGATCGAGATCGCCCGGCAGCCGACGCCGGCCGGGACGGCCCCGCTGGTCCGCCAGATCGCGTACGTGGTGGCGCGGGCGCACAAGCCGGCGGCGTTGGGGCGGATCCTCGACGTCGAGTCGCCGACGGCGGCGATCGTGTTCTGCCGCAGCCGGGACGAGGTCGACCGGCTCACCGAGACGATGAACGGCCGGGGGTACCGGGCGGAGGCGCTGCACGGTGGGATGACGCAGGAGCAGCGGGACCGGGTGATGGGGCGGCTGCGGGCCGGTACCGCCGACCTGCTGGTCGCGACCGACGTCGCCGCCCGTGGGCTGGACATCGAGCAGCTCACCCACGTGGTCAACTACGACGTGCCGTCGGCGCCGGAGTCGTACGTGCACCGCGTCGGCCGGGTCGGCCGGGCGGGCCGGCAGGGCGTGGCGATCACGCTGGCCGAGCCGCGGGAACACCGGATGTTGAAGACCATCGAGCGGATCACGGGGCAGCGGATCTCGATCGGCACGGTACCGACGGTGGCCGACCTGCGGACCCGGCGGCTGGAGAGCCTCCGCGCCGCGTTGCACGAGAGCCTGTTGGAGGACGACCTGGAGCCGTACCGGGTGGTCGTGGAGACCCTCACCGACGAGTTCGACGTGATGGAGGTGGCGCTGGCGGCGGTGAGGCTGGCCCACGAGGCGACCGGCGGGACGGCGGACGAGGAGGAGATCCCGCAGGCGACGTTCCACACCGGGTGGGACGGGCGGGGCCGTCGGGACGGGGCCCGGGACCTCCGGAGGGCTGCCCGCCCTCGCCCCGACGGGATGGCCTGTCTGTTCGTCGGGTTGGGGCGCCGGGCCGGCATCCGGCCGCAGGACCTGGTCGGCGCGATCACCGGCGAGACCGGCATCAGCGGCCGGGAGATCGGCGCGATCGAGATCGCGGATCGGTTCTCCCTGGTCGAGGTGCCGAGGAGCGCGGCGGCCGAGGTGATCACGAAGCTGCGGCAGACCACCATCAAGGGCCGCAGGGCGACGGTCCGGTGGGATCGCGAGGCGGGTCGCGACCAACGCCACGGGTGACCCCGGCCGGACACGGGACGTGACGCGGGCACGCGAACGCGTACCCGTGGCGGCGTCGGCTGTGCGATGTAGCATGGGACATCGACATTAATTGATGCATGCCGCCGACGCCGGCCGGATGCCCTGGTGACGGCCGGCACCGTCCGGCGGCCGCGACCCGCCACCGTCCGCCGTCAGGAGGGCCGACACCATGGCGCCGCCGAGCCCACGACGCCGGCCACACCCCGTCCCGACCGTCCTCGCCGCACTGGTGCTCGCCGCCGTGGCGACCAGCGCGCCCGCCCACGCCGCCCCGGCGACCGTCGGCACCGCCGCGCCGACCGTCGCCGGCACCTCCGCCGCGACCACCATCCGGGTCGACAACCCCTACCTCCAAGCCCGGGTCTACGTGAACCCCGAGTGGAGCGCCCGCGCCGCCGCCGAGCCCGGAGGCGCCGCGATCGCCAACCAGCCGACCGCCGTCTGGCTGGACCGCATCGCCGCCATCGAGGGCACGGACGACCGGATGGGCCTGCGCGACCACCTCGACGCGGCCCTCGCGCAGGGCGCCGACCTGGTGCAACTGGTCCTCTACAACCTGCCCGGCCGGGACTGCGACCGACGGGTCAGTCACGGTGAGCTGTCCGCCAGGGAACTCGGCCGGTACCGGGACGAGTTCGTCGAACCGGTCGCCGACATCCTCGCCGACCCGGCGTACGCCGGACTCCGGATCGTCGTCATCGTCGAGCCGAACTCGCTGCCCAACCTGATCACGCACACCTCCCCGCGACCCGCGGCGACCGCCGCCTGCGACACCGCCCTGGCCACCGGCAGCTACCTGGGCGGCATCGGTCACGCCCTGGCCCGGCTCGGCACCATCGCCAACGTCTACCCGTACCTCGACCTCGGCGACCACGGGCAGCTCGGCCGGCCGGAGGACATCCGGCTGGCCGCCCAGCTCGCCGTCCTCGTCGCCAACACCGGAGGCAGCCGACTCGACAACGTCCACGGCTTCATCACCAACACCGCCCGCTACTCCCCGGTGCGGGAACCGTTCATCGACGTCACCGACGTCATCGACGGGGTGTCGGTACGCGACACGACCTGGGTCGGCGGCAACCTCTTCGTCGACGAGCTGCCGTACGCGCAGGCGCTGCGAACCGAGCTGATCCACCACGGTTTCCCCTCCGGCATCGGGATGCTGATCGACACCTCGCGCAACGGCTGGGGTGGACCCGACAGGCCGACCGGCCCCGGCCCACGGACCACCGCCGAGGAGTACGTCGAGGCCGGCCGGATCGACCGCCGGGGCTGGGTCGGCTCCTGGTGCAACCAGAGCGGGGCCGGCCTCGGCGAACGTCCCACCGCCGTCCCGGCCCCCGGCATCGACGCCTTCGTCTGGGCGAAGCCGCCGGGCGAGTCCGACGGGGCCAGCGACGTCCTCGGCGCCCACCGGCCGTACGAGCCGATGTGCGATCCGTGGTACCGGCCGACGCAGGCGCCACACGTGCGTACCGGGGCGCTGGGTGACGCCCCACCGCTCGGCGCCTGGTTCCCGGAGCACTTCCGGCAGCTGCTGGCCAACGCCTGGCCCCCGCTCTGACCCTCCACCCCGCCGCACCACCACCGCCCGGGACGGATGGCCGCCATCCACCGCCGAGACCGTCACCGGCCACGGCACGGGCCGGTCACGGCGTGGGACCCTCACCCGTCGGGTCGGCGACAGACGCCCGGACCACCGCCACCGGCACCGGGGCGTGGTGCAGGAGCGCCTGGCTCACCGAGCCGAGCAGCAGCCCGGCGAAGCCGCCCCTCCCGCGGGCG